>Ga0105044_10001259_pt1 | contig 33494 bp, 35 predicted proteins | sample MAT01_FD_78092 | JGI IMG/M metagenome (GOLD analysis project Ga0105044, IMG submission 78092) | Freshwater microbial communities from Lake Fryxell liftoff mats and glacier meltwater in Antarctica - MAT-01 | ecosystem: Environmental > Aquatic > Freshwater > Ice > Liftoff microbial mat | place...
TGGACAAAACTCGGAGGAGAGGGAGAATATTCCTAAATCTAAATTATAAAGTTATCTTAAATAATTCACTTCTTCAAGGAAATTTTTGAAATTTGGATTTCGGATTTCTCTCGTTGCAATTCAGGCAGGGCGACGCACGCTGGCCGCATTTATGAGTCGGCGCGTTGTCATCACCGGATTGGGAGTTGTCTCCTCGCTTGGCTGCGATCTTACCACCTTCTGGGAGAACCTGGTGGCCGGTCGCAGCGGGATCGGACCTATCACCCGTTTCGACGCCTCGGATCTACCGTGCCAAATCGGAGCGGAGGTGAAGGACTTCGACACCGCCCCGTATTTTGCGAATTCCCGCGACGCCAAACGAGCGGATCGTTACATCCAGTTTTCCGTGGCGGCTTCCAAAATGGCGATGGATCAAGCGGGTCTCGATGTTTCGAAAGGGGATCCGGGCCGGGCCGGGGTCTTCCTCGGGACCGGCATCGGTGGCTTGCACACCATTTGCGACGGTATGAAAACCATCTGGGAGGGAGGGCCCGGCAAAATCTCGCCTTTCGCCATCCCCATGATGCTCGGCAATGTCGCGGGTGGGATTGTCTCGATGGATCACGGCATCACCGGGCCCAGCTATTGCGTCACTTCCGCCTGCGCCTCCGGGAGCCACGCGATCGGCGAGGCTTGGAAGACCATCAAATTCGATGATGCCGACATCATGATCGCCGGCGGCTCTGAGTCGGCCGTCATGCACATGGCCTATGCCGGGTTCTGCAAAATGCGGGCGCTCAGTGTCCGAAATGGAGACCCCGAAGCCGCTTCGCGCCCATTTGATCGCAATCGCGATGGATTCGTGATGGGCGAAGGGGCCGGAGTGGTCGTGCTAGAAGAACTTGAACACGCAAAACGACGCGGCGCGGTCATCCTCGCCGAACTGCTCGGATACGGCGCCTCGGCCGATGCCTACCACCCGACCATGCCGCACCCCGAGGGGCGCGGTGCGAGCGACTGCATGGAGCGGGCCCTCCACCATGCAAAACTGCAGCCATCTCAGATCGATTACATCAATGCCCACGGCACCTCGACGCCGCAAGGAGACGTGGCGGAGACACTCGCCATCAAGCGGACCTTCGGAGATCATGCCAAAGGCGGGCTTTTGACCAGCTCGACCAAGTCGATGACCGGACACCTGCTCGGCGCTGCGGGCGGAGTCGAAGTAGCGGCCTGCGTGATGGCCTTGCAGCACGGCATCATCCCTCCGACCATCAATCTGGACGAACCCGACCCCGCGTGCGACCTCGACTACGTCCCGAATGTGGCGAGAGAAGCCGCCATCACCACTGCCTTGAGCAATTCATTCGGCTTCGGAGGCACCAATGCCTCACTGGTGATGGGCAAATACTGAGGCCGTCCCAACGGGAATCCCCCCCCTACTCCGAACATCCACCCGTGATGACGGTATCGCCGAGAGGATTGCTTATGTTAGGGTGTTGATCTCAGATTATGAAAACATATCCCCTCTCATTGGCCTTTTGCGCCATTCTCCCTCTAGCCATATTTGGTTATAGTTCACTGATCAAGTCCACCGCCACCGCCGAAGCGGATTCCGGCTGGGTCAGTCTTTTCGATGGAACCACCCTCAACGGCTGGAAGCACTCGACTCTCGGCACCGCGACCTACACCGTCGTTGATGGAACGATCCGCGGTGAAACGGCCGTAGGCAGTCCCAACAGTTTCCTGCTTAGCGAGAAAGAGTATGGCAACTTCGAGCTTGAGTTCGAGGTCAAAGTCCACGACAAACTGAACTCCGGCGTGCAGATCCGCTCGCGGGAGAAAACAGATGCCGATCTCGTCAGTTCCGGCAAAGACGGAAAGGCTGCGAAAGATCTAGGGCGGTTCTTCGGTCCCCAGGTGGAAATCGAGGCATCTCCGGGCCAGGCGGCCTACGTTTATGGCGAGGCGACCGGACTGGGCTGGCTCTCCCCTGAACCACAGGATGACAAACATTCCCATGAATTCATGAAAAACGGTGAGTGGAATAAGTATCGGATCGTCGCTGTTGGAGCCCGCATCCAGACCTTCATCAACGGAACTCCCGTCGCAGATCTGACCCACGAAGGCATCTATCAAAGCCATCCGAAAGGCCACTTGGGCCTGCAAGTCCACGGGATAGGCAAGGATGCCGGACCGTATGACGTGCAGTGGAAGAACCTAAAAATCAAGGAATTGCCGTAACTCAGCCCTCTTTCACGAAAGAAAAGCGTAATTACGCTTGCTCAAACGCGTCAATTTTTGTATCTAAGGACAGGAACGTTCGCCGGCACTCGTTTCGAGGCCGACGATCAGTTCCCTTAAGGAGGAGGACCCCGGTGCTGCGCAAGCAGTGCCGGGGTTTTTTCTTTGGTGGAAAATCCGGACTGCCCGTCAACTACGAGGAGTTATTTACCATTGCTTCATCTCCTTCCGCTGTGACACCTTTTCGGGAAAAAATTCGAAGATTACCCGAAGCGGGTCGCACAAGCCGCCCTTGCGTGATGCCCCGCCCGCCCGCATCTTAGTCCCCGGCCTTCAGATAGGTCTGGATACGTCATGAGTGACATCGCTACGAATCGCAAAGCCCGGCGGGACTTCGTCATCACCGAAACCTATGAGGCCGGCATCGAGCTGCAGGGCACTGAGGTGAAGTCAATCCGGGCCGGTAAGATCAATCTGAGCGACGCCTTCGCCCGGGTGGATCGCGGGCAGATGTGGCTCCACCAGTGCGATATCCGTCCTTACGAGCAAGCGAGCCACGAGTTTCACATCCCTTTGCGGCAGCGTCGCCTGTTGCTGCACAAAAAAGAGATCCGACGTCTCGCGGCTTTGACCGATCAGAAAGGGGCCACCATCGTGCCTCTGCGACTCTATTGGAAAAACCGTCGGGTCAAAGTCGAGCTCGGCGTGGGCAAGGGCAAAGATCAGCGGGACAAACGCCAGGATCTGAAAGAGCAGGCCCACAAGCGGGAGGTGGATCGGGAAATCGCGCGATTCAACAAGTGATCCGGCTGAATCAAGCAATCCCGCAGACTCCGAGGGTGAAGCTAAGATTGGGCAGCAGACGCGGTGCGAGAGACAACAGCCGCTCGTAATCACCGGTGGTCTCCACCCGCCGAATCGCGCCAGGGACTTCGTTGCCGGAGGCGTTCTCGCCGAGCACTTGCACCACCCGCCGCGCCACCGCCGGACCAGTATCCACGAGGCGGACCCCTGCGGGCAAGGTCGCTTCGATGAGATGCCGCAGGAAAGGATAGTGAGTGCAGCCGAGCACAATCACATCGGCACCAGCCTCCAGCAAAGGCTCGAGGGCCTCGGCCACGGCCGCCTCTGCCTCCGAACCCTCCAATTGACCTTCCTCGACCAGCTCCACAAAACGTGGGCAAGGCCGCGTGATCACCCGCACCCCGGCCGCATGGTTGTGGACCAGTTGATGAAACTTCTCCCCGGCGATGGAGGCCTCGGTCGCCAGGACCCCGACGATGCCGCGGACCGTCAACTCGGCGGCCGGCTTCACCCCCGGTTCCATGCCAACGATGGGCACCGGGTAGGCCGCCCGCAGCGCTCCCACCGCATGAATGGTCGCGGAGTTGCAGGCCACCACGATCATCGTGGCTCCCTCGGCGAGAAGGTAATCCGTCAACGCAAACACCCTCTCGCAGATTTGCTCGGGACTTTTCGTTCCATAGGGACACCAGGAAGAGTCTCCGACATAGTGAATCGGAACTTGCGGCAACAGCCGGTCCACTTCGATGAGGACCGACCAACCGCCCACCCCGGAGTCGAGCATCCCGATGCTGGGGGAACTGGCGGGGCGGGGAGGGATCATCTGGGGGAAAGGGATACGTTCGCGCCACCGAGTCCTCTTGCAAGTTGCAGGATGACCGCGCTTGCCAGCGAGAGAGGCTTGCGCTACAGAAACCCACTTCTCGTGGAACTCCCCGCCCTCAGCTCCCCGCTCTACCTCATCGACGCGATCGGCCCGTTTTTCCCGGGCTATGATCGTTTCCGTATCAATTGGTCGAAGCTTCCCTGGATGCGTTATCAGGGGCTCGCCCCCGCCGAACTAGCCGAGGCCTTCGTTCCCGTGAGGCGCGACATGGCGACCTTTTGCCGGAACGTCGCCGCGATCGGTTACAATGGTGTGACGCTCGACGACGTGCCGCATCTGGCGGATCACGAATACTACGAAACCCCGATCCGGGAGCGGATCGCCCGTTATCGGGATGAATTCCACGAGTTGTTTCGCATCATTCAAGGGGAGGGGCTCCACGTCTATCTGACGATGGACATCATGACCTTCACCGCCGGGCTGGAGGCCAAACTCGGACGCAACGCCCGGAGGCAGCGTCTTTTTCTCGTGGATCTGTTGGATCGCTTTTTTGGGGAGTTTCCCGAGGTGGCTGGGGTCGTCCTGCGTATCGGCGAGAGCGACGGCATGGACATCGAGGAGGATTTCAAAAGTCGCCTCGTTCTGAAGAATCCGGCGATGGTCAATCGCTGCCTCAAGGCGATCCTGCCAATCTTCGAGAAGCATCGACGGCGCTGTATCTTCCGCACTTGGACGGTCGGTGCCCACGAAGTCGGCGACCTGATCTGGCACGACGCGACTTTGGAAAAAACCGTCTCGGGTATCACCAGTCCCGCCCTCGTCCTTTCGATGAAATACGGGGAGTCGGACTTTTTCCGCTACCTCTCGCTCAACCGGAATTTTTTCGTCTCGGAGATTCCCAAAATCGTCGAATTGCAGACGCGGCGCGAATACGAGGGCTGTGGGGAATATCCCAGCTTCGTTGGCGGCGACTACGAGCAGCTCGCCATCGAACTGCGCGAGGCTCCCAATGTGGTCGGAATCTCGGTGTGGTGCCAGACGGGAGGCTGGACTCCATTCCGGCGGCTTGCCTTCATCGACGATCATTCGATCTGGACGGAGATCAATACCTTCGTGACCCTGCGTCTCTTCAAGCACGGAGAACTGGTCGAGGAGGCAATTTCGCACCTTCCCAAGGTGGACAACCAGGCGGCTTTGATCGAGTTCCTCAGGCTCTCCGAAGAGGTGGTCGTGCAGTTGCTCTATCTGCCGGAATTCGCGCGGCGGCGGCTCTACTTCCGGCGAGTGCGGATTCCCCCATTGTTGGGAGTCTATTGGCACCATATTTTCGTCGCGCATTCGCTGAAACACATGCTCGAGTATTTTGTCGAGGACGGGGAGGCCTGCATCCGCGCCGGACACGCCGCCATGGTGAAGATCAAGCGCATGAGGATGCTGGCGCTCGAATGTCATCTCCCGGAGGAAGACATCGAATACATGGAATACACCTTCGGTCTCATCGCGCTGGCCCGGGAGTATTTCTTCCGCCCCGACGACGAGGAAGTCCGCGAGCGATTGCTGCGGGCGAAAAAAAGTTACAAGGTTCGTTATCCCAAGGGTTCGCGTTTCCGCTACACGGTGAAGCTCGACTTCAAACCTTTCACGATCAACGCGCGCTACATCGGTTGGTTCTTCAAGTATCTCGTGCGCAAGCAACCCTCCTATCGCATCGTCGATAAGATCATCGGGCTGCGGCTCCTCTCGTTGGTGTATTTTGTCTTGAAACGTTCCCGTCCCAAGATGGTTCCCAAGATTGCCCGCAAAAGCGCCATGGGCATTGATGCCGTGTTCAAGTAGGTTTTCAGCAAGCCGCGTCGGCAAAACGTCCTGATTCCGGCGAACGCGAACTTCAGCGCGAATCAAAGCGCAAGCAACGCGACCGCAAGGATGGCGATCAAAGTCCAAGGCTGTGACCGGCAAAAAGCGTTCTCTCCCGATCCGCGTAGGCGTTCGGTGAAATACTGCGACTTTTTTCAAAACGAGCATTCCCACAAATCCAATCCATGCTTATGATCCAATGATCCATGGAGGAACGTTACGAAATCAAAGGCCGGATCGGACGGGGAGGCGTCGGGGCTGTTTATCAGGCTTATGATCGACGTCTCGGGCGAGACGTCGCGATCAAGCGGCTGCTCGCGCTGAGCGAAACGAAACTCAACGACATCACGTCCGTCTCGCTGGAAAAGGAGGCCCTTGCGCTGGCCAAATTCCAACACCCCAATGTGGTCTCGATTTACGAGATCGCTTCCGACAACGAAGGAACTTTCGTGGTTTTCGAACTCGTAAAAGGCGAGACCCTGAAGGCAACCATCGCCCGCAGCGCCTTCACCAGAGAGGATTTCATCAGTTTCGCGGACCAGACGCTCGATCCTCTGATTTCCGCCCAGGAGCTAAATTTGCTGCACCGCGATATCAAACCGGGCAACATCATGCTGACTTGGCTTGAGTCCGAGCGCTTCCGGGTGAAGCTGCTCGATTTCGGACTCGCCAAATTCAGTCAAGCCCCCTCGACCCAGACCCTTGACCAAACGGGATCATTCCTCGGATCGATCGATTACATCGCTCCCGAGCAGATCGAGGTGGGACTGCTTGATCAGCGAACCGATCTCTATTCTTTTGGTTGCGTGTGTTATTTTGCCCTGACCCAAAACGCGCCTTTCGCCGGTTCCTCGGTTACTAAAACGATGGACAATCATTTGCGACATACCGTGGAGCCTCTCGGCGACCTGCGTCCCGACCTGCCGCCCGCGCTGATAGCGTGGGTCATGCGCCTGATCTCCCGTGATCCAGCGGACCGACCCGAACACGCCCTGCATGCGATGGATTTGTTCCAAGAAGTTCGGGACGCGGCATCCGTGACTCCGGTAGTCGTGGCCCCTCCGACGGTCGCGCCTCTCCACACCCTGCCCAAACTGGCGCTTCCCCCGGTTCCGGCAACTCCCCCTAAGGAAATGGAAACGACCCAGCTTGAACCCACCAGACAGTTATTCGGACGTCCCTTGCATACCGCACCCCAGCGCCCCACGCTGAAACCCGGATCGAATTTTGTCCGCCAGCCGAAGTCGGCGATCCCCAAACCGGAGGACCCAGCCCCGGCCACGGTCAGCGGCGTTCTCCGTCCCCACCGCTACACAGCTGGCCGCTCACGCGCGGAGGCAGCATCCAACAAGCCTGCGATTCCCGTATCGGATCGTTACAAAATCGAGCGGAAGGACGGACCGCAGCAAAAAATTCTGATCGCCGCAGTGTTGCTCGGGCTGATCCTCGGCGTCATCTTTTTGATCTTGATCCAGAAATAGTCCGCATTTCCCTTGCGGATTATCAGGGGCGCTGTTGCTTCCCGTTCCCCCGCCCAACCATGCCATTTTTTCTCATCGCAGATGACGCCCTCGCCAAACCGGACTGGAGGGATGTCGGGCTGTTTTTTGTTCGGGTCCTGGCGATCCTGTCCTTCACCTACTATCAGCTGGTCGAGCAATTGCGACTCGCCTTCGATTGGCTATGGACCCGCGCACCCTGGGATCTGCTCGATCAGATCACGCAGTCGGGGCATCCGTTCCCGCCGGTGCTTGCGGTCAGCTTGATTGTGCTGCTCGCCCTGACCTGCTTTGCGATCTTCTTCGGGATTTTCGCCCGATGGCACGGCCTGGTGTTTTTCCTCCTTTGCCTTTACGTCCTGGTGGCTCCTCTGGAACTGTCGCCCACCCTCAATCCTCAAACCGTGGCGCTCTATACGATCCTTGGCTTCGGCTTCATCTTTAGCGGAGCGGGTCGGCTTTCGCTGGATAATTTGTGGCGAAAATCGCTGCGCCGGAAGCCTCGTTGACCGACGGCACCGGTGGTGGACCGGGCAAACTTACCCGATATTTCCCCTTGAAACCCAAGGACTCCGCCGCGTTGCTCCGCGATGCCATTATTTACAGAATTAGGATTGTCAGCTCCAGTGCTCCGGGCGGTGACTCAAGCCGGATATAGCGAGCCAACGGCGATTCAGGCGCAGTCCATTCCGATCGCGCTCTCCGGGCGCGACATCGTGGGTGCTTCCCAAACCGGCACCGGGAAAACCGCTGCATTTTCGTTGCCCATCATCAGCCTGATGATGCCCTCCCTTCGGCCGCAGTGCCTGGTCCTTGAGCCCACCCGCGAACTCGCCGCCCAGGTCGAGGAGCAAATGCGCCTCTTCGCTCACTACAAGCCGCTCAATGTGTTGCTCCTCCACGGCGGAGTTGGCTACGGCCACCAGATCGAAGCGCTTGAGAGCAAGCCGGACATCATCATCGCTACACCCGGACGTTTGCTCGACCATATGGAGAAAGGCAATCTCGATCTCTCCGAGATCAAGTTCCTCGTGCTCGATGAAGTGGATCGTATGCTCGACATGGGTTTCCTTCCCGACGTGAAGCGGATCATTGATCGTTGCCCCTCCGGTCGCCAGACCCTCTTTTTCTCCGCCACCATGCCGGCGGCTATCCAGACCCTCGCCCAATGGGCACTCAAGGATCCTGTCGAAGTGGAGATCGGAGAGCGTCGCTCGCCTGCGGAAACCGTCTCCCACGCCTTCTACCCGGTCGGCATGGATCAGCGCGATGATCTCCTCCTCGCCCTCGTGGAACAGACCGGTTTCGAGAGCATGATGATCTTTACCCGAACGAAAAAGGAGGCCGACACCCTGCTTGCCCGGATCCAGGGTATCGAAGGCACCCGCCCCACTGCCTTGCACTCGGATATACCGCAGAATGAGCGCACCCGAGCCCTCCAGGGATTCCGCGACGGAGATTTTAACATCATCGTCGCCACCGACATTGCTGCCCGAGGCCTCGACGTTTCCGGCGTGACCCATGTCATCAACTACCGCGTTCCGGAGAATCCCGAAGACTACGTCCACCGGATCGGTCGGACTGGAAGAGCCCAACAGGAGGGAGATGCGTTCACCATCCTCACGGCGGACGAACTGGAAAACGCCTACGCGGTGGAGCATTACATCGATCAAAAAATCGAGCGTCGCCGGGTGGAGGGTTTCGATTACAATTACACCGCGCTGCTTGAGGACAAGCCCGGCCAAGTGGTGCGGAAACGTCGCTCGGCTCCGAAACGGCGTCGTTGAGGCGGAAAATTTTGGCCCACGATGAAATACGCCATCTGCAACGAGACCTTCCAAGGCTGGGATTTTCCCAAGGCCTTCTCCTATGCCCGCTCCTGTGGCTACACGGGCATCGAGATCGCTCCCTTCACCATCGCTCCCTCCGCCGATCAGGTCAGCCCCGCTCGACGGACCGAAATTCGGTCCCAGATCGTCGATGCCGGATTGGAGTGTGTGGGACTCCATTGGTTGCTCGCCAAGACCGAGGGATTCTATCTGACTTCACCCGACGCGGAGGTGCAGCGACGCACCGGTGCCTACCTGGCGACCCTCGCTGAATTATGTGCCGACCTCGGAGGTTCGCTCATGGTGCTCGGCTCTCCCCAGCAACGCAACCTGCTCCCCGGCGTCTCGCTCTCTGAAGCGATGCAGCACGCCGCCGCGACCATCCGCCATGCGTTGCCCACATTTGCTGATCAAGGCATTACTCTTGCCCTCGAACCGCTCGGCCCGGGAGAAGGCGATTTTCTCAACACCGCCGCGGTTGGGATCGAACTGGCCAAGATGGTCGATTCTCCCTGGTGTCGCCTCCATCTCGATGTCAAAGCGATGTCGAGCGAGGCTGCGACGATCCCGGAAATCATCCGCGAGAGTCGGGACTGGGTGGCCCATTTCCATGCCAACGATCCGAACCTCCTCGGCCCCGGTATGGGCGAGGTGGAGTTCGACCCCATCCTTGCAGCGCTGCTCGAAATCGAATATCAGGGTTGGGTCTCAGTCGAGGTCTTTCGCTACGAGCCGGGCGTCGAGACGATTTGCGAAAGGAGCATCGGCTACCTCCGCGAAACGCTCGCGAGGGTGCAGGCGGACCGATAGCGGGTGGAGCGACGGAGCAAAGAGAGCCGCGTTACGAAGCGGTATCCTCACGGGCCACATACTGGCTCCATTGCAGCGGTCGCATTGCATACACCCCTTGGGAGTGACGGCCCTGACCGGGATCGAAAATTTCCCAGCCGAACTGCGAGTTCCGCTGCCCGTAGCTGAGGCGATGGATCCAACTCCCGAATTCATCCTGCCGCCAGAGGGCGGGATCCGTCCCTGGAACTTGGGCGGCAAGTTCCCAGACGCTCTCCACGACTTCGCGGGAGAAGCCCGATCGCTCGACATACGCCTTTGGATGCTCCTGGACAACATCCCGGAATGGAAAGGTTTCCTCTGAGTAAAAATCTAGCGGATCCTTCAAGCTGATCAGATCCTCCGGGTTATCCTCCCGAATCTCGGACTCGGGGTCAAAGAAGCCGATGGGCTGGGACCGTAAGGAAGCCGGGGTTGAACTTGCTCGCTCGCTGAGCCGCTCACTCCTGAGTGATGACGACTGGTCGGGATGAACATCAGACCATGGAAGCAAAGGGGTATCGTTGTCAGACATGATTAAAATGCTTATTTGAACAGCAAATTACGCCTTCCGGACGCCGAGGCAAGCAAAATCCTCCCAGGCGGTTGCATGAACTCCGAACCCCGGGAACTGCGCTGCCGCTGGAGTTCGCCGTGGATTGACGCCCGTCGCTCGGGCTAGACTTGGAAAAGAGCCTGCATGTCGGTTCTGGAAATCTCGCCAGACGTCCCTGAATCCGTCATAAGCGTCATAGCAGATTCGTTGCGATGTTTGTGGTGCGGTTCCTCAGGAGGCGCACAGATTGACGCTTACGCATCAAATCGAAACAAGTCACCCGATTCCCCCCTTGATCGACACCGCAAAGCCGCCGATTTTCGGGGACCGCGCGATCGCGAAGTCAGGTTAGCGAAACGTTGGGCTCAAGTCCCAATGACTGCCCCCAATGAGCGCGAGAGCTGAAACGGAAACTCCGAGCACCTCAGAACGGGAACGGGACGGGGGCGGGTCCGTTACCGTTAGGAGCGTTACCGTTAGGAGCGTTACCGTTAGGAGCGTTACCGTTAGGAGCGTTACCGTTAGGAGCGTTACCGTTATTGCCATTAGGGGCGTTCCCCGCCCCTTGGTTATTCGAGCCTCCTGTCAACCCGGTGCTGATAAAGTCACTGAGAATATTGCTCGGGTCATCCTTACGGTGGCGATCCTTGAGGGACTTGTCGTCGCCGAAGTAGATGCGGACGCCGCCGATCAAGTGGGAATAGTCATTATCACCAAGACCCGCATCGGCAAACAAAGAAAGACCGCGGATCGGAGTCTGATATTCGACGTTGGTGATGAAGAAGTTATGATCGACGCGATGCTGATACTCGAACCGGACCATCACATTGTCCGTTGGGTAGATCGCGGCATAGAGACGTCCCGCGAGATAGTCGGTCTCATCAGCAATGCCGGGGTCGAAGGTTGGAATGATGTGAGTGTCGAAGTTATTGTAGCCGACGAAGCCACCCAAAGTCACGTTGTCGAGGTAGTATTCCCCTTCCACACCGGCGAGGCCGTCGCTGTAGTCGTCGCTATCGGCCATGGAGAAGGCGAAACCCAAAAGACCCTTATCGGGGCGGCGGGTGAAAAGGTGTCCCCCGAGTCCGTAAACATCATTGTCCACTGAGTTCTCGTAAAGAGAATCGAACTGGAAGCCATAGCGCTCCCCGATCGGGATGGAGATACTGGCGCCAACGCCACGGGTATCTTCGTCGTTCACCTCACCGTAGTGGGCATCGATCTTGGCGTTGATGGAAGAAACGGCCGGCTCGATAAATTGGACCGCTTTTCCAGATTGAACCCCTTTACCGTAATCGCCGCCGCTTACGTTGCTTTGGGCGAGCATCGCGATCGAAGCGCAACATGGGATGATTAGACTTAAGGAATTCTTCATTACGGATCTTTTTTCGGGGAGATAACTATGCAGCGGCGAACTGCTCATTTTTCTAGACGCAATCTCTTGATGTGTCAAAGAAAAACTGCCCACGAGATCCTCAAGAACGAGGAAGTGGAAACGATCTGACCGTTCGTCAGCCGTTGCGTTGACGGAAACTGGGCGCTCCGGGGACCGAATCCTGATGTCTTCGGACCAAACCACTCGTCCGCCGTTCTGCACGCGGCGCTCTCCGGGCTAAACTGAGTCCGCGACCGGCCCCGATCCGGCCCAAAAAACCCGCGCGATTTCGAGACTGAAATCACTCGGGAAAGAGAATCTTTGGACGAGGGACTCGATTTTTTGCCTCGTCGGAAGATTATTCCCCGATTTCGCCCGAAAATCGTTGACTCCCCGAGTCAATTCGGGTCTTCCTTCGTCACGCCTCTCCACAGCCAAAATGACTCAAGGAGATTCATCACGGGGGGGCAGCAGTCTTCTAAAAACGACACCATGCTTCGCATCATTCTGCTGCCACTTCTGATCGGCACTTCGGCACTGGCGCAAACGCCGCGCGAACGGCTTTACGGGGTGCAGGCCGATTGGGCGGCGGCGCAGCGTGAAACCAACCTGTCGAGCTTCGTGTTCCGAGACCGCAACCGCAACGGCGTTTACGACATGGGAGATGACCCGCTCTCGGGCATCTACACAGGCCTCGTGCGCGATGGCGTCGCGCAGACCATCGTGATGTCAAACTCGAACGGCTACGCCAATTTCCCAACCCTGATCGACAAGGCCGAAGCCGCGATCCGCACGCCTGGCACCTACGATTTCGAGGTGGTGGTTCCACCCGACTGGGAGATCACGACCGACAACAAGAGCCAGACGATCAAGATCGTCGCCGACGCCGAAGGCTCAACCGGGCTGCGCATGACCACATCGCTGCGATCAATCGGGCTGGCCCCGGTTTTGAGTGTCAGCGGCATCTGGAACGGCGCCGCCGCTGCCCGGCTGGCGATCATTCAGCACGATGCCGAAAATGACACGGTGACGGTTCAACCCGGCCAGCCCTTCCGCCTGCTGTCCCAGCCGGGTCCGGCGGTTCTGACCGACGGCCAGATGAAACTGAACCTGACGGTCGGGAACAATCCAATGGAGCTTGGCACACTGGATGACCGGCCCCGGACAAGCCCGCCCCGTGGGCTGGCCAATTTTGAGGAATTCGCCGGTTACGACCTGATGAAACTGCCCGCCGGCTATCAAGGCCTGAATTGGCGGGACCTGAACGCAATCCTGCGGAATTTCACGCCGGGCAGTCAGGGGTATGTAAACGGCATCACCTCGGGCCACTATACAGCCTACACCACCAACCTGAGGCCCGGTGAGATCAGCAGGGACGACGGTTTCGACCTTTACAGCATGGAACTGAGCCTGGCCTGGCGCGAAGCCGAAGGCCAGATTGCCGTGATCGAGGCCTGGCGGGGCGACCAGCTGGTGATGACCGACCGCATCGCGCTGTCAGTGTTGGGCCCGGTGACCTACGCACCCATGATCTCGGGTGTCACCCGGCTTTGGATCACGCCCGAACATGGCTGGCAGATCGTGCTGGATGACCTCCGCTTCGGATTGGACTAGGAGGCTGTCGGACTCAGCCTGCCCGGCTGCGAAACGAGTGATTCCGCCCCGAATTTCCCCTCGTCCTCGTCATTTGTGTTCACACAAACTCCTCAAACTCATGAAAATTCTGACTCGAACCCCTTGCGGAGGGAGCGTGCTCGCGGGCGTGAATTATGGATTGAGGCCTTTCACGGATTGATCCAAGCGGGCGCTTGAAGTCTTCTTGTATTTTCCATCAAAGACATCCCCCACCTTGAGGCTCTTGATCTCCGCCAGATAGTTCGCCGCAGGACCTGGGATCGTGACTTCTGCGAGAATCTTCCCCTGAGGATCTTCAAGGAAAACGGCATAACCCTTGAATTTGTGGCCATACATGGCTCCCTTATCATCATACCAGAGTTCAAAGGCCTTTCCCTCAAACGTTTTTTCGATGTTGAGGGGCAGGTCAATGGAGCTGATCTCCTCGCGGTAAACGACGGCGTCTGCTTTGGACTCTGGACTCGTCCCGAAAACCATCATGGTTAGTTTTGCGTTGGCAATGGGATAGACCGCATCCTTGTTTTCAAGCACGACCCCGATCCGGACCTTTTGCTTGTGCTCATCAAGGTAGCCAGAGAGCTGTTCATCGCTTTTGTTTGTTTTCCCGGTGCTCACCCGAATCACCATTCTCGGCATAGCATCTTTCAGATGCGCCGGAACAGTGTCTTTGTTCGCCTCTTTCCACTCAAGGATGTGCTTCTGGTCTGCCTCACTGAAGCGATCCAGCGGAACACTAAAGGGGACGCCATCGGCCCTCTTGAGTGAAACCAAGTCGTCGCTTGAAACGAGTATAATCTCCGCTTCGATCTTCTGTCCCTCGGACGAAATGAACTCCCTTGCCGAGAGGGATGACGACACAAGGACCATCATCAGCAAGGTTCTCACTAGGATGCGGGCTGCTTTCATAAGGTTGATGCAAAAACGCTTACTCTACCAACAATCGCGGAAAATGCCGCTGCCTTCAGGTAGTGTTCTACGCGGCATCCTGCATAGTCAAGCAGCAAAAGTGAAGACTGGGAAGGATTGAGTGGGACGCCCGCCCGTGCTCCTTGAAATGTTATTACACTTTTCCGCACTATGAGCCTGTCGGACTTAGAGCGTCTGAGCAAGGGAATTGGGGTTCGAGTCAGAATTTTCAAAGTCCGACAGACTCCTCGCAAAGGCCGATTACAGGTTCACGGAACAATCAGTTCTTAAACTGCGCCACCAGGCTCGTCATGGTCTGCTTGGCGTCGCCGTAGATCATGCGGGTGTTGTCCCGGAAGAAGAGCGTATTGACCAGCCCGGAGAAGCCGGCGCCTTGGCCGCGTTTGAGCGCGAATACGGTGCGGGCGAGGTGCGCGTTGATGATGGGCATCCCGTAGATCGGGCTGGTTGGATCATCGATTGCGGCGGGATTGACGACGTCGTTGGCTCCAATGATGATGGCGACATCGACGGTCTCCATGATTGCATTGACAGCGCCCATCTCGCAAAGCTGTTCGTAGGGCACGTCGGCCTCGGCGAGGAGCACGTTCATGTGGCCGGGCATCCGGCCAGCGACGGGGTGGATCGCGTAACGCACCTCCGCACCGTTGGCTTCGAGGATGGAACCGAGTTCTTTGACGGCGTGTTGGGCCTGAGCCACTGCCATGCCATAGCCGGGCACGAAGATGACGGACTGGGCGGCTTCGAGCACATAGTAGGCATCCTCCACGGAGATGGGTTTCATTTCGCCTTCGACCTCCTGGTTACCGCCGCTGGCACTGCCAAAACTGCCGAAGAGCACGTTGACCAGCGAGCGATTCATCGCCTTGCACATGATGACGGTGAGGACGATGCCCGAGGCACCCACGAGACAGCCGGCCACGATGAGCACGTTGTTGAAAATTACGAAGCCGGCCGCAGATGCCGCGATCCCAGAAAAGCTGTTGAGGAACGAGATCACCACCGGCATGTCGCCGCCACCGACGGGCAACACCCCAAGCACGCCGAGGGCGAGCGAGAGAATGAGGACGAACGCGAGCGCCCATCCCGCATGGGTGAAGACGAAGATCGCTCCGAAGATCACCAACAGCCCTGCCACGCCGGCATTGATGACCTTCTGATAGGGAAAGACGGTGGGCGAGCCCTTCATTTTCTCGGAAAGCTTGAGGTAGGCAATGAGCGAACCCGTGAAGGTTATGCCACCGACGAGGATCGCAAAAACCACCGCGAAGGCCGTGAAAGTGGGGTATTCGGTTTTGACGAAGGTCGGATCGCGGATCACTTCCGCCCAGCCGACGAGAAGAGATCCCAGGCCGCCAAAGCCATTAAAAAGCGCGACGAGTTCCGGCATTCCCGTCATCTGGACCCGGATCGCCCATACGTAACCAACCGCTGCCCCGATCACCAAGCCGGCGATGATCCAGCCAAAGGAGAGCCCTCCGGCGAAGAGCGTCACGATCACCGCGAGCAACATCCCGACGGCCGAAAGGAGGTTGCCTTTGCGGGCTGTGGTGGCGGAGCCGAGCATCTTGATCCCGAAGATGAAGAGGACCGAGGCGACGATGTAAGAGAGGTTGATGAGGGTTTCCATGGGGGAAAACGGGGCCGGAAGCAGAAATGGGGTGAGTCAGGGAAGGGCGGCTTATTTGTCCTTTTTGCGGAACATGCTGAGCATGCGGTCGGTCACCAAGTAACCGCCAACAACGTTGATGGTAGCGAGGATGAGCGCCAGCAGTCCGAGCCATTTGCCGAAGGTGCTATCAATCCCCCCGGCGGCGAGGATCGCCCCCACCATGGTGATGCCCGAGATCGCATTCGATCCGGACATGAGGGGGGTATGAAGTTGGCTGGGGACTTTCTGGATCAACTCGAAGCCAAGAAAAGCGGCCATCACGAAGACGAAGATGAGGAGGATCAGTTCCATGGGTGTAGCTATTTAGCTGGTAGCAATTTGGCGATTTAGCGCTTGGGGGAGAGAAAGTAGATGGGGCTTCCAGCCCAAGAGGTTTGACGAGCGAACAGGGTTAGATGCGTGGTGCGACAGGGTCAGGTCGCGCCTTGAAGCGCTCGTGCACGACTTCGCCCCCGTGGGTGATGACGCAGCCTCTCTGGATGTCGTCGCTCAGGTTCACGGCGATGGATTTGGATTCTTTGTTCCAGAAATGCTCGATCATGTTCGCGAAGTTTGCGGCGAGCACCTGAGTGGCGTGTTTGGAGACGTGACCCTCGAAGTTGGCGAGACCGATGAGTTTGACACCGTTTTCGGTAACAACTTCCTGGCCGGGGACGATGCCTTCGACATTGCCTCCGGTTTCTGCTGCGAGATCGACGACAACGGTACCCGGAGCCATTTGAGCGACGACATCGCTTTTGATCAGGAGAGGCGGCTTGCGGCCGAAAACTTTGGCGGTGGTGATCACGACATCACTCTGGGCGCAAACTTTGGCCTGGGCGAGGCGCTGTTTCTCAAGCTGCTCGGGGGTGAGTTCTTTGGCGTAGCCTTGATCGGTGCCACTGGTCTCCCCGAGGTCGATGCGGAGAGCTTTGGCCCCGAGGGACTCGGCCTGTTCCAGTGCTTCGGGGCGCACATCGAAGGCAGTCACCCGGGCTCCGAGACGCTTGGCAGTGGCGATGGCCTGCAGGCCGGCGACCCCGATACCGACGACGAAGACCTTGGCCGGAGAGATCGTCCCTGCGGGGGTCATCATCATGGGAAAGATCGTATTCATCCGGCTCGCCGCAGTAATGACCGCGACATAACCGGCGAGGTTGGCCTGCGAACTGATCGCGTCCATTTTCTGCGCGAGAGTCGAGCGAGGGACCATCTCCAGGCTGATCGCGGTGACTCCCTGGCCGGCGAATTGCTTGATCAAATCCGGTTCATTAAACGGATCAAGGAAGCTGATGTGGATGGCACCTGATTTAAGCAGATCGACCTCCTCTGGCGAAGGTTTGCGCACGCGCGTCACGAGATCGGCGCTGGCGAGTGCTCCGGCCCGGTCGGTAGTGATGGACGCACCGGCTTCAGTGTAGGCGCTGTCGGGCTGATCACTGCGGGTTCCGAGTCCGCTTTCCACGAAAACTTCGGCCCCGAGGCCAACGAGCTTTTTCACCGCAGCGGGATCAAGCGAGGCGCGGGTTTCGATGGGATCGGTTTCGCGAGGGGCAAAAATTTTCATGCCAAAAGGGGCGGGGAGCTTTCCCAGGGGAAGGGTGGAGACAGATGGATCAGGCCCGCAAGAAACGGAGCCTTTAGGGTAGCAGGGCTAGGGGCGGTGTCGAACCTATTTCTTGGAGCTGCGGTCGCGTGTCCTTTGGAGCCGGTCTGATTGTTTCTTCGAAGATTGCTTCGTTCCGCGAAATGTGATTGCTTGAGCACTCGATGACATTGCCTACGAATGCGTCGTTCATCTTATTCCTCTGCTAGCAGCCTGTCGGACTTGGAGCGTCTGAGCGAGGGAATTGGGGTTCGAGTCAGAATTTTCATGAGTTTGAGGAGTTTGTGTGAACATAAATGACGAAAACGAAGGGGAATTCGGGCCGAATCCCCGATTTCCGCAGCCGGGCGGGATAAGTCCGACAGGCTGCTAGACTCGATGAGTGAAGTCCCCGCTCTCATCGTCGGCGGCGGGATCGGTGGATTGGCCACAGCGATCGCTTTGCGTCACATCGGGGTTGAGGCTCTGGTGATCGAACGAGCTCCGGTTCTGTCCGAGATCGGGGCCGGCCTCTTGCTTTCTCCGAATGCCTGCCGGGTCCTCGAGATTCTCGGGGTGGTGGTGGAGTTGAGAATATCGGCCATAGAGACGCCGTGCTGGGAGCTGCTCGACCAAGCCGGAAGGTCTCTGGCCAACCTGAACATCGTCGCCGCAGGCGAGCACAGTCTCAGCACCCGGCGCAGCGACCTTCAGGCTGTTTTGCTAAAAGCGTTGCCGTCTGCGGCGATACGGACGGAATCTGAGGCGGTCTCGGCGAGAGATTGCGGTTCGCATGTGGAGGTTTCGCTTACGGACGGCTCGGTGCTTCGTGCCGAACGAGTCATCGCCGCCGACGGCGCAAACTCGGCGCTGCGCCGCCACCTCTGGCCGGAGCGGGTGCTCGGCTATCGGGGTTACGTGGGCTGGCGGGGGATCGTCGAAGGCTATGTGCCGGAAGGGTGGGAGTCAGGTCGGGTCACGGAGAGTTGGGGGAAAGGGAGGCGTTTCGGGATCGGTCATGTGGGTGGAGGGCGTACCTACTGGTATGCCACGGCGAACCGTTCGAAGGCGGAGAAAAACATTCCGACCTCGCTGGAATGCCTGAGAGACGATTTCGCCTCGTGGCATGAACCGGTGGGAAAGTTGCTCGGGCGGATGGACCCCGCCGGTCTTCTGCAGCATCCGATCTACGACAGTCGTCCGCATTGGCATTGGAGGCGAGGGGAGCGCATCGCTTTGCTGGGCGATGCGGCGCATCCATTGACCCCAAATCTCGGTCAGGGCGCGGCGATGGCACTGGAAGACGCCCTTGCCCTAGCGAAATGCTGGAAGTATCCCGATGCGCTGGCCCGCTACGAACGCTGCCGGAGGGGGCGGCTCTTCGCCATTCTCACCGCCTCCCGGTGTGTCGGGGCGATGATCCAATGGGAGCATCCTCTCCTTTGCGGAGTGCGGGATTTTCAGCTACGCTGGACTCCGGATGCTCTGGCGCGGGCCGCGCTGCGGGCCCTTCTCGTGCGATGAAACGACCTTCGATCCAGGCTCTTGGAAGCGATCTCCTCGACACGACAATCGTGGAACGCATCGCGTGCCTCGCGCTGCCTTTTCTGACCATGGCGGGATTTTTCTGGGCGGGTTCCCGGGAATGGTGGTTTCTCGCCCTGTTCCTCGCGATGGTGCAGAGTTTCTTCACCTACGCCTCGGTCTCGCACGATCTCGTACATCGTACGCTTCGGTTGCCGCATTGGCTCAATGAAGGATTACTGGCGCTGATCGAGGGAATCAATTTCCGTTCCGGCCATGCCTTTCGGGCCACGCATTTTCATCATCACCGCCATTTCCCCGATCCTTCCGATCTCGAAGGCGCGGCGGCGCGGATGTCCTGGTGGCAAGCGCTGCTCGACGGAGTCACCGCCCAGCCTCGCTTGTGGTGGTGGGCTTTCTCGCACAGTTCGGGAGGCGGTCGAGTCTGGATTGTAATCGAAGCTCTTTTGGTTCTCGCCGGGGCCGTGGTCTGCCTTTTCAGTGAAACGGGCCGGGTCTATCTCGCCGTGATACTCGCGGGGAGTTGGATCTTTCCGCTGATGACAAGCTATCTACCCCACGATGCCGGAACCGATGATCCTGAGCGCCAAACGCGGCTCTTTCGGGGTCGGGTGATTCGGTGGCTCTTTTTCGATCACCTCTACCATCTCGAGCACCATCTCTATCCGCAAGTGCCACACCTGCGTTGGCCGGAGTTGGCCAAGCGTCTCGACGCCCACTTTGAGGCGCAAGGACTCCGCCCCATCGTTCTCTTCAAATGAAAGAAAACCGCGACTCCTTTTTCGAGGCCTTGATCGGGGACGGGCGGGCACTCATCCTCGTGACGGCGGGAGCGCTGGCCTTCTCGGGGGGCATCGCGCTATTTCTCTCTCTGCGAGGGGAGTTTCTACCTCACGATGTCGATTATTTGGGGATGCGACCAGAGGCACTCTGCGCTCTCAACGAGTGCCGGATCGTGCACTTCATGATTCATGACCGGGCTTCATTCGGGGCGGTGCTGATTTCTCTGGCGACGATTTATGCCTGGCTCGCGCTGTTCCCACTGCGGTCGGGCGAGTCGTGGGCGTGGTGGCTTTTCGTAGGCTCGTGTCTAACGGGGTTCGGTAGTTTCCTTTGTTACCTTGGTTATGGCTACCTCGATAATTGGCACGGGGCGGCAACGCTGCTGCTGCTGCCGGTGACGGGCTTCGGAATCTGGCGAACGCGTCACCTGGCGAGGCCATTCCCCGGTTTGAGACCCGGTTGGAAGCCGGAGCGTTGGAATAGTCTGGCGGGCTGGGGTCGAATCGTCTGGCTTGCCTGTGCGGCGGGACTGATCGGAGCTGGGTCAACCATCATGCTGGTGGGAATGACGGAGGTTTTCGTCCCGAGCGATTTGGAGTTCATCGGATACACCCGGGAGGAGATGAATACGATCAATCCTCGACTCATCCCGCTGATCGCCCACGACCGGGCCGGATTCGGAGGAGGTGTGATGACGACCGGTCTGCTTATCTTCGGCATTCTCTGGAAGGCGAAGCCCTCGCGTCATGTCTGGCAGGCGATCACCGTCGCCGGGGCCTGCGGATTCTTGATCGCAGTGGGGGTTCACTACCCCATCGGATACATGGACACGGGGCATCTGATCCCAGCGTGGATGGGCGCGGTAGCTTTTATTACCGGGGCAGCGCTTTCTTGGAGACGGTATGGAGAGAGTCCGGCGACGGCTAGTGCGGGTGCCGTGGATCGAGTAAGAGACGGGTGTCAGCTCGGAGGCCAGCCCCTGAGCCGGGAAGAAGCTCACCGGAGCTAAGGGGCTTTTTGACACAAATGACAGAAGTCACCCATCACTCCGCGCCTTGACGATTCGCCGATTTTTCGCGATCAGTAGGGCATGGATTTGACTCGAACAGTTTTTGGAACCTGGAGTGGGGGCCGTTTCATGCATTTTGGCGAGCGGCTCGAAGAGGATCGTTGGGTCCGACTCGTGCGGCAGGCCTACGATGAGGGGGTGCGCACGTTCATGACGGCGGACGTCTATGGCGTCGGGCGAGCCGATGAAATGATCGGCGAGGCCCTTGCCGGGATCGACCGTGACAGTTATTGCCTGGTCGGCATGGTCGGGCACGACATCTATGAGGGCTCGCGGGCCGGGTCGAAAGGTTATGCCCGCTTCACTCTCCCGGAACTGCGCGGCCCGAGTGACTACGCCGCGTATCTCCGCGCGGCCACGGAACGTTCACTGGAACGCTGTCGCACCGATCATTTCGATCTCGTGATGCTCCACAACCCGGACTCGATCGGCTACACCGACCCGGCCGTTTGGGCGGGCATGGAAGGACTCAAAACGGCCGGCCTGACGACCAAAACCGGAATCGCCCCCGGACCAGCCAATGGTTTCGCCATCGACCTCGCTTATGCGATTGAGAAATTTCACGAGCAGATCGATTGGGCGATGATCATCCTCAATCCGATGGAGCCGTGGCCGGGGCGCTACGTGTTGCCGATCGCTCAGGAGTTCGGGGTCGATATCGTGACCCGGGTGGTCGATTACGGCGGTATTTTCCACGACGATGTAAAATCCGGCCATGCGTTCAAAGACGGTGACCACCGGACCTACCGAGCGGCGGGCTGGATCGAGCACGGCAACGAGAAGCTTGAGAAGATGCGTTCGATCGCGGAGCGCCACGGTCTCACGATGCTGCAATTCGCCTGTATCTGGAATCTAAGCCAGGCTCCGGTGAAATCGGTCGGACCGACCTTCATCCAGGAAGCTGGCGACGGAGCTCGTCCCATCGAGGACAAGATCCGTGAATTCGCTGCACTTCCAGAGCTGACGCTGACCCACGCCGAGGTGGAGGAAATTCTCCAGATCGGCAACAATGAAGGCTGCATGCAACTCAAAGGCGCCAGCACCCGCCACGCTGACATCGAGCCGCAACCCGACCATTGGCCGATGCGTGCCGAGCTAGAGCCTTTTGCGGCGAAATGGAACTTGAATCCCGCGTGGTGAGGCGGAACGTGGCGGGCACTCCCCGGTTGCCGCAACTTTGCTGATCGCCGTGTGGGGCGGTGCCCCCCTCCCGCATGGAGAACCTGACCGATATTCAAAGCCAGCGTGATCAGCGCAACCTCGCCATCGACCGTGTCGGGGTGAAGGATTTGCGTTATCCGATCCGCATCCGCGACAAAGAACGCTCCGAGCAGAGCACCGTGGCGACCGTCTCGATGGCGGTTGATCTGCCCAAGGAATACAAGGGCACCCACATGAGCCGTTTCGTCGAGGTGCTCAATTCCCACGGCCCAGTGCTCGATGTGCATTCGATCTCCGGACTACCCGCCGAGTTGCTCGAAAGGCTCGACGCGCACCGGGCGCATGTGGAGTTCCGTTTCCCCTTTTTCCTTGAGAAGAAAGCTCCGGTCACCGGGATTGTGGGCATGATGGATTACGAAGTGGTCTTCGACATCGATGCCTCGCGCGAGGAGCAAGTCTTCGTGGTGACCGTGCTGGTTCCCGTCACGACGCTCTGTCCCTGTTCCAAAGCAATCAGCGCCCGCGGAGCCCACAATCAACGGGGCGTCGTGACCTATGCGGTGCGTTTCGCCAAGGAACCGATCTGGATCGAGGACCTCGTGCGCTTGGTGGAACGTTGCGCTAGCTGCGAGCTCTACAGCGTCTTGAAGAGGCCCGATGAGAAACACGTCACCGAGGTGGCTTATGACAATCCTGTTTTCGTTGAGGATCTCGTCCGCAACGTGGCGGCAGCTTCCGAGGCGCAAGGCGCGATCGGTTGGTATCGGGTGGAAGCGGAGAACTTTGAGTCGATCCACAATCACAACGCCTACGCGGTGATCGAGAAAGCTTAGCGCCAAAGGGAGTGGTCGCCAGGACAGCCCCGCTCAGCCTCTGCGACGGAATCGGGCGATGTGCCGATCAACCGACTTCCCGGGCGTCGTGAGGACCCGGGAGGCGTGGTTCGCTTCCGTGCGAATCAGCTCCCCTCCAAGTCGTTGGATCGCGGCGAGGGCGAGCTCGTGCTCGCGATCAAAATAACTCGTGATGATGAGTTCTCCGTCGTCGCTCAACTTGCCCAGAGCGCGGGAAAAGATCTCGTCCCAGGCCCGCTCTCCGTTCCAGTAGTTCTGATGACGGAGGAAAACGAGATCGAAGTCGTCGCCCAGTTCGCGATGGGTGTCGAGCTTGGTGGCATCGCCGACCCGGAAGGCGAAGTCGCCTTCCTCCCGGCAACGTCGGGCGGCATTGGCAATCTCACGAGCCCGCACATCCAATCCGAGTAGGGAGACGTCGGCGGTCTCCAAGCCCCGGTGCTCCGCAAGAAAATCCCGCAGCGCCACCGCCTCGTGGCATTCGCCACAAGCCAGATCAAGGATGCGGCCCCCGCTTTTCCCGGTTGGACGAGGGTCGGCTGGACCGGAGATTTCGTGGAGCAAGCGGCGGAGCCGCCCGATATCCTCTTCCGTCTGGGAGACGATCTTTTTCGGCATGTCAGGATTAAGGCGCTTGGTGAGCCGTTTTGAAGTGCTCGCGCAGGACATCGCGGCCGAAGTCCCCGTCGAAGTCGCGCCAGACGGAGTGAACGTGTTTGGCGTCGTTCTGCACATTGACATATTCCAACAGGAAGGTCGCTCCCTGGACCCGGTAGTAGTGCCCCTGCCCGAACTCTTCACCGCCGGCCCAGGCGAAGGTGACGGATTCGCGGCCGGCCGCGTCGATTTTTGCGAGGTCTTCGTCGGCGATATCAGGGCGGATCCGGCGGACATAAACCTCGATCAGTTCATCGAAGAGCTTCTTCTGGGAATCATCGAGTTCACCGTAGGGAAGTCCGGCACCATCAACTAAAGCGGAGACGGCCGGAAGTGCTTCGGTGAGGATTTCCTTGGGAGCGTTTTCGTCGATGACGGCCTTCTGCCGTTGCGCATCGGTCAGAGTTTTGAGGAGGGCGCGGGCTTGATCTTCTTCATCGGCCAGCACACGCAACCCCTGGCGCGGACCGGACGGCACTTCCCCGGGATTCGAGGCGAAAAAGATCGGCGTCGTCGCAACGACCTTGCCGTCGACGATCGTGAAATTCATCGAAAGGTGATGCCCTTCGACCCGCCAGCCCCAGGTTCCCGAGCCGGGGTCACCAAAGATCGAGAAATAATACATCAGGGTGTTGCGCTTCTCGGCGTGATTTTCGATTTCCCAAAGGACTTGCTCAAGACTCATGATTTCCAACGCCGTGGTGAAGCCGCGATGGCTCAGGCCGCAGCTCAGCAGAGCGTAGGCAAGGTGGCGTTGGTCGGGGCGCATCGCATTGAGAGTCAGTCCACCGCGCATGCCTTCCCCTTCGAATGGCTTCGGCACGAAACCCCAGGATTCGCGTTCGGCATCGGAAAGCTCGTAGGTGGCCTGTTCCTTCTGTGCGTCTTCGAGGGAGGCGAGCCAGACTTGAGCGGCCTCGGCCATCTCGGCAGCGGCCTCGTGAGCGCGGAGTTGCGGACCGGAGAGAGCTGCGAGGGAAAACAGCAGAGCGAGGGATTGTTTCATGGAAGCATGATTTAGAACCGGGATGCATCATTCCGCAAGGACGCAATCAGTGTGGAAGCATCCCTGATTGTAACGCATCGCCCCTCCCCTGCGTCTTTCCCTCGTGAAACGGTGACTTGGCGACCATGTTTTATTTCGATACAACTCGTTCCTTCTTGGGAGTGACCCAACAGGCCGTGGAAAGTGACCTCACAGAAAACGAATGGGTGGAGCGGGCGCGTCAAGGGGACGAGGATGCTTTCGTGCATCTGGCGTCACACTATCGACCCCGCCTTTGGTCCACCGCCTCGCGCTTCGCCCGCTCGCGGGAAGAGCTGGAGGATCTCGTCCAGGAACTCCTCGTGAAGATTTGGAAGGGGCTTCCGGCCTTCCGCTTCGACTCCCCTTTCGAGCACTGGGTCATGACCGTGGCGGTGCGGGGCTGTTATGATTTTTTGCGTTCGCAACGGACGCGGCGGGAGCGGGAATTTCCCATGGATCCTGAGACGGGGGACTCCGCATCGGATGGAACAACGGAACCGACCAACGCGCGCCGGGAGGCATGGGAAGTGGTGACCCTGCTGCTATCCCACCTTGAGGCGAAGGACCGGCTTCTCATCACTCTGCTCGATCTCGAAGAGCGCGGGGTACGCGAGACCGCAGCGCTGACCGGTTGGACTGAGAGCAATGTCAAGGTGCGGGCCCATCGTGCTCGCAAAAAAATGCAGCAACTTTATTTTGAGCTTCGATTGGAATCATGAACGACCAACCCATTTCACCGCAACAAGCGTATGCCGATCTTTGGTCCCGCGCCCGCCGACACGAGCCCTTAGGTCGGCCCCAGGATTTCGGTTTTGCGACCCGCCTTCGCTCCGCGATGCGTACCGCTGAAGCCCCGGCTATGGAGGACCTCCTGGCCCGCTTCGCCTGGAAATTTTCGCTAGCCGCATGGCCGGTGGTGGCGGGTCTGGCGATTCTGTTACTGCTGAATCAGGGAACCTCTCTACTGCCTGAGGGGGTCGGGGGCCTCGTGGCCCATTGGACCAGTTATCTTCCGGGCAGCATCTGATCGCACACGATGAACAAAACCAAAGTCAAAGCCGGATGCGGCATCGGACTGGTCTTCGCGGCGGGATTTCTCGCCGGGGCGATCTCTCTTTTCGCGCTGATCATCTATATCATTCCCCGGGCGGACGGCTGGCGAGACGAGGAATCGAAAGATTTCGTGACCCGACATCTAACGAAGCGGCTTGATTTAACCGAAGAACAAGCCGCGCAAGCCCGGGTGCTCATTCACGATTCACTGGATCGACGATATGCACTGCGGCGCGACTACCTCCTCGACGATCAGGCACTCATTGAAAAGGGCTACGAAACCCTGCGTCCCAGTCTAACCCCCGAGCAACAGGAGAAGGCCGAGCGAATGCTGAAGCGCTGGACCTCCGAGAAACAGCGACTCCTTTTGCCGGGGAAATCAAGCGAGCCGCCTGAAGCTGGGACCGCTCCCGCGCCTTGAGTCGCAAGCCAGTCGGGCGTAAGATGGACCCCATGTCAGAGCGCACATTCAGTCTTTCGCGGGAGGAGATTCTTCTGGGACTCGAAAAAGTCAATGCCCGGCTCAAAAGCCAAGGGACCCGCGGGGAGCTGTGTCTCTACGGCGGCGCCTGCATGTGCCTTGCTTTTGCGGCTCGCAGCAGCACGAAAGACATCGATGCGGTATTTGAACCGGCCGCGACGATCCGGAAAGCGGCCCATGACGTGGCCGCCGAAATGGGCTGGTCTTGGAATTGGCTCAATGACGATGTCAAAGGCTTTGTCTCGACCCATGGGCCGGATGGAACGGTTCTGCTCTGCGGCGGCGATTTTTCCCACCTGACGATTCACGCTGCCAAGCCGGAGTATTTGTTGGCTATGAAAGTCCTGGCGGCACGTTCGGGGCATTCGGATGACCCGGCGGAGACTGCTGAAATGTCGGTCGATCTGCAGGATGCGGTGTGGCTCTGTGGCCATCTCGGTTTCGTCAGCCGCGAACAGATCGTCGGAGAAGTGCTACGCTACTTTCCAGATCGCGAGCCACCGGAACGGACCCAGTTCTTCATCGAAGAGCTCTTGGTGATCTTGCGGCTACCATGAGAGGTCGTCCTGCATCATTGGCGGAGGTGGCGAGCAGGGTGCTGGACGGTGCGCCTTGGTGGATGGAATTGGCTGATTTTCTTGATGAGTTTTACACGGCTCCCGGAGCGTCGGCTCTTGCGGAAGCTCCCTCTCCCATGCGGGAGAAAGTCCCCTCCGGCCTTCATCACGATGCCTTCCTCGCGGCTACCGCTGAACATCTCGGGAGACGCTATCGATTGCCACTGCATCCCTGGGTGTTCGACCCGGATCGCTCTCTCGCCGAGCCTTCCTTCGCCTTTCGCAACCGAGCCGGGCGGATTTTTTTGCTGAAAGATTCGCCGCCTGCTTTTAAAGCCCGCAACTTGTTCGTCACGGGAAATGTTCTGGAGAGGGCTTGAGGGATTCGCGCACGATTTAGCAAGTCGCCCTCGCGCTCTCCCAGCATTTTCTCGCCAGTGCCAAATCACCGGCCACCGTGATTTTCAGATTCGGCGTGGTGTTCTCGACCAGCAAGACTCTCTGGCCTATGGCAGTCAGGGCCGAGACTTCGTCGGTGACCAATGCTCCCTGGGACAGCACTGTCGCATAAGCTTCGCGGAGAAGATCAGTCCGGAAAATCTGCGGCGTCTCCATGGCCCAAAGGTTCTCGCGAGAGACGGCTTCGCAAACCTCACCCGATTCGTCGGCCCGTTTGAGCGTATCAACGACGCGATGAGCGAGGCTGGCGCCACCGTGGCTGAATGCCATTTCCGCACAGCGCTGGATGGCTTCCGCCGTGACGAGCGGGCGGGCGGCGTCGTGCACGGCGACGAGATCGCAGTCCAGGCCTACCCGCTCCAGTCCGGCCGCGACGGAGAGATGCCGCTCCGCTCCACCGGGAAGGGCTTCCACAAATGAGGCGATGCCGAGGCGTCGCGCGGACTTGGTAACCTCCTCGATTCTATCCGAATTCGTCACGACACGCAGTTCGACCACCTCCGGGCAGGACGCCATCGCCAACATGGAGCGCACCAGTACAGTTTCTCCGCCGAGGTCGGCTCCGAGCTTATCGAAGCCCATTCGCCGACTGCTGCCGGCGGCGACGATGATGGCGGAGATCCGCATGGGTTCGCGGGGCTTCACGCGGCTGAACACCTCAGCCCAACTTGGCCATGACGGCGGCCGAGAGGGTTTTGCCATCGGCCCGACCGGCGGTGCGGTCTTGGACGAGTTTCATGACCTGGCCCATTTCCTTGCGGGATGTGGCACCGACTTCGGCGATGGCGGCATCGATCAATTTGGCCAAATCAGCTCCGCTAAGCGGTTCAGGCAGGTAGCCGTTGAGAACAGCCATCTCCTGCTTCTCCTGCTCGGCGAGCTCAGGACGACCGCCGGCCTCGAACTGCTCGATGGAGTCCTGACGCTTTTTGACTTCCTTGCGAATGACGGCGATCACCTCAGGATCATCGAGTTCTGCCGAGGCCCCGCCTTTCTCGATAGCGGCATTTTTGATGGCCGATTTCAGCATCCGGATCGTGTTTAATGCAATCGCGTTTTTCTCGCGCATTGCCGTTTTCATGTCCTCGGTAATTTGTTGGGATAGTTCGCTCATGCGCTACAGTAGCGAGATTCTTCCCGACTGCGAAGTGAAAAGCGATCCTCCAGCCATCTCTACACCGCCGTCAGGCCGGAACATTTCGAGAGCCGATGACTTTCTGGGTCGGCTTTGGAAAATCGGGATGGGTGTGGTCCTGATGGCGATTGGCGGAATATTCGTGCAATACCTTTGGAACTCCTACCAGCGTGCCATCACGCTCGACCACTGGATTCCCGTGTCGGGAGAAGTGCTCGCCGCCGAAGTGGTCGAAGATGGACTGAACCAGCGGGGCATGACCAAGTATCTCGCGACGGTGCGGTATGCCTACACTTACGAGGGAGTGCGGCTCGAAGGGGATCGCCTCGCCCGCCTGCCCGTCACCGCGAGCGATCCGGCCAAGCTCGCCAAGCGGATCAAACCCTATCAGGTCGGTGACTCAACCCTGTTGTATATCAATCCTTCCGACCCTTCCGAGTCGATCTTGAAAAAGGATACCAAGGCCGCGCTTTATTCGATCTGGTTCCCGTGTCTGTTTGTCGTGGGAGGCGCGGGCATCGTCGTTTCGGCTCTGGTGGTGCGGAGGTGAAAGCGCAACTGTGGCTCGGACGCCCCCCTTTTCCGTGCCTTTTGTTCCGTTTTGCGCCAGTTTGTGGCTAGCAGTCTGTCGGACTTTGAGCGTCTGAGCGAGGGAATTGGGGTTCGAGTCAGAATTTTCATGAGTTTGAGGAGTTTGTGTGAACACTAATAACGAAAACGAAGGGGAATTCGAGCCGAATCCCCGATTTCCGCAGCCGGGCGGGATAAGTCCGACAGCCTGCTAGATTCCTCCTTATGTCCACCGGCCTCCACCTCGACCTCAGCTACGCGGATCACGAAACTGGTTTGCGTCATCCGGAATCTCCTGAGCGGATCCGCGCGGTCGCGGAGGCGCTGGAATTCTCCGGGGCTCGCGCCTCGTGCGTGCCGCTCCCCGGACGCTCGGTCACAAATGATGACCTACGGTTGGTCCACGCGGAAACGTATTTGGCCACGGTCATCGCGGAAGTGGATGGGAGCAGCTCCGGCCAACTCAGCACCGGCGATACGAACTTTGGTCCGCATTCTCTCGAAGTCGCCCGCGCGGCAGTGGGTGGAGCGCTGGCCGCAGTCGATGCCGTTGTGGCCGGAACCGTCAGCAATGCCTTTTGCGCCCTGCGCCCACCCGGTCATCACGCCACCGCGGATCGCGGCATGGGTTTTTGCCTGTTTAACAACGCTGCCATCGCCGCTCGTTACGCGCAGCAGGTCCACGGCCTCGAGCGCGTCGTGATCATCGATTGGGACGTGCATCATGGCAACGGCACCCAGGACATCTTTTACGAAGATCCCAGCGTCTTCTACTTCTCGACGCACCAGCATCCCTGGTATCCGGGCAGTGGTCTGAAGCAGGAGACGGGTCGCGGCCGGGGCGAAGGCAGCACGCTTAACGTGCCCCTGCCAAGCGGCTCAGGAATGGCGGAGATCGGCGCTGCTTTTCGCGGACCGTTTTTTGAGAAAATGGCGACCTTCCGTCCCGATTTGGTGATCATCTCTGCTGGCTTCGACAGCCGCCAGGGCGATCCGCTGGGACAATTCACCCTGACCGACGCCGACTTTGCCGAACTGACCAAGCTCCTTCTCGAACTGGCGGAAAAATCAGCGGCTGGCCGACTCGTCTCTCTGCTGGAAGGTGGCTACAGCCTGACCGGACTCGCCTCGGCGGTGGCAAGTCATGTAGGGGTGTTGCAAGGGACGGCTAACCCGCCCGCTTTCAAATCCCCACCGCCTCGCGCCACGCCTTCGCCATGAGCGCGTGACCGGCCTGAGTCGGATGCACACCGTCGGCGGCCCAGTAGGCAGGCTCGGAGCCGGCGGCGATCGCTTCGTTGAATTTCTCGTAGAATGGAACCCAGATGGCACCGGCTGCCTTTGCCACTTCGGCGGCGATCGCCCGGCGGGTTTCAAATTCAGGGAACCAGGTATCATTCACCGCGCCGCAGCGGGTCACGAAGGGTTCGCAGATCACGAGGGTGACTTCGGGAAGGCTTTCTTTGGTTTGCTTCAGCAGGGCGGTGTAACCCTCGCGATAGACTTCGGGGGTGCCGTCGTATTTGCCGTTGAGCTTGTGCCAAAGGTCGTTGACGCCTATGAGAATGCTGAGCAAGGCCGGCTTCAGGTCGAGACAATCCTTTTGCCAGCGTGCCGCGAGATCAGGTACCTTGTTGCCCGAGATGCCGCGATTGTAAATCTGGAGATGCAGATCGGGATGGTCGGCCAGAAGTTGTCCGGCGATGAAAAACGGATAACCATCGCCGAACATCGCGGGGCGATTCGCCTCGTCTTCCGCTTTGCGGTCGCGTTTGGCATCAGTGATGGAGTCTCCTTGGAATAGGATGGTGGCGCCGTCGCCCAGTTGCACCGACGGAGCGGCGTGGGAGGCGCGGGGGAGCAGGGCAGCGGCGGAGCCGAGGGCGGAGGCGGTGAGGAGATGGCGGCGGTTCATGGGAGTTTGTAGAGTTCAGTTTCCAGGTTTCAGCGGTCGGAGCTTGCTTCGCGACAGGCTTTCACATACGCGGACATGGCCATGATATGCTTCACGAAGAGACCGGCGTCAATTTGGTCGTCATCAAGCCAAACGCCATCGTCGTTTTGCGTTTCCGCGGCGGTTTTGACTTTGCTGCGCAGGCCACGGGCGGCTTTGAGCCAGCGCTCGGGAGTTTGTGGATCGCGGAAAGTAACGAGCAACTCCTCGCGGGGCCGGGCGAGGTTCTCGCGCATCCGGGTGATTTTATCGCCGAGGTCGGCATCGATTTTAAAGCCGTAATGGGTCGGCGTGTTTGAGTCGTCGTAGGTCAGTTCGTAGGTTTCGGCGACGCAGTAGAGCGGCTTGTTGGTGTGCAGTTCGTAAAAGCGAGCCCAGCGACCATCGGGCAGGCGGCTGCGGTCTAGCCAGTCGAGGGCAGCGGGGATGGCGTCCCGATACTTGTCCTCGCCGGTGGCGAGCCAGATCCGAAAAAGCGTCTCGACCGCACTGTAGGATTCGGAAGATGTAAGGGCCGGTGGCTCGAACTTGCGGGCCCAGACGGGGATCATGTTTTCGTCATATTGTTGCGACCAGGCAGACTGCTCGCCTTCGAATTGCGCCAGCAGCAGGAAATCTCCAACCCGTTTGGCGGCATCGAGGAAACGCGCCTCACCGGTCAGTTCGTGGGTGCGGATCATCAGTTCGACGAGCTTTTGCAAGTTTCCGTCGTTGAGCGTGTGAAAGCGGGCGTATTTGATCTTTGGCCAGACCCAGGGCCATTCGGCGGGCATGGTCGCCTTTTTGACCATGCCATCGGCGGGAGCGGGACTATCAAATTGCTGCGGCCAGGATCCGATCTTGGTCTGGGCCGCCAGCAGATGATCGAAGGCGTAGGTCACGGCACCCTGCAGCTCGGCGTCAGTGCGACCGCGCGGCGTATGAGCCAGCTCGACGAGCAGGAGCAGAGCGGACTGGGATTTGTTGTCGTCGAGGGTGGAGTAGTTTCTGAGTTTGCCCTGCTCAGTCTTCCCGGCCAGAACATCTTTGCGCAGGAACCACTTCTCCCGATCTTCCCCGTCGAAATCAAAGTCGGTGGGCCAACCGCCGGACTCCAGTTGACAGTCGATCAGTGCTTGCGCCGCGCCGCGTGCTCCGGCGAGAAACGCATCATCGCCAGTGGCCTCCCAGGCTCGCATCATGGCCAGGCCGACCGTGCCGGTGCCGGGCGGCTGGATCGAGATGATGGTTTTGCTCGATTTGCCCTCGACTTCGGCCTGGCTCAGATCTCTGCTCCAGGACGAGGCGTAGCCACCGTGAGAGGCGAGTTTGGAAACATAAAAATCCGTTGCTTTCCGCATCGCGGCGGAGACTTCGGCGGGGTCCGGCATCGAATCCTCGGCGTATAGAAACGGGGTAGATGCAAGGATCGGGAGCAGGGCGAGAGTAAGGCGCGGATTCATGGGATGGCGGTAGGGGGGAGTTTCTGTTGGAAGATCCATTCGTGCAAGTCGGCCTTGGCATAGACCCCGGCGGCGATGAGATGACCTTCGCCTTCGAGAATGGTAAAGATGACTTTGTCTCCACCGGTCGCTCGGATCGCTTCGACCATGGACTTGGATCGTTCGATGGGGACCTCGTCGTCCTTGTCACCGTGGAAAGCCCACAGAGGGGTGTCCTTCAGAGCGGCGGCCTTGGTTGGATCGCCACCTCCGCAGAGCGGCACGATGGCGGCGAAGACTCCTGGGTGCTCGGTGCCGATGCGCCACGAGCCTGACCCGCCCATCGACGACCCGGTCAGGTAAAGGCGGGACTCATCGATGGGGAGGGTGTCGCAAAGCTCGCCGATCAGGGTCATCAAGTTGGCTGCAACCGCATCCTTCCACCCGATCTCGCGGTCGGGGCATTGCGGCGCGAGGACGAAACAGGGTCGCGCTTCCTGGTTGGTCTCTTCGGTGAAAGGCTTGGTCGCGCCGCCCATTTGCGCTTCATTGTCCGACCCACTTTGTCCGGCACCGTGCAGCCAGATGACGAGAGGATAACGCTCCGAGCCCTTCCATTTCGGATTGCCATAGAATTGAAAATTGAGCCCCGCCGCCGAGACGCTTTTCGCGAAGGCCCCTGTCACGAGCGGGGCGAATGCTCCTTCCTTCACGCCCGCATCGCGCGTTTGCTCGCGGAGGAGCCCATTCACGAAGGCTTGATCGCCCTCGGAGAGTTTCCCCAGCGGCAAGACGAAGGTTTTGAAGTCGGCGCTCCGCTTGATCCGCACCTCCTCGGGAGTGTATTCCAATAGCTCGCCCTCAAAGGAGGAAGCACCATCCGCTGAAGTCCACGCCCGCTTGATCGGTTCGACGGAGAAAACCACCGAACTGGAAAAAAACAAAAGCAGCAAGATTACAGGTCGCATGTGCCGGATGGTAAGGAGATCGTCTGCGGAAAACAAGCTCATTCCGCAGCCGAGGAGGGGACGAGTTGCATCCCCGGAAAATCTAGTGTTCCCCCAAGACTAAAACGACAGTAACTTATAATTACCATAATTGTACTTTTCTGAAATTGGTATCTTGTATGGGATGCCTTTGAAAAAGTATCACATAAAATTGGAAGCCGACGAA
>Ga0105044_10001262_pt1 | contig 33470 bp, 27 predicted proteins | sample MAT01_FD_78092 | JGI IMG/M metagenome (GOLD analysis project Ga0105044, IMG submission 78092) | Freshwater microbial communities from Lake Fryxell liftoff mats and glacier meltwater in Antarctica - MAT-01 | ecosystem: Environmental > Aquatic > Freshwater > Ice > Liftoff microbial mat | place...
CAGGCGCAGGGCGCGCACGTCCCGCGAGCGCTCAGGCGCAGGGCGCGCACGTCCCGCGAGCGCTCAGGCGCAGGGCGCGCACGCCCCGCGAGCGCTCAGTCGCAGAGCGCGCACGTCCCGCGAGCGCGCGCCAGCGCGCGCTTCGGCGTCGGTTCGGATCCAACACAGCGCGCCGCACTCCTCGCGGGGGTGCGGCGCGCCGGATGGAGCCCTCAGGGCGGTCAGCGACGCTGCGTGAGCGTCACCAGGTCGGGGCTCGCCTGCGCGCGGACCGAGGTCGCGCCGTGCGTGGTGGACACGCCGGCCAGGACGGGCGCCTGGTCGAGCAGGCCGTTGGCCTCGAACTGCGCGATCGGTAGCTCGTAAACATACGTCCACGTGGAGATCGACTGGCCGTTCCAGGCCGCGCCCGAGCGCAGGACCGTCGAGGTCTCGGGCAACGAGACTCCGACCCGCAGGTTCGCCGCGTGGAACGCATTGCGGTCGAAGCCGACCTGGGCGTCGCCGAGGAAGGTCAGCCGCAGCTCTCCGCCGGGCATCGTCTGCGCGTGGACGCGCCGGTCGCCGCGCACGAGCACCGCCGAGGAGAGGACGTCGTCGACCGATCCCTGCACGTAGAGCGAGGGACGCGTGATGCGCGCGTAGCGCTGGATGTCGAAGATCGAGCCGCCGTAGTGACTGGGCAGCGTGCCGACGGTCTCGTCGTCACCACCACCACCGAACGTGCTGGCGCCCGCGCCGGGTCCGGGTGCGGTCGGCGCATCGCCGCCGAAGCCGCTCAGGGCCCCGACCCCGAGCAGGACGGAGGCCGTCAGCGTCAACGAGGACAGGCACCTGCCGGAGGCCTGACCGAGCTGGAAGCGAGTGAGTTTCATCATGTCAGGACTCCTCGAGGCCGTCGCCAGAATTGGTGCCCTGCGCACCGCGTCCCGCGTCGTTTCCATGGGCCCCGGGCAAGGAGAAGAGTTCAGGAACGGCCTCCACCAGGGCTTCGGCGAATCCCAGCTGCGAATCGATGGCCTCGCGCAGCCGCGGCGAGCGCGAGAACAACTCGGCCACTTCGGCCGCGCGGTCGGGATGGTGGTCGAGCAACGAGCGGAAGTAACCGAGTGAGCGGGCTCGGTTGCACGTCAATGCGTAGACCATGCCCAAGTTGAACCTGGCGACGAAGAACCGGTCGTCCTCGTCGGCCAGACCGCTGATCGTCACCCAGCGCCAGCAGGCGATCGCCTTGCGGTAGTTCTTCTCGGAGGAGTGCAGGCGACCGAGCTGGATCGCCGCGTGACCGCGGTTCGCCGGGCTCATCGCCGTCTGGAAGATGCGCCGGTACTCCTCGGCCGCGGTCAAGCGCTTGCCCTCGTGACCGTGCAGGAAGGCCAAGTAGAGCTGAGCCTCCTCGTGCGAGGAATCGGTGGAGATCGCCTCTTCGAGCAGGCGTCGGCCCTTCTCGAGCGGGAGCTCGATCTTCTCGAGCTTGCCGTTCAGCATCGCGCGCGCGCGGTTCCAATCGAGTCCGCCCGCGCGCACCTTGCCGTCCAGCAGGACACCGTCGACGAATCCGCGGCCGCGCGTCTGCACGTCACCCACGGGCACGGCGTTCTCGAACACCTTCTCGCGGTAGCCCGTGTCGATCGCGGCCAGCACGTAGGCCTTGCCCAGTTGATAGAAGACGGTCGCCAAGCGGTGGACGAGGTCGATGCCCTCGACCGCGGCGGAGATCTCCGCACCGGTCAGCATCGCGATGCGCGCGAACAGGCGGTCGGGCGCGGCCATGTCCTTGTGCATGCGCACCTGGCCACGGACGTCCTCGAAGAAGCCGCGACAGCACTGGCAGGCTTCCATGTGCACCATCGCGCGCCCAGCTGCGCTCTCGTCGATCTCGCCATCGACGAGCGCGGACAGATCCACCTGGAAGGTGGAGCACACGTCGGAATCGTCGTGCTTCCAGTGCTCGGGTCCCATCATTCGTCCTCCGAGGCATCCGCCTCCGGACCGTCGTCTTGACCGAGGAACTCGGCCCGGCCCGCGTCCGCCGCCAACGCGACGGCGCCCAGGCCCAGCGCGCGCGGATCGCGCGCCGGCCGGCAATCCGCCGTGAGCCCCTCGAAGACGCGGCGCATGGCGCGATGGATCTTCCGGCGTGCCCGGAAGATGACCATCTTCAGGTTCTCCAGCTTGATCCCGAGCGCCTCGGCGGCGGCCCGGTAGCTCGTCTCCTCCACCTCGACCATGTGCAGTGCGGCGCGCTCGCGATCCGAGAGCATCCCGTAGAAATGCAGATAGAGGTGCAGGTAGGTCAGGTAGACACGTGCGCACTCGCTCTGGCTCTCGGCCTCGATCGCGCCCGAGAGCGGGCTCGAGGACGGGACGGACGGCTGCGTCAGGAGGTCGTCCACCACGACCTGGTTCTTCGAGGCGCGCCCCAGACTGCGCAGGTGCTTGAGCACCGTGTTGCGCACGATCATGGCCGACCAGACGCGGAACGCGTCCTCGCGCTCCGCATTGAAGCGGTGCGGGTAGCGGTAGATGTTGAAGAAGACTTCCTGCAACACGTCGCGCGGATCCGAGCGGCTCGTGAAGCGGCGCAGGCGCCCCGCGACCTGGAGCAGGATGTGATCGGCATTCAGCTCGTAGAGCAGTCCGAAGGTGCCGCGCCCGCTGCGCGCCCGGAACGACTCCATCAGTCGCGTCGACAGACTGTCGCGCAGACCCTCGATGTCGCGCGCGGGGTCCTCGACGAGGGCCGAGCAGCGCGCGTGCTCCTCCCCCGTGAGCTCCGCGGCCAAGTCCGCCAAACGCGCCTGCAAGCGGGCGCGTGCTGCGTCGCCGCCGAGGGCGAGGCCGTGGGGATCGGTCACCTGCATGGAGCCGTGCGCCGCGTGGGGTGGATAGGAGCCCGTCGAGAGGTGGTAGGGAGTAGACCGCGCTGGGCGAGGTCCCCCCTCAAGGGCCATTCTAGACCCAGCTCCACGCGAGGTAACGAACTTCGAACGGAGAGTTTTCGAATCGGGTTCAAGGCGGGACGGATCCGGGGTGTCCGCCCAGTGAAAACTTACCCCGGCGTGGAGTCGCTTCGGGGACGGCGCTTCGACCGAGTTCGGCTCCACGCGGCTCACGGGTTCCCCTTTCGCACTTGTGGCCGAGGGGAAGGGCACGGATCCTCGGTCGCGTGTCGCGCGAGGAAATCGTCTTCGAGATCGCCCGGGAGCTGGGTTTCGACCTGTGCGGCATCGCCCCCGTCGCGCCGCCCCCGGCCGCTGAGCGCTTCGAAGCCTGGCTCGACGCCGGTCGGCACGCGGGCATGGACTGGCTGGCGCGCGACCGCGAGCGCCTCGTCGATCCGCGGCGGGTCATGCCCGAGGGCGGGAGCATCGTGGTCCTCGGCTTGGCGCACTCCCGCGCCGCGGTCGAGCTCGAGGGCGGCGGCCGCGTCGCGCGTTACGCCGCCGGACGCGACTACCACAACGTCGGCAACCACAAGCTGCGGCGCTTCGCCCGGCGTCTCGCGGCGGCGGGCCTGGGCGGGCGGAACCGGCGCATCGTCGATGCCGGACCGCTCTTGGAACGCTCGCACGCGGCCCGAGCCGGCGTGGGGTTCGAATCCAAGGCGGCGAACCTGCTGCACCCGCGGTTTGGACCCTGGTTCTTCCTCATGGAGGTCGTGATCCCGCACGAACTCGAGCCCACGCACGAGCCTCCCCCGGGGTCGTGCGGCACCTGCCGCGCGTGTCTCGACGCGTGTCCGACGCAGGCGATCGTCGAGCCCGGTGTCGTCGACGCGCGGCTGTGCCTTTCGTACGCGACGATCGAGCACCAGGGTCCGATCGATCCCGCGATCCGCGAGCGCACCGGCCCGTGGGCGTTCGGCTGCGACGTCTGCTCCGAAGTCTGTCCTTGGGGTGCGCGGGCACCCGACCTCGCGGCGCGCTTCGGCACGCACACCGCGGTCTCGTCGGGCAGCCTCGTCGCGTGGCTCGAAGCCGGCGACGCCTTCGAGGAGCAGTTCGCGGGGTCGCCGCTCGACCGCCCGGGCCGCGCGGGCGTGGCCCGGAACGCGGCGATCGCCTTGGCCTCGGCGCCCAGCGACCGCGGCCGCAGGGCGTTGCTCCACGCGCTCTCCTTCGATCCGTCCGCGGTCGTGCGCGAAGCCGCCGGCTGGACGCTCGCGCGCGCGCACCGGACCGACGCCGGCGTGCAGTCGGCCTTGGAGAGCGCCGCGGCCCGCGAGAGCGACCCGAGCGCGAAAGAACTTCTCGCGCGCTGGGTGGCGTCGGCGACCGAGAGCGCCTGAAGCAGCCGAGCGCACGCGCTCAGAGCTCCGGGTGGCGCCGATCCCGCGGCGCGTCGCGCGAGGCTTCGCCGCCTCAGGAAGTGCGTCGACGGATCTCGACGCGCAGGATTCCGTGTCGAAACATTAGGACATCGCTTTTTCGCCCCGGTCGCGAAACGGACGCAACTCCGAGCCGCACGCGAGGTTGCACAGCGTGTGGACGAGCAGGTCCTCGGTCGGGGAAGCGAACTTCCAGGCCTCTCGAATCGTCCTACAGGTAGGCGCGAAGTTGGAGGCAGACCAGCGGCGTCGAATTGGATCGACATGACCGTCACGGGAGCGCGGACGTGCGCGGACGGTCGCTCGCGACGGAAGTCCGGCATCAGTAAGAAGTTGCAATCGCGCTGAGCGCTCGGCACGGACCCTGGTCCGGTGCTTGCTCTACCGCAGCCCACGACCACGAGGCCACAGAGAGACGACACCATGGAAAGCCCGGACTACTACAGCGACCACAAGTTCTGCGCGAGCTGCCAGAAGTACGTCTCCTACCTGATGAGCATGGACCACTCGTACTGCACCGAGTGCGGCGAGCGCGTGAAGCTCTTCTCCCAGGCCGACTGGACCGACTTCCACGAGAACCTGAAGAACAACAAGTCCAAGGGCGGCCGCCCGCGCAAGCAACGCGGCCGCGAGTCGGCCTGATCGGCCGACGCACGATCCGCGCCACGACCTCGATCTGCTTCTCGATCTGCTTCTCGATCTTCCTCCCGATCCTTCAGCGTTTCTCACCGCGCCCGCGAGCTCTTGCCCAGCTCGCGGGCTTCTTCTTGGGCTCGAGCGGGCCCTGCACCGCGCGCCCGCGATGCGGATCGCGTACACGCCGCCGCAGGCGCTGGGGGCCTCGAGCCCGAGGGGGAACGTCTGAGCGCTCGCGGGCCGTTGGATGAGGAGTGCGACGAAGAGGACGAAGACGACCGAGAGGACGCGCCCGGCCATGGGGATCTCCAGACCGGTGGGGCGGGACCCGGTTCCGCGCTCCCGCGCGACCAGCGCCTGCGGCTTGGAAGAAAATCCCGCGGTCCACGCGGTTTCGCGCGTCCAAAGCGTCCCGACCCGCGCGCTCCATGGCCGCGCTCGTCGGCCACGGCTATCCTCCGCGCTCGGAACCGGCCCACATGATCCTCACCACCGTCCTGGCGCTGTGCACCGCGCAGCCGGCCGCCGCGCTCGGGGCGCCGTCGGCCCTGCTCTCGGCGTACGCGTGCCTCGAGCCGGCGCCGGCCGCGAACCTGGACGAGATCGTGGCCCAAGCGCTCGACACGACGCTCTCCTCCGAGGAACTCGAGGAGATCCTCTACATTCGCCGCGCGGCGGGCGAGGACGGACGTTCGGCGCTGCGCCACTTGGCCGAGTCGAAACTCCTCGAGCGACTGGCGCACGAGAATCGCATCACGCCCGACGATGCCGAGCTCGAGAAGCGCATCCGCGCGTTCGACCAGGACATCAAGAAGGGCGGCGATGTCCAGGGGCTCGCGGGTCACCTCAAGAAGGCGCGCCTCTCGCGCGAGGAGTTCAAGCGCTTCCTCGCGCTGGGCCTCGTGCAAGAGGCGCTGACGCGGCGCGCGCTGGGTCTGGGCGACGACAAATCCGTCACCGCGGACCAGCAGAAGATCTGGATCGAGGAGGAGCTCGCGCGGCGCGGCTTCCAGCCCTACACGCCGCCGTGGAAGGACGGGATCGCCGCGCGCGCGGCGGACTTCACGGTCACGAGCGCGGAGTTCCTCGACTACCTGCGCAAGCGCCTGCCGTCGGAGACGCTGCGCGAGGACTGCTACCAGCTCCTCCTTCAGAAGCGGATGCTCGCGCGGATGCCGGATCTCGCGCCCGAGAAGCTGAAGAAGGCCGTTCAGTACGAACTGCAGCGTCGGCGCGACGAGGCCAAGCTCGACCCCAAGAATCGGGGCATCGGGCTGGACCAGATCCTCGCGGCGCAGGGCATCGTCGTCGATCGACTCGCGGACGATCCGGCCGTGCGCATCTCGGCCCTCTCGAAGTTGTGGGTCGAGCGGTCGTACGACGCCGACACGCTGAAGCGCACGTATCAGAACGAACGCGACCTGTTCGACGGGTTGTACGGACCGGCGCACGAGGTCGGGTTCCTGTTCCTGCGCGCGGCGGGCTTCAAGAACCAGCTGAATCCGCGCACTTTCGACGAGGCCGAGCGCGAACTCGCCGGCTACTTCGGACGCGCGCGCTCGCGCGAGGAGTTCCGCGAACTCACGAAGCAAGTGAGCGAGGACGCCGACACGAAAGCGGTCGGCGGCGAGATCGGCTGGGTTGGCCCGCTCACGCCGAAGGTTCCGCGCGAGGTTCGCGACGAGGTCGCGCGTCGCCTCGCGCTGCCGGAGTCGAGCGCGCAAGGCCTCGCCGGTCCGCTGCGCCTCCCGAACGGCGTGTGCCTCGTCTGGATCGGCCGGCGACGTCCGGTTCCGTCGTGGGAAGTCATGGCGGGCTACGTGCGCGCCGAACTCCGCCGTCGCTTCGTCGAGGACGTGCTGCCGCGTTCCGCAGTCGTCACCGTGTTCGAGGATTCCTGAACGTGCTCGTCCCCCACCGTTTCGCCCCGTTCATCGGGATCGGAGAGCCATGCTGATCGGAAGAGTCGTCGGTTCCGTCGTCGCGACGCAGAAGGACGAGAAGCTCGAACCACAAGCTGCTCGTCGTGCAGGTGCACGATCAGAACAACAAGCCGAAGGACCAGTACGTGGTCGCCGTCGACTCGGTCGGCGCGGGCAACGACGACATGGTCCTCTACGCGACGGGCTCGAGCGCGCGGCAGACGACGCTGACCGAGAACCGGCCCTGCGACGCGGTGATCATGGCCATCGTCGACTCGTGGGACCTCGGCGGCGCGAACGTCTACGAGAAGTGGTCCTGACGTGTACCTGGCGCGCGTGATCGGCCGCGTCGTGGCGACCGTGCAGTACCCCGGGCTGACCGGCGTGCCGCTCCAATGGATCCAGCCGCTCGACGAGCACGGCGCGGCGATGGGTGACGCGCTCGTCGCCTGCGCCGTCGTCTCGACGGGACCGGGCGACCTAGTGCACTTCGTCGACGGCCGCGAAGCGGCGATGGCCTGCCCCGAGACGTTCGTCCCGGTGGACGCGGCGATCCTCGGTTACGTCGAGCAGGCGTACGCGAACGGGAAGTTCATCGGGCTGGACGCCGCGGCGGTGACGCGATGATCCTGGCCGAGGTCGTGGGCACGGTCGTCGCGCCGGTGCAGATCCCGGTGCTCGACGGCGAGACGCTGCTCCTCCTGCGCCCGATCACGCCCGACGGCCGCCCATCGGGCAAGACACGCATCGGCGTCGATCGCGCGCAAGCGGGCGTCGGCGACCGCGTGCTCGTCCTCGACGAGGGCAATTCCGCGCGGCAAATCCTGGGTGATCCCAAGGCCGCCGTGAAGACGATCGTGATCGCGGTCGTGGACTACGTCGAGACGGGCGGCAAGCTCGTTTACGACCATCGCGAACGCGGCGGACCGCACGGTACGAACCCACGATGAGCACGGTCGAAGAACTGATCAAGGCGCGCGGCTGGAGCGACGAGGAAGCGCGCTTGCGCAGCGCGATCTGCGAGATCGGCCGCTTGTGCTACTCGCGCAACTACATCGTCGGCGCGGACGGCAACATCTCGGGCCGCATGACCGACGGGACGATCCTCATCACGCCGGCCGGCGCGATGAAGGGTTTCCTGGCGCCCGAGCAGATCGCGCACGTGGACATGCAGGGCCGCACGGTCGACAACGGTCCGCAGGCTTCGACCGAGGTCGGCATCCACCTCGTGTGCTACTCCGAGCGCGCGGATGTGCGCGCCGTCCTGCACTGCCACCCGCCGCACGCCGTCGCGATGACGATCGCGGGCTTCGACATGCAGTGCCCGGTGATCCCCGAGATCATCGTCACGATCGGCGGCATCCCGACCGCCCCGTTCGGCACGCCGGGTACGCCCGAACTGGCCGCTTCGATCCAGAACATCGTGCGCTGCTCCGACACGGTCGTGATGCAGAACCACGGTTCGGTGACGATCGGTCCAAACCTGCTCGACGCGTACAAGAAGCTCGACATGCTGGAGCACACGGCCAAGATCCTCTGGATCGCGAGCTGCATCAGCACGGTGAAGCCGCTCGATCCCGAGTACGTCGCGAAGCTGCTCGGCACGCGCGAGAAGCTCGGCATCCGCACGCTGAACACGCTGGAGAACCAGTGCGGACGCGGCGGCGCATCGCGCTGATCGCGGGCGCGTCGGCGATCCTCGCGCTGGGTCTCGAGGTTGCCGCGCGCGTCTACGCGCACGCGACGGGACGCGAGCGCGGCCTCGCGCTCGACGCACGACTGGGCTGGCGGCCGCTGCCGAACGTGGAGAAGCGCGGCGCCCTGTGGGGCGAGCACTTGCCGGCGCGCACGAACGCGCTCGGGTGGCGCGACAAGCCACGCGAAACCGCGAAACCAGCCGGGACGAAACGCGCGCTCTTGCTCGGCGATTCCTACGTTTTCGGCGTCGGCGTCGACGACGGCCTGCGGGTGTCCGATGCGCTCGAACGCGAGATCGCGGGCCTCGAGGCATGGAACCTGGGCGTCACGGCGTACGGGCCGGACCAGGAACTCCTACTGCTCCAATCGGTCGCGGGCGAGTACGCGCCCGACATCGTCGTGTGGTTCGCGTGTCTCTCCAACGACGTCGAGGACGTGCGCCACGAGCGGCGCTACGGGCACGCGAAGCCGTGGTTCGAGCTCGACGGCGAAGCGATCGTCGAGCACGCGCCCGCATCGTCGGTGCTCGACGCCGTGCGCGACGCGAGCTACCTGGTCGAATTCCTGTGCACCCCCCTCGACGCACGCCGGCTGGCGCACGCGGTCGCGCCGCCTTGGGCGGATCGCGACGGATCGCCCCTTTTCGCCCGGATCGCGGCGGAAATCCACGCGACCGCGCTCGGGCACGGCGCACGGTTCCTGTGCGTCGTGATCCCCTCGCAGGTCGCCCACTCCGATGCGCGTGCGCTCGAAGTCCTGCGCGCGCGGCAGCTCGACCCGTTCGAGCTCGCGCCCGCTTTTCACGACGCCCGCGAGCGCCCAGCAGAACTCCACCTCGCCGACGGACACTGGAATGCGGCGGGTCACGCGCTCGCGGCGCAGGCCGTGGCCACCGAGTTGCGGCGACGCGGCTACGCGCGCTGACGACGTTACGTCCGCGCCGCGCCGGGGCGTCGCCGTTGGAGCACAGCTCTATGCGCAGTACTTCGTGCGCAACGCGCCGGACTGCACGAATGGGTTCCTCACCGCGAGTCCGGCGCTGCGCCTGACCGTGCAGTGATCGCCGACGATGGGCGCGACACTCCATGCACGGACGGTCGCCGCGGCACTCGCGAGTAGCGAGTTGTGCTGCGTGCGCGCGGTGACTTGCCGAGAAACCCGCCGCGCGCGGGAACCGAATAACCGTGGCCGCGGCGATCCTCTTGTACGAGCTCGCGCGCTGCGGTGGTCGACAGGATGAGCGGCGATCTCTTCAGATACTGTCAACGGCACATGTCGCCTCGTGAGCGGGCGCTGTTCTTCCGGAGGCCGCGCGCACGCAGCCGCGCTACGGGATCCACGTCGCGGCGATCGCGTTCGTCAGATTGTAGTAGGCCGACGTGCAGTACCCGGGATCGGAGTTGCGGTACCAGACCTGGTAGACGCGCGCGCCGCCGAGCATGGGAATCGAGCCGCGCACGGAAATCGGCGGATCACCCGCGCTCGGATACTGCGAGCCGCCGCCGAAGTTCGTCTTCGTGTCCAGTCGCCAGACGGCGCCGCCGGCGCAGCGCAGTCCGTCGCCCAAGACCTGACCGGCGCCGTCCGCGATCGCGCTCGTGCCTTGGAAGTAGAGCGCCGACGACACGGGCATGCCGCTGCCCGCGACGACGAAGCTGTCGCTCGACACGCTGGCGAGTCCCGTCGCGGCGAGCAGCGCACCTGCGGCGTTGATCGAGTTCGCGCACCCGCGACCGGTGCCGCCGACGTTCCCGCACGGACACGGCGTCGCGCTGCCGTCGCCCGAGCAGATGCTCGTCACCGGCGGCGGCAGATCGATGACGGTGAAGCGGAACCAGGCCACGTGGAACGGCTCGGCAGCGAGAACCGTCGGCACCGCGGTCGTCCCCAGCGCATCGGTCATCGCGAAGGCAACGTTCCCGCTGCCCGACGGACTCCACGAGAGGAGGCTACCCTCGAAGTCGAGCACGGGCGCGAGCTGGTACGCGTCGTCGAAACCCGGAAGCGCGCCGTCGGTCAGGTTGAAACGCGCGACCGCGAGGTAGTACAGCCCGGCCGGGAAGACGCGACCGAGCCGCGAGCGCGTCGTCGCGCCGCTCGGTTCGTCGTCGTTGCGGAACCCGGGGATCGCCGTGTGGGTCGCGTCGTGGACGAAGATCTCGGTGTCGGTGTTGTGACCTTGACCGACGGTCGTGATCTCGATCGCGCCCGAGCGCTGCGTGCCCGGCAGGATCGTCGCCTCGACGGGCACGGACACGAGCTCGAGCTCGTACGGCGCGAGCGTGTTCTCGGTGCCCGTCACGCGCACGTAGAACTCCTCGCCGCGGCCGAAGCCGTACCACTGCACGTAGTTCGGCTGGCCGTTGCCGCCGATCGACACCTGCAGGGTCAGGTCGGTCCCGAGCGCGATCGTGGGCGCCGACGGCGGCCCGCTCACACCCAGGCCGCGCAGCGAGATCGTGTGCTCGTCCGCGCCGATCGTGGTGAGGACGAGACGGTGCTTCCAGATCCCAGGCGCGAGCGGGCAGACCTGCACGCGGAACATGTCCGCGCTGTCCGGCGATGCATCGAGAGGAAGTGTGCTCGCGCCCGTCGTCGTCCCCTGGATGCGCGAACCGGGCGCGAGACAGAAGACGGGAGTCGCCTCGAGCTTCGTGCCGTTCGGCTCGAACTCCACCTCCACGGCGAACGTGGACGGTTGCGCACGCGCGGAAAGGGCTGCTAGAGCGAGGAACGACGCGCTCGCAGCGCGGGCTCGGAGTTGGAACATGGGGGGCCGTCCGGACACGAGATCCAGCGAGCCGTTCCGTGTCCGAGGCCGGGGGCGAGCCTCGCCGCGACGTCCGAGGACGCCGTGGGCCCGATCGTCATCGAAACTCACGGGCTCCGCGAGGCGGAACCCGTGAATCCGCGATGAACTTCGCGCTCGACGCGCGCTATTCGCGCCGACGCATCAGCAGGTAGACGAGCGTCATGATCGAGCTGAGCGCTCCCGCGACGTAGGTCATCGCCGCGGCGCCGAGGACCTTGTTGACGCCGACCGCTTCTTCCTGGGTCGAGACGATGCCGCTCGAGGCGAGCACCGCCTTCGCGCGCGAGCTGGCGTCGAACTCGACCGGCAGCGTGACCAGTTGGAACAGGACCGTGACGCCGAAGAGGATGATGCCGATGTTCACCAGCATGGGCTGCTGCATCATCTGGCCGGCGATGAACACCCACACCCAGGCCATGGAGCCGATGTTCGTCACCGGCACCATCTGCGACCGGAACGTGAGCATCACGTAGCCCTGCGCGTGCTGGATCGCGTGCCCGGCCTCGTGCGCCGCGACGGCGATCGACGAGATCGAGCGCCCGTCGTAGACGTCGGGCGACAGCCGCAGCGTCTTCGAGCGCGGGTCGTAATGGTCGGACAGGAAGCCCTCGTGCCGCTCGACGGTCACTTCGTTCGCGCCGCCGGCGCGCGCGACGGCCATCGCGGCCTCGGCGCCGGTCATGCCCGTGCGGACACCGACCTCCGCATAGCGGTGAAACGTGCTCTTGACCCGGAACGAGGCCCAGATGGCCAGCAGGAAGGTCGGGCCGACGAGGAACCAGTACAGCGGGTCGAACGTGATGAAGGCGATCATGGTTTTGGGCTCGGAGGTGTCCGCGGGCAGGCCGCGGGCGCGCACCTATACGCCATCGGGTGGCGTGCTTTGAAGAGAATCCGGTCGCGCATCGCTGCGCGCGCGCCCGTCGAGATCAGAACAGTCCGTGGATGCGCCCTTCGGCGTCCATGTCGACCTTCAGGAACCCCGGGCTGCGCCCGAGGCCGGGCATCGTGGCGATGTCGCCGGCGTAGACGACGACGAACCCCGCGCCAGCGGCGACGCGCACAGCGCGCACCGGGAACGTGTAACCGATGGGCCGGCCGTGAAGCGCGGGATCGTGCGACAGGCTGTACTGCGTCTTGGCGATGCAGACGGGCAGCCCGCCGAAGCCCTGCGCCGTGAGCTCGGCGATCCCCACGCGCGCGACCTCGCTGTACTCGACCCGCGCCGCGCCGTGGATGCGCGTGGCCAGCGTCTCGATCTTCGTCTCGATCGACGTTTCGAGCGCGTACAGCGGGCGGTAGTCGGCGCGACCCGACTCAGCCGCGGCGACGACCGCTTCGGCCAGCTCGAGTCCCCCTTCGCCGCCCAGCGCGAAGAGGCGGCTCTCCTTCGCGGCCGACGCGCCGGCCTCGAGAGCGCGCGCGCGCACGAGCTCGATCTCGGCCTCGGTGTCGGTCGGGAAGCGGTTGATCGCGACGACGACGGGGATCCCGAACGCGAGCACGTTCTGCACCTGCGCCGTGAGGTTCGCGCAGCCCGCGGCGAGCGCGTCGAGGTCCTCGTCGCCCAGTTCGACGGGCAGCGGCGTGCCCGGCTTCACCTTGTACTTGCCCGAGTGCACCTTGAGCGCGCGCACCGTCGCCACGAGCACCGCCGCGTCGGGCGATTGGCCGGAAGCGCGGCATTTCACGTCGAAATACTTCACCGCGCCCATGTCGGCGCCGAAGCCCGCCTCGGTGACGACCCAGTCGCAGAAGCGCGCCGCGACGCGGTCCGCGACGATGGACGAGTTCCCGTGCGCGATGTTCGCGAACGGCCCGGCGTGCACGAACGCCGGCGTGCGCTCGCTCGTCTGCATGAGCGTCGGGTGCATCGTTTCGCGCAGGATCGCGGCCATCGCACCGGCGACGCCGAGGTTCTCGCACGTGATCGCGCGGCCCTGCTTGTCGCCGGCGACGACGATGCGGCCGAGCCGCGCGCGCAAGTCGCCCCAGCCGGTCGCGAGCCCGAGCACGGCCATCACCTCGGACGCGGGCGTGATCTCGAACCCGCTCGTGCGCGGCACGCCGTTCAGCGCGCCGCCGAGGCCGATCTCGATCTGGCGCAGAGCGCGGTCGTTCACGTCCACGACGCGCTTCCACGTGATCCGCGCCGGATCGACGCCCAGCGGATTGTCGAGGAGCAGCGACGTGTCGAGCGCCGCCGCGGCCAGGTTGTGCGCTGCGCCGACGGCGTGCATGTCGCCGGTCAGGTGGAGGTTGAAGTCCTCCATCGGCACGATCTGCGCGCGTCCGCCGCCGGCCGCGCCGCCCTTGACGCCGAATACGGGCCCCATCGACGGCTGGCGCACCGCGCACGCGGCCTTGCGCCCCAGCCGGTTCAGGGCCAGCGACAGGCCGATCGTGTGCAGCGTCTTGCCCTCCCCCGCCGGGGTCGGCGAGACCGCCGTCACGAGCACCGTCCGCGGGCGCGGTGCGTCGGCCGGCCGGGGGCGCTCACCCAGGCGGTAGTCGATCTTGGCCTTCGTCGGACCGTGCGCGAACACGGCCTCGGGCGGGATGCCGAGGCGCGCGGCCAGCTCGGAAATCGGCTCCAGGTCCACGGATCGGGCGAGCTCCGAGTCGGTCTGCATGTTCCCGGTCAATCTAGCGACCCCGGCAGGCGGCGTATCGCCCCGAGCGGAACCTCACGTAAGATCAGCCCGTCGTACACGCTGCCACTTCCCGGCCCCCGTTCCCCCTGGTCCGACGCGCCCGCCATGCATCCCAACCCCGAACTCCTGAAGATCGGCGACTTCGCTCGCCTCGCCGATACGAACCTCCGCACGCTCCGCTACTACGAGGAGCTCGGCCTTCTCACGCCCGCCTCGCGCAGCCAGGGCGGGTTTCGCTACTACCGACGGACGGACATCAACCGCGTCCAGATGATCCGCGACCTGCAGGAGTTGGGCCTGCACCTCGAGCGCATCCGCGAGCTCCTGTCGCCGCGCGCCGCCGACGAGGCGCGCGAACAGTTCTTCGCGCGCGTGAAGCAGGCGCTGGAGGAGCAGGATCGCCTGCTCGCGCTGCGCATGGCCGCGATCGAGGAGCAGCGCAAGAAGGTCGCGCAAGCCCTCCACAAGATCGTCGAGTGCCGCCACTGCCTGCAAATGCCGCGGCTGGACAACAACCACTGCGAGCCCTGCACGACGACCGGCGAGCGTCTGCCGGAGCACCTCAGCGCGCTCTACCAGTAGTCGGCCGCGCTCCTCGACATCGGCCTAGCCTCGACCTCGATCCATCCTCGACATCGGCATAGCCTCGACCTCGACCATCCTCGACATCGGCCTAGCCTCGACCTCGACCACTCTCTCGACATCGGCCTAGCCTCGACCTCGATCACTCTCTCGACATCGGCCTAGCCTCGACCTCGACCATCCTCTACCTCGACCACAATGCCACGACTCCGGTGCTCCCGGAGGTGCTCGAGGCGATGCTCCCCTGGCTCGGGCCCCGCGCCGGCAATCCGAGCAGCGCGCATCCGGCCGGGGAGGAAGCACGCGACCTCGTGGAGTCCGCGCGCGTGGAGATCGCGCGCTGCGTGGGCGCGCGCGCGGGCGAGATCACGTTCACCTCCGGCGGCACGGAGGCGACGAATACCGCGATCCGCGCCGCGCTCGCCGCGCGCCCCGGCCGGCGCGTGATCGTGACGTCCGCGGTCGAACACTCGGCGACGCTCGAGCCGCTGGCCGAGCTCGAATCCAGCGGACACGTCGTCGTGCGCGTCGGCGTCGACGTCGACGGCCGGCTCGACCGCGACGCGCTGTTCGCGGCGATCGACGGTTCCGTGGCGCTCGTCACGCTGCAAAGCGCGAACAACGAGACCGGCGCGATCTTCGACCTCGCCGACATCGCCGAGGCGTGTCGCGCGACCGGTGCGCTCTTCCACGTGGACGCGGTCCAGAGCCTGGGCAAAGTGCCGCTCGATCTGCGCACGATCGGTGCGGACTTCGCGTCGCTTTCCGCGCACAAGCTGCACGGACCGAAGGGCGTCGGCGCGCTGTATGCGCGCGATGGCGCGGCGTTCGAGCCGCTCTTGCGTGGCGGTCCGCAGGAGGGCCGCCGCCGGGCGGGCACCGAGAACGTGCCCGGCATCGCCGGCTTCGCGCGCGCCGCGACGTCGGCGCGCGCGGCGCTCGCGAGCGGCGAGCTCGAGCGCGTGCGCGGACTGCGCGATCGCTTCGAAGCCGCGCTCTCGACGGCGTTGCCGGGGATGGTCGTGCACGCGCGCGCCACCGAGCGGCTACCGAACACCGCGAACGTCGCCTTCCCGGACGTCGACGCCGAGTCCCTGCTCGCGGCGCTCGGCGCGGAAGGCCTGTGCGCATCCGCCGGTTCCGCCTGCCACGCCGCCGCGCGGCGGCCCTCGCACGTGCTCGTGGCGATGGGGCTGCCCGCGGATCAAATCCAGAGCGCGCTGCGCTTCTCGCTCGGCCGGACGACGACCGCGGCGGAGATCGAATGCGCCGTCGAGCTCGTCGCCGAGTCCGCGGCGGCTGTGCGCGCGCTCGGGACCTGAGAGTGCGCGAAGTTTTCGCAGCCCCGCTTCCGCGGCGCGGTGCGCGTGAACGGCGCGATCGCAGAGCCGGACATTGCGCTTTCCCGCCCCAGGAGTGAGACTTTTCCGCCTGTTGAAGCGCCCGGCTCCCACCTGCCGACAGGTGGAACCGCGGCCATCGCGCCCCCCCCCCGGCATGTCCGAACCGATCGCCACCTACCGCACGCGCCTCTCCGGGCTCTTCGCCGTGCGCCACGAGATCCTGGACGCGAACGGTCGCGTCGGGGTGCTCCACGCCCAGCGCACCCGCTCTGGCCTGACCACCCGCGCGACCTGGCGGCCCGAGAAGGGCGAGGTGCTGACGTACCGCCGCGATCCGGGGCTCCTGCGCAGCCAGTTCTCGATCTGGACCGAGGGCCGCGAGTGGCTCGGGTCCTCCCTGCGCTCACGCTTCTTCGGCCGTGAGATCGCGCTCTCGACCCCCAACAAGTCCCTGCGGATGCTGCCCGTGCCCGGATTCGGCCGCGGCTGGCGTGTGCATGCGGCCAAAACGGGTGAGCTGGCGCGGATCACCCCATCCGGAATCGGTCGGGCCTCGACGATCCAGGTCTACCGGCGGATCGACCTCGAGCTGGTCCTCTTCGCCTACTTCGTGGGCGAGTTGGTCTACGCCGAGTCCTTCTGGCCCGGTCCGACGGTCGTCGACGACCTCGAGAGCGTGCCGACGGCCGCCTCGAAGGCCTGACGCGTGCCGTTTCGAGCGCCCGGAGCGCGGACGACTTTTTTGCGCAGCAGGGCTACCATCCGCCCTTCCCGGGAAGCTGGATGCGCTCCACGCGTCCCTCGGGGCGCAGGGCCGCTCCACCCGGAAGCGGCGATCGTCCGAACACTCTCCGAGCCCCCTGGCCGACGCCCGAACATCCTCGGGCGAGCAACCGGAGCTCTCGAACTCCCATGCGACCTCTCCTCGTCATCGTCCTCGTGCTCGCCGCCATCGGCGCCCTCCTGTTCGCGATCTTCGGGATCGACAGCGGCGGGAACACCGCCGTGCCGACGCCTCCGGTCGCTGAGGCGCCCGCGACTCCGAACCAGGCGCCGGCGCAGCTCGACGGCGGCGTGAGCAGGACCCCCGATCGCGCGCCGTCCAACACGACCGACACGCGCAAGGTCGCCGGCGGGTCGAACGCCGTCGCGCTCGACAACCGGCTCACGGGCCTGGTGCGCAATCCGCAGGGCGGACCGGTCGCGGGCGCCGAGGTGATCCTCAGCACGCTGAACGCCTCCGAGATGTTCTTCGTGAACGATCCGCTGCCGGATCACTCGAAGGAGCCGCGCGCGCGCACCGACGCCGAGGGCCGCTACACGTTCGCAGGCATCCAGCCGCGCGACCGCTACACGCTGATCCTCACGCACAACGAGTACTCGCGGAAGGAAGAGGCGACGATCCCCGTCGGTGAGATGGGCTCGTGGGAGATGCCGCCGATCACGCTGACGCCCGGTGCCACGCTCGCGGGACGCGTCCGCAACGAAGCCGGCGACTTCGTGCAGGGCGCGCAACTGCACCTCGAGGGCTTCAGCTATCAGGGGCTGGGCATCGTCGCGCCCGACCGCATCACGGTCACGACCGACGCCGAGGGCGCCTACAAGTTCAAGAACGTGCCGTCCGGCCCGCACTACCTGCAGGCGACCGCGCCGGGCTACGCGACGATGACGCTCAGCCAGCTGACGTTCGAGAAGGAAGAGGCCGTCGTGCGCGACCTCACGCTCAAGATCGCCGAGGGCATCTGCGGACGCGTCGTGGGACCCGGCAACGTCGGCGTGCCGAACGCGCTCGTGATCGCGATCGGCGTGTCGAGCCTGAACCAGACCGGTCGCGCACAGACGACGACCAACGAGAACGGCGACTTCTGCCTCGATACGCTCGCGAGCGGTGACTACAACCTGATCGCGAACGCCAAGGGCTGGCGGATGATCTCGCGCGGCGGCAGCAACCGCGTTTCGACCAACACGAGCAACCACGTGGTCGAGATGGCTCTCGAGGCCACGGTTACCGGCCGCGTCACAGAACTCGGCAGCGGCAAGCCGGTCACCGCGTTCACGGTGCGCACGCGCGTGCACTACGGCCCCGGAACGCCGAGCGCGCCGTACAACGAGGAGACCTACCCGCAGTCGAACGCGAACGGCGACTTCTCGATCCCGGGCGTGCCGCAGGGCGACTTCGTGGTCGAGGCCTGGGCTCCCGGTCTCGCACCGGGCTTCTCGCGGAACTTCACGGTCGAAGCGGGCCAGTCCGTCTCGGGCATCCAGATCCAGCTCGGCCGCGGCGGCAGCCTCTCGGGCCGCGTCGTGGACGTCGAGGGCAAGCCGATCGCGCGCGCCAAGGTTTCGACGCACGACAACGACTGGACCGACGACGCTTTCACCGCGGCGATCGGCATCACGTACCCGACGAACGCGACCTCGGCCGAAACGCGCACGGGCGACGACGGTCGCTTCACGATCTCCGGCCTGTCGCCCGAGGTCTACCAGATCAACGTGCTCGCGGCGGGCTACACGAGCTTCATGCGCCGGGACTTGCGCGTCAGCGAGGGCGCTGACATGCCGATGGGCGACGTCAAGCTCGGCCGCGGCGGGTCGGTGCGCGGGACGCTGTACGACGCGTCGGGCAAGCCGCTCGTCGGCGGCAGCGTCGAGCTGCGCATCGCCGAAGGCGACGTGCCGCGCCAGTACCAGACGCGCACGTCGAGCGACGGCAAGTTCCAGATCTCGAACATCACGCCGGGCAGCTACATCCTGACCGCGATGCGACCGGGTGGTTCGGAAGGGAACCCGTTCGCGCAAGCCGGTGACGCACGCAACTCGGAGACGCGCGTGAACGTCGACGAGGGCGGGACGACGACGCAGGACCTGCACCTGACCGACTGAGCGTTCGGCGGCGGACAGACAGCCCTCGGGGAGCAGAAGCCAGGAGAGCTGGAGGTTCGGAGTGCAAGCACTTCGGAAGCACTGGTGTTGCGGAGTCCGAGCACTCCGAAGGAATTGGTGGCTCGGAGTGCGAGCACCACGGATGAACTGGTGGCTCGCAGTGCGAGCACTACGGAAGAATGGATGGGTCGGAGGGCAAGCACCACGAAGGCGAACCCGCTACCCTCGCGCGCATGGCCCCCGAAGCCGTGCGCGCGATCGTTCCCGCCGCGAACCCGCGCAGCGAACACGATTGGTCCACCTACCTCGCCGCCGAACTGCGCGTGCCGGTGGGCGTCGTCTACACGCGTTCGCGCAAGACGCCCGTCGCGGTGCGCACCTTGCGCGAGCCGCGCGGCGCCCTCGAAGTCCGGCTGCACAAGCTCTTCGCCGAAGCGCCGCCCGAAGTGCACGGCGCCGTGGCCAGCTGGGTGCGCTCCGGCCGTCGCGCGCCGCGCGCCTGCGCGCAGCTCGACGCGTACATCGCCGAGATCCTGCGTCGTCACCCGCCCACCGCCGCAAAGCGCGCGCTCGTCCCGCGCGGCGAGCACCACGACCTCGACGGGCTGGCGCGCGAGCTCCTCGCGCACGAACTCGCCGCCGATTTCCCGTCCGAAAGCGATCGCCCGCACATCGGTTGGGGCCGACGCTCGCCGAGCCGCACGCGGCGTTCCCTGCGCCTCGGTAGCTACGACGGTGACGGGCGCATCGTGCGCATCCATCCGGTGCTCGATCAGCCGGCGGTCCCCGACTGGTTCGTGCGCTACGTCGTCTTCCACGAGCTCCTGCACGCCGTCTACCCGGTCGAGCGCGGCGCCGACGACCGCTGGATCCACCACGGCCGCGCGTTCCGGCGGCGCGAGCGCGCGTATCCCGATCACCGGCGAGCGCTGGCCTGGGAACGCGCTCACCTGAACGCGCTCATACGATCGGCCCGCACGGGCGTCCCGATCGCGCCGGAGAACGCAACCACGCGGGCCGCGGCACCACGCGCGATCTCGGCGCGTGAACAGGTGCCAAGCACGAGCTCACCGCGGGTACAGATGTCGCGCAGCGAGCGAGCGCAGCAGCACATTCAGCACGACGACACTCCGGGCATTCCGGGCTCGCGCGGCGAAGACCCGCGCACATCACCGCCGGTTTCGCGCGCACCGGCTCGAGAGCCCTCAACGTCGCGCGCGGGTGGCGTGCTGCGCGTGCTGCAGCAGCTCCTCTTCCCCGACCGCTGATTGCGCGCGAGGAAGTCGCGCCCACGCGCGATCGAGTTCCAACCTGACGGGAAAGGTTGGCCTCGCGAGGAGGGCCCTGGTGTTCCCGCCAAGGACGATCGAGGCCTCGCGTTCGCACTCCAGCGCGACGGTCCCCGTCGGCGCCTGGAGACGTTGCGGCAGGCGCAAGCCCATCCGATCCAGCGAGCAGGCCAAGTCCTAGGTCCGCTCGACAACGCAGCGCAGACTCAGCTCGCAGGGCTCGCCGTTCTTGCACGCCGACAGCGTCCCGTTGACCGCGTACTCCCGGCCGCCCACGAGCGCGTGCCTCTTCTCCCAAGGCACCGGTCCCCTTCGTTGCGCGGCCGATCACGCTGCGCACGGATTTCCGGAAAGGGGCCTGCGCGCCGTGCCTCCCTTTCCGCGACCGGCCGCGCGTCGCGTGCCGAGGCACCGTTCGTTCCCCGGAGTGAATCCGTGAAGACCCTGCTCACCGTTCTCGTCTCGATCCTCCTCGGTCCGGCGGCCCTCGCCGGCGACATCGCGGCCAAGATCCCGAGCGTCTTGCCGTCGATGCCCGACGTGAAGACACCGGCCGTCGCGCCCGCGTACGTCGTCGGCAGCGACCCGACCCGCTCCGTTACGGCCGGATACACCCCGATTGCCGCGCAGGCGAAGCTCGAAGCCGCGGGCGACGCGGGAAGCCCCGGCGCGGGTCCCGACTTCTCGATCGTCCGCTACGACGAACCCGGTGACGGCGCCCTGTGGGTACGCGGCCGCGCGTACAAGGCGCGCTTCGACGCGGAGAGCACGACGTTCATCCCTTGGCTCGGTGCGCAGGCGCCGCGCAACTACCCAGTGCGCGTCGAGCTCGCATCCATCCGCGTGGGCGGGGACGAGGTCGAGCTCGGCCGAGGGGAACTGCAGCGCGAGGGCGACGACGTGATCCTCGACCGCGGCGCGATCCGCGAGGTCTGGCACATGGGCCTCGAGTCCGCGGAGCAGACGTTCGTACTGGCGTCGCGCCCCGCAGGCGACCTCGAGCTGCGCATCGGATTCACGACAGAGCTCGAAGCGCGCGTCGGCGGCGACGGCCTGGAATTCGACGGCCCGCACGGCGGCGTGCGCATCAGCGGTGCCGTCGCAGTCGACGCGGCGGGACGTCGACTCGCGCTCGCGACGCGGTTCGAAGGCGCAGCGATCCGCATCGATTTGCCGTCCGCGTTCTCGGCGACCGCCGCCTGTCCGATCGTGATCGATCCGGTCTACTCGGCCTACGCGTTGGAGAGCGGCGCCATCATCTGCGGGAGCCCCGATGTTTCGAACAGCGGTTCGGCCGGGCGCTGGTGCGCGACGTACACCTACGCCTACAGCGCGACGGACAAGGACGTGTGGGCGCAGGACTTGAACTACGGCCAGCCCGTCGCCGGAACGGGCATGTGGATCGACTCCACGACGGAGAGCTGGTACGACCCGCGCATCGCCTACAACGCCGTGCACGACACGTACGTCGTCGTGTCGTGGGTCTACAACACGACGAGCAAGATCATGAGCCGCGCGCACTACGCCGGCACGACGAACCAACTGGCCCAGGTGCTCGTGCAGAGCGCATCGGCGGGCGACTGCTACTACCCGGACATCGGCGGCGATCCGACGCTCGCGAGCCCGACGTACTTCTTCGTCGCCTGGACGCGCAAGTACTCGCCGACGGACTTCGACATCCACGGGCGACTCCTGAACTGGGACGGTACGCCCGCGGGCGGCGGCATCGTGTACATCGAGAACTCGTCGGCAGCGGATTCGCTGCCGCGCGTGTCGAAGACGAACGGTCACCTGCCCTACGCGACGCAGCGCTGGAACGTCGTATGGGAACGCGCGAACGCCACCGTCGACGTGTATGGCGCGCAAATCGGTTGGGACGGCCAGATCGTCACGCCCGCCTTCGCGATCGACACGACCTCGGCCAACGACGCGAATCCGTCGGCTTCCAGCGTGCTGGACGGGGCGGTCGGCCAGCGACCGTGGATGGTCACGTTCGCGCGCGACCACGGCGACTGGGACGTCGAGGCGCGCGTCCTGACGGGCAGCTCGATCCAAGGGTCTGTGAACGTCTCCGTGCGCGAGTACAGCGCGATCTACGAGGACCAGCGCTGGCCCGACGTGGACACGAACGGTCAGCGGTTCGGACTGACGTACTCCGAGACGTATCTGGGCAACCCGATCGACCGCGACCAGTACGTCGCGACGCTGCACTGGAACGGCACGGACATCATCGTCGACGAACCGCACCAGAACGTCGACTACTCGTCGGCGGACTCGAACTACGGGCAGATCGCGGGCGGCCTGAACGACGCCTCGCAGGGGTTCCCGTACTACGGCCTAGCCTGGCCGCGCTACACGCCGTCGAGCGGCGACGTGTGGACCGGCGCGTACTACGAGCCGCCGCTCGTCACGAACACCTGCTTCGGCGACGGCACCGGCAGCTTCTGTCCGTGCGGCAACACGGGCGCGCCCGGACACGGCTGCGCGAACTCGGTGACCAGCGGCGCGCTGCTGGACGCCGTCGGTCCGCCGTTCCTGAGTGCGGACGGACTCGTGCTCGTGGCCGCCAACCTGCCGCCGACGGCGGCCTGCCTCTTCTTCCAGAGCACGGGGATCGGTTCGACGGGAACGGTGTTCGGTGACGGGCTGCGCTGCATCATCGGCACCACGCTGCGCATCGCGACGCGGACGGCGACGAACGGGGTCGCGCTCTACCCGGCCGCGGGCGAGACGCCGATCTCGGTCCGCGCCGCGTTGCCGGCCGACACGGGCACGCGCGGGTACCAAGCTTGGTACCGCAACGCGGCGAACTTCTGCACGCCGGCGACGTTCAACATGACGAACGGCGTGCGCGTGATCTGGGTTCGCTGAACCGTCCACGCTCGAGCGCGGCCGATCGTGGGTTCACCCGCGATCGGCCGCGCGGCGTTGCACCGCGGCGAAAATGCGCTTCGACCGAGGAATTCGCCGTTTCCGGGTAAGCGCGCCGTCCGTCGAACCTCCGGCCCGACGGACGGGGCGCAGTGCCCCGGCCATCACCCCGGAGCCTGCATGTCGCCCCTGCACACCCGCTCGATACTCTTCCTCCTCGCGCTCGCTGCCTCGGCGCACGGGCAGCAAAGCCCCGCGAAAGTCCCCGCACCGCTTCCCGCGCAACTCGACCTCAAGGCGCCGATCGTCGCACTTCCTGCGACGGAGACCTCGCCACGCGAACTCTCGAGCGCGAGGCCCGAACACAAGCCGATCAAAGTCGGTGACGCGCACGAATCCACGCGCGCACCGGCCATCGACTTCTCGCGCGTCTTCGTCGACGAGGCTGGTGACGGGACCACGTGGGTGCGCGGCCGTACGTACAAGGCCAGCTTCGGCTCCGACGGCGCGACCTACATCCCTTTCCTCGGGTCGCAGGCACCGCGCAACTTCCCCGTCCGCGTGGAACTCGCGACGGCTACGCTCGGCGGCGAAGCGCAGGTCGTCTCGCCGCGCGGCGTCACGCACGACGGCACGACGATCACGATCGCTCGCGGCGCGCTGCGCGAGGTGTGGCACATGGGGCTCGATGCGGCCGAACAGACCTTCGAGATCGATTCGCGGCCGGCGTCGGGCCCAATCGAGCTGCAGTTGGCGTTCGTGACGGAGCTCGTCGTGCGAGTCGACGGCGAGGGCCTCGCACTCGAAGGATCGAGCGGCGGCGTGCGCATCGGCCGAGCCACAGCCGTGGACGCGGACGGACGACGCCTCGATCTCGCCACACAGTTCGAAGCCGGCGTCTGGACGTTGGCAGTGCCGGCGGAGTTCGCGCGCACGGCGCGCTACCCGCTCGTCGTCGATCCGATCTATTCGACGAACGCCAGCGAGAGCTTCTCGAACGAGTGCGGCCTGCCCGACGTCTCGAACGCGGGGATCAGCGGCGATTTCGCCACCGTCTTCGACTTCGCGTACAGCGCGACCGACAGCGACATCTACACGGTCGACTCGTACTACGGATTCCCCGTCGCGGGCACCGGCACCTGGGTCGATGCGACGGCGGCCTCCTGGAGTTCGCCCCGGATCGCGCACAACGCGCTCGCCAACACGTTCCTGACCGTCGCGCAGGTCCGCGCCGCGCCCGGCGCGCTGAGCGAGATCTGGTGTCGCGCGCGCACGGCGCGCACGACGAACCAGTACGCGCAGAGGCTGGTGCAGAGCAACATCTTGGGATCGTGCTTCTACGCCGACGTCGGCGGTGACCCCGCACTCGCCGGACCGACCTATTTCCTCGCGGCCTGGACACGGAACGCTTCGTCGACGGACTGGGACATCCACGCGCGCCTGATCAACTACGACGGCACGGTCGTGGGCAGCACGATCTTCCTCGAGAACTCGCTCGCGTTCGACTGGCGCCCGAGCGTCTCGAAGACGAACGGTCGAGCGCCCTACGCGACGCAGAACTGGAACATCGTGTGGATGCGCAACACGACTTCGTCGAACGTGGACATCCTCGGCGCCCAGGTGCGCTGGGACGGCGTCCTCACGACGCCCGCATTCGCGATCGACTCCAGCACCTGGAACGACACGTATCCCTCCGCCTCGAGCCCGCTAGACGGCGCCGTGGGTCAGCGACCGTGGATGTGCGCGTTCGCGCGCAACTTCGGTGATACAGACATCCATCTACGCGTCCTGTCGGGCGGCACGGTCCTAGCGACAGCGAACCTCTCGGCGCTCGAAGGCGTCGCGCAGCTCGAGAACCAGATCCAGCCCGACGTGGACTCGAACGGGCAGCGCTTCGTCGTGGCGTACTCCGAGAGCTACCAGGGCAGCACGACGGATCGCGACGCGTACGTGGCGACCGTGGCCTACGCCGACGGCGCCGTGCGTCTCGACGAGGGCCACGTCAACTTCGACTACTCGACGCGCGACACGACCAGTGTCCAGATCTGCGGCAACGTGAACTCGGGCAACTACGGCATCGGCTACTACGGACTCGCTTGGCAGCGCTTCGGCTCTGGCCCCGGCGACACGTTCACCGGCGCGTATTACGAGCCCGCCTCGTTCGAGACATTCTGCTTCGGTGACGGCAGCGGTCCCGCGTGCCCGTGCGGCAACGTCGGCGCTGTCGGTCGCGGATGCCCGAACTCGGTGACGACCGGAGCCGGCCTGGCCCCTAGCGGTACGAACTTCCTGGCCGCCGACACGTTCGAGTTGCTCGCTTACAACATGCCGAACACGACGGCCGCGCTGTTCTTCCAGGGCACGGGCTCGGCCACGGGTACACCGTTCGGCGACGGTCTCCGCTGCGTCTCCGGCCCGACGGTCCGCATCGGAACGAAGTCGACGATGACGGGCTACGTCAGATACCCCGAAGCGGGTGACCTGCCGATCTCGGTGAAGGGCCTCGTGCCGACGGACGGCTCGCTGCGCACGTACCAGGTGTGGTACCGCAACGCGGCGAACTTCTGCACGGCCGCGACGTTCAACGTGTCGAGCGCGGTGCGGGTGCGCTGGCTGCGCTGAGCTGCGGTGAGCTGCGGTGAGCTGAGCTGAGCTGAGTTCGTCGCGCTCACCGGGCTCCGCAAGGATGCGCGTCGCACGAGGTTCTTCGACCTCGCGTGGCGCGCTTTCGCATCCCTGGTCGCCCAGCGGAAGCTCAGCCCGGATGATTCAACACACGGGGACCGCGCCCGCGGCCGATTGCGCGCATATTTCGCCGGACAGTTTGCTCGTGGTGCGCGCGGCACTCTTGTCGGCCCTCGACCCGCGCGGCACCGATCAGTCGGCCGGCACTTCGGGAGCTGCACCGGTCAGCAGCGTGCCGAGCACGTTGCCGCCCAGAGCTTCCAGCCGGTTGTACGTCTCCTCGACCAGGTTGCGCGGCGTCTTGCCGAGTCGCACGACGAGCACGATGCCGTCGGCGAGCGCGCCGAGCATGGACGCGTCGCTGATCGTCGACGCCTCGGGCGTGTCGATCAGGATGTACTTGAAGCGCTGCTTGAACGACCCGAGCACCATCTTCACGCGGTCGCTGCCCAGGAGCTCCGATGGGTTCTTGGGCAACTCGCCCGGTCCGAGCACGGACACGCCCTCGACGCTCGTCGCGCGGATCGCGCGGTCGATCGGGCACGTGCCGCGGATCACTTCGACGAGACCTTGCCTCCGCGGCAACCCGAGGTAGTCCTCGAGTCCCGGCCTGTGCATGTCCCCGTCGACGAGCAGCACGCGCGTGTTCGGAACCTCCGACATCGCGAGCCCCAAGTTGATGGTCGCCACCGTCTTGCCCTCGCCGCGCAGCGCGCTGGCCATCACGATCGTGCGCGGCGCGCCTTCGGGGTTCAGCGCCGTGATCGAGTTGCGCAGCTGGCGGAATTGCTCGGCGATCGGCCCGCGCGGATCGCGCGCGATCGCGATCTCCTCGCGGTCGAAGCTCACCTTGCGCGATTCGTCGGGCTCGGCCTGCGGGAGCGGGGCGCTGGCGCCGCCGGAACGTCGGAGGAGGGACATGGTCGGCACAGGATGCTGATCGGCGCGTCGCGGTGCACGCCCCAAGGCGGCGAGCTCGAAATCCCGGCCTGAATCGCGCTGTTCAGCGCGGACCGCGGGCCGGATCGCGGTCGAGCGCGCGTAGGAGTCGGGTGGAACGGGGCGGCGGAGGCGGCCAGACGTCGGCGCGAAAGGCACGGTCGAGCGGACCGCCGCGCTCGACGCGGATCGCGCCACGAACGGTTTGCAGGAAAGCGCGCTCGGCCGGATCGTCGAGGTCGGAGCGCAAGGCGTGCACCGCGCGTTGCGCCGCGGCCAACGCGATCTCCGGACTCGCCTCGCGGAGGACCGCGACGAGGCGCGCGCGCGCGCTCTCGCCCCGGGTCCCGGCGCACAGCTCGGCCAGCGCGAGCCAGTCGACATCCGTCTCCGGGGTGCGCGTCGACAATTCCAAGAGGAGCGCGCGGCGTTCCGATTCCGTCGCGACGCCGCAGGCGACGAGCCACGTCGCGGTTTCCTGCGCGGAGAGCCCGCGGACTTGCGCGGCGCGCTCGACGGCCTCGCGCGACCGCGGCTCGGTCGCGGCGAGGTCCCGCACGCGCTCCGTGGCGCGCGGATCGCTCGTGACGAACCGCGCGAGCATGCGCGCGGCCGATTCGACATCGCCGCGCGCGAGCCACGCGTCGACGAGCGCGACCCGTACGTCCTCCGTGCGCAGCGCGATCTCCAGCGCCGGATCCGTCGCGTCCTCGGCCCACGCGGCGGGCGGCCAGTTCGGGACGCCGCGCAAGAGCCGCGCGAGCTCGTCGAAGTGCCCGGATCCGTGCGCGGAGAGAAGCAGGGCTCCGGGATCGCCCGCGAGCGGCTCGGCGATGCCGAGCCGCGCTGCGACACGCAACGCCTGGAAATGAAGGCCATTCGCGAGGTCCGCGCGCGCGAGCAGGCCTCGGATCGCTGAACCGATCTGGTCCGGCGCGCGCGCGCCCGCCCAGCCTTCGAGCACCACGAGCGCGAGCTGTGCGCGACGCGGAGACCGCGGATCCGAGTTCGCCAGCGCGCGGCGGAGTTCCGCGCTCGCACCGTCGCCGCGCGGCAAGCCGATCCCGGCGAGCGCGATGGCCGCGTGGACGGCGCGCGCACCGTCCAAGTCCGAGGCGCGCTCGAGCTCGTTCCACAGATGCTCGCGCGCGAAGGGTTCCTGCAGGACGGCATTCACTTGGCCGCGCCGCGCCGCGAGCAGCAGCCCTTCGAGCGCTGCCTCGTCGCGCGTCTCGCGAAAATGCCGCGAGATCCACGCGACTGCAGGCGGCATCCCGTGCGCGCACAACGCGCGCGCCGCGCTCGCGCGCGCGGCATGTTCGCCCGAGCGCGCGAAGTCGAGGCACCAGCGCTCGACGAGCGTGCCGGCGCGCGCGTCCGCATCGTCCGTCGCGCGATCGAGGACGGCCAGCCAGCGCACAGCGTGCGGGGCGGGCTCGCGGGGCACGCCGAAACCGACGAGACGTCCGCCCGATCGCTGCGCCGCGCTGCGTACGAGCTCGCGCCAGACTCCGAACTCGACGGGCCTGCGCGCGCTCGTAGACGTCGCCCCCACGGAGTCGAGGACGATGCGCGGCGAGCCCGCCTGCGCCAACGCGAGCAGGTCCGCGATCTCGGCCAGTTCGTAGCGCACGGTCGCGCGCGCGTCGATCGGCGCGCCGTCGTGCTCCGCGAGCGCGGACCACAAGTCCTCGCGCGGGATCGGCTCGGACAGCGCGTACGGCTCGAACCGCTCGATCGCGAGCCGCAACGCCGTCGTTCCCGCGCGCGCCACGATCGCATTGGCGTCCACCGCGAGCTCCGCCGCGGTGCCGAACAACCGATCCTCGCCCGAGAGGACGTGCGCGAGCCGCAACCGCGTCTCCGGTCCTCCGGTGACGAGCGCCGCGCGCACGATCGCGGCATCGGTCGTCTGCAATTCCGCCGCCAGCCGCCGTTGCGCCAGCTCGCGCTCCTCCCACGACTCGGATTCGAGGCGCGGGAACCAGACGGGGGCGTTTTCCTGTCGAGCCGGAGCCAGCGCCAGGAAGAGTGTGAGGACGAACGACAACATTCGAGAGACTACCGTCCCGCATGGCTCGCCGACGGATCGACTGGTAGTCTCCGCCGCGCATGTTCCGCACGCTCCTGGTGGCGAATCGAGGCGAGGTTGCCGTGCGCGTGGCGCGGGCGGCGCGCGAGCTCGGGATCCGCACCGTCGGGATCCATTCCGAGGCCGACCGCGGGCTCTCGTGGACGCGCAAGTTCGACGAGAGCGTGTGCGTCGGACCCGGGCCGTCGCGCGACAGCTACTTGCGGCTCGATCGCATCGTGCAGGTCGCACTGCAGACCGGCGCGACGGCCGTGCATCCCGGCTGGGGCTTTTTGGCCGAGAACGCGCGCTTCGCGGCGCTGTGCGAGCAGCATGGGATCACGTTCGTGGGTCCGAGCCCGCGCTCGATGGAGCAAATGGGCCTGAAATCACCGGCGAAACGCGCGATGCTCGCCGCGGGGTTGCCCGTGATCCCGGGGTCCGACGGGCCGTGCTCGGACGTCGAGGTCGCGGTGCGCGCGGCCGATTCCGCGGGCTATCCGGTGATCTTGAAGGCCGACGCGGGCGGCGGCGGACGCGGCATGCGGTTGTGCGTCGACGCCGCGCAGGTCCGCTCGGCGTTCCCGCAAGCTTCCGCCGAAGCGTCGAGCGCGTTCGGCAACGGCGCGGTCTACGTCGAGAAGTACTTGACCGGCGGCCGCCACATCGAAGTGCAGGTGCTGGGCGATCGCTACGGCAACGCGGTGCACCTCTTCGAGCGCGATTGCTCGGTGCAGCGCAACCACCAGAAGCTCGTCGAGGAGAGCCCGAGCCCGGCCTTGTCGCAGGACGAGCGCCTCGAGCTCGGCGCGAAGGCCGCCGCGGCCTGCCGCGAGATCGGTTACCGCAACGCGGGCACGATCGAGTTCCTGCGCGCGGCGAGCGGCGAGCTCTATTTCCTCGAGATGAACACGCGCTTGCAAGTCGAGCATCCGGTGACGGAGATGATCACCGGCATCGACATCGTGAAGGAGCAGCTCGGCATCGCAGCGAACCGGCCGCTGTCGTTCCGCCAGGCGGACGTCGTGCCGCGCGGACACGCCATCGAAGTGCGCGTGAACGCCGAGGATCCTTCGCAGAATTTCCGGCCGTCGCCGGGCACGCTCGAGCGTTTCGAGATCCCAACCGACCTCGGCCCCGGCCGCGTGCGCGTCGAGACGCACGTCGAGACGGGCGACGAGATCCCGCCGCACTACGACTCGCTGATCGCCAAAGTGATCGCGCACGGATCGACGCGCGACGAGGCGATCGAGACGCTCGTGCGCACGCTCTCGGCCGCGCGCATCGAGGGCGTGGCGACGACGATCCCGCTGCACCTCGCCGTGCTCGGCTCGCGCGAGTTCCGCTCGGGCGACTACGACACGCGGGCGATCCCAGGCTGGACGCCCGCTTTGGCGAGGTGAACCGCGTCACCCTCGCGCTGCTGGCCTTCGCCGTCCGCCCAGTTCGAGGCCCGCGGCCGCGCGTCGCTCTTCGCACCACCGCGGCTTCAGGCCGGATACTGCCGGTCAGGGGGCAGCAAATCCGAGCGGAACCACGGCCGACTCGCGAGCAACTCGTCCGCGTCGGCGTCGAATTCCTCGCGGTAGTGGTGCACGTGCGGAGAGGGCACGTCGACACGGCCGCGCGCGTCGCCGGCGAGGTATCGCCCGTAGCGCTCGAGAAAGCTCGCGAGCTCTTCGCGCGAGTGCGGATCACTCTCGTGCCGCCCTTCCTCGGACGGGCCGCGCGGCGTGTGGAGCACGTAGAGCAGCAGGTACGGCGGCTCGAGATCGAACGCCAGCCGCCGCAGCAGCTCGGCGCCGTCGCCGGCGTTCCCGACGGCGAGCCGCTCCGGCCCCGTGGTCGGCTCGCGCGTGAACGTCGCGGGATGCCGAAACGGTCGCGTGCCGGTCGTTTCGTCAATCGGCATCTCGAGCTTACTCGTCATCGGCGCGGGCTCCGTCCGGGCGCGGGCGCTTCGCGAACAATACCTGAAGCCGGCGCCGGTTGTGCCGTGGCGCGCGCGCATGGGCGATGACATTCTGCGCGCCATGCCCCCCACCGACCCGCGCCCGTTCTCGTTCCTCGCACTCGTCGCTTTGGCCAGCGCATGCTCGCGCGCCGAACCCGAGCTCGTCGCGATCGAGGTGAAGAAGACCGCCCCGTTCGACACCTCGCCCGCGGAGGTCGCCGAGCCTGCTCCACCCGAGGATCCGGTCGAGCGACTGAAGGGCATGATGTCGAAGGCCGAGTTCGATGCGCTGCAAGGCGAGCGCGGCGTGCGCGTGAACACGTCCGGCGCGACGCCCGGCTACACGCTCGTCATGCCGCTCAACTCGACGAAGATTCACCTCGTCGATCTCGACGGGAAGATCGCGCACACGTGGGAGACCGGGCTCGCGCCGGGCGGCTGGTGCTACCTGCTCGACGACGGCACGTTGCTCCACGCCGGCCGCAACGACGTGGATCCGAAGTTCAAAGGCGGCGGCATCGGCGGGGTGATCCGTCGGCTCGCGCCCGACGGTTCCGTGCTGTGGCGCTACGACTTCGCGAACGAGGCGCACTGTCAACACCACGACCTCGAGCCCCTGCCGAACGGCAACGTGCTGTTCATCGCCTGGGAGCGCAAGTCGCGCGACGAGGCGATCGCGCGCGGGCGTCACCCCGACGGCGTCGGCGCCGCCGGGCTGTGGCCGGACGCCGTGTACGAAGTGCGGCCGACTCCACCCGAGGGGGGCGAGATCGTGTGGGAGTGGCACGCGTGGGATCACTTGATCCAGGACGTCGATCCCGCGAAGCCGAACTACGGCAAGCTGGCCGATCACCCGGGGCGCATCGACGTGAACGCCGCCTACGAGCCTGAGGAGTCGATCTCGGACGAGAAGAAGAAGGCGCAGGAAGATCGCGCGCGTCAGATGGCGGCGCTCGGCTACGGCGGCGGCGCGGAGATCGACGCGCACGACGAGCCCGCGGATTCTGAGCCCGACGTGCCTCCGCCGCCGAAGCCGCCCAAGCCGCCGAAGTGGGACACGTCGGGCGACTGGACGCACACGAACGCCGTCGATCACAACGTCGAGCTCGACCTGCTCGTCCTCAGCTCGCCCGAGCTGTGCGAGATCTTCGTGATCGATCACTCGACCACGACCGCCGAGGCCGCGACGTCGCGCGGCGGCCGCTTCGGTCACGGCGGCGATCTCCTCTGGCGCTGGGGCAATCCCGAGCGCTACGGCGCCGGCACGGAAGCCGATCGACGCCTCTACTACCAGCACGATCCGACCTGGGTCCCGGGTGCGGAGCCGCGGATCCTCGTGTTCAACAACGGCGGCGACCGGCCGGGCGGCGATCGTTCGTCCGTGGAAGAGCTCGTTCCGCCCTTCGATGCCGAGCGCGGCTTCCTCCGCGAACCGGGGCGGCCGTTCGGACCGGCGGCCCCGGCTTGGACGTACGCATCGGCGGGCACGTTCTACTCCGCGTTCATCTCGGGAGCGCGCCGGCTCGCGTCCGGCAACACGATCGTCGCGTCGGGCGCGGCGGGACGGATCTTCGAGGTCACGCCAAGCGGCGAGATCGTGTGGGACTACCTGAACCCGCTGGGCGGCGACCTGAAGCCGCCGGAGCACGCCGGCAAGGCGCCGCCGCTCGCGCTGTACCGCGCGGATCGGTATGCGCCGGATCATCCGGGGATCCGGCAGATACTCGGAGGCTGACCCGCCGGATGGAGTTCCGTCTTCCCGGGGCTCCAGAGGCTGCCCGTGGACCGTTCCTGGGCCGTGGGGCAGTTAAGGGAGGGGTCAGCTTCCGGGATGTTCAGAATCTCCTGAGCACCTCTAGACAGGATCGTAGGGCACGTGTATTAGTGAACTACGACAGCATGGCACCACCCCGCTCACGCCCCGTGCTCATCACCCTCGATCGCCACTCCGGCCAGCCCGTCTTCCGCCAGATCGTGGAGCAAGTCCGCTTCCAGGTCGCCGGCGGGATCCTCGAGCCGGGGAGCGAGATCCCCTCGACCCGCGAGCTCGCCGCGCGCCTCGGCATCAACCCGATGACGGTCAGCAAGGCGTACACGGCGCTCGAGCAGGAGGGCGTCCTCGATCGCCGGCCGGGGCTCGCGCTCGTCGTCCGCGCACGCGACGACGTCGCGCGCATCGACGACCAGCGCGCGGAGCTCGCGCGACTGCTGCATCCGGCCGCGCTGGCCGCTCTGCAACTCGGATTGAGCGCCGACGACGCGCTCGCGGTGTTTCGCACGGCACTCGCCGAATCAGGCGCTCGCGCAGCGCGGAGGATCGAATGAACTCACGAGATACGGATGCGTTCGTCGCGGCCGACCGACTCGGGAAGCACTACGACGGCGCGAGCGCGCTCGACGGCGTGACGTTCCGCGTCCCGCGCGGGCGCGTCGTCGGATTGCTCGGTCGCAACGGCAGCGGCAAGACCACGTTGCTGCGCGCGCTGCAGGGGCTCGTCGTCCCCACCAGCGGCGCGTGCAGCGTGTTCGGCATCGCGAGCACGTCGCTCGGCGATGCAGAGCTCGCGCGCATCGGCGTCGTCCACCAGGAGAACCGCTTCCTGCCGTGGATGAGCGGGCGCGCGCACCTCGACTACGTGCACTCGTTCTTCGAGCGCTGGGACTCGAAGCGCGAAGCGCAACTCGTCGCCGCACTCGACCTCGACCTCTCCGAACGCATCGGCGCGATGTCGCCGGGCGCGGTGCAGAAGCTCGCGATCGTGACGGCGACGTGCCATCGGCCCGACGTCTTGCTGCTCGAC
>Ga0105044_10001264_pt1 | contig 33427 bp, 22 predicted proteins | sample MAT01_FD_78092 | JGI IMG/M metagenome (GOLD analysis project Ga0105044, IMG submission 78092) | Freshwater microbial communities from Lake Fryxell liftoff mats and glacier meltwater in Antarctica - MAT-01 | ecosystem: Environmental > Aquatic > Freshwater > Ice > Liftoff microbial mat | place...
AAAAAATGTGGTTATGAAATTTAATTTTTGAACGCTTAATATCTGTTTGAACGACTTTTTCAAAATCCCGAACAACGTCCCTGAGTTCAATAGGCTCAAGTTCCCGCAATACGTTTCTCGAAATGGCTTTATTAAAATACGATGTGTATGTGGTGAATGCCCTGACATTTTCATCAAGTAATTCAATCCTGTTTAAGACTTCTTTGTATTCTTTTACGGCTTCTTTTAGATAATTGATGTCAGCGTCAAAGCCAGGAAGAAATCTTTTAACCTCGTGTACAAATTCTCCTATGACAAGTCCTAATGCTGCAAGAATGCGAAGCATATTGTTTTCATCAATTAATTGTTGAGTTACTTTTTTTTCTTCTTCTCGTGCTTGTTTAATTTCTTCAATTACTTCTTTAAAATCTTCTTTTGAATTACCTAAATTAGTCGATCGTTCACTCGAACTATCATTTCCAATAAATTCCTCTAATTTTAAAATTGCTGAATCAATCTTTTGAGTTGGTGTTATATCTTGTCTTTTATATCCTTTTTGAGAAGATGTTGCCTTTCTTCCTCTTAATTCTGCGACTTTTGTAACAGCACTAATTATACAGCGGTAAATAAAATCAACCAGTTCCCTAAATGCTTCATTTTCAATTAACCCCTCTCTACTCGATGTTTCCTCGAATATTTTACCTTCATTATCACTTATTTCAACAAAGCCAAAAAAACTATTGTTTGCATGGGCCACAAGTATTTGCCTTTTTCTAACTGATTCATCTAACCTTGTCCAATCATTGCCTTGTTCACCATATGGCAACACCCTAAATCCATTTCTATATAGCCTGATTCCACCTCTTTCATGTGCAATTTCACGAATAAATGTTAGGGATTGAGGTGGAAGTAAAGAGGAGTCCCAAATAAAATAATAACATTTAAAATGAACATCTCTGTTGAATTCGAATTTAGACTCTTCGTTATTCCTGTCCTTACCAATTAAAAATACTTTTTCAGGGAAATTTAATTTTGAACTTTTTAATGAATAGCAACCTTGACCATCATTAAGAATATACCCTTCTATTTCTGCAATTGCATGTTTGTAAATAGCTTCCTCTTCATCAATTACAGGAATTAAATCATTGCCATTTCTTCTAAAATATGAACTCTTGAATCCTGGGTCTATTCTTTTTTTTTCCTCTTTTTTTCTTTTTTTCGAAAGAGGAAATGGTTGTAATAATTCAGAGGTATACCTAAAAACTCTTTTAATCATTGCATCTGACCAACCTTCCCTCAATCCCTCTATTATTAAATCGGTACCATCTTCTTTTGTTTTTGAAATTATTTCAATTTGATTGGTGATACTTAACAAGTCTCTATCTGTTGCAAACTCATCCCAATTTATCGTTATTTTTATTGCGTTCGCAGCATCCGAAGTTTGCGTAACTATTGTCAACTTATTGCCTAATCGTTGTGTTGCAAATCTGCCAATTCCTTTTCTCCCTGCCCTTGTTCTGTTATACCTATCTGATATTGGGTTGTGAATTTTTTCAGAAGATGACAGTCGCATAAAGCCATTAATTAATTGGTCTCGTGTCATTCCAACTCCGTTATCTTCAACCAAGAGCTTTCCACCAGCTTGAAATGCATTCTCAAAAATTAATTTTACTTCCGTTGCATCTGCATCGTACGCATTTTTTACAAGTTCTGAAACTGCTGTTTCGTGCCTGCCAACTAACTCTTTACCAAGTCTGTTTATTATTCCTGCATCAACGGAGAAGCGGATTTGTTTATCATCGAGTTTTGCAATTTCATTTGAAAGAGATAAGATGACAGTGTTATCAGAAGGTTCTTTCTGAATTTCTTCAGAAAGCCTTGCTTTTAATTCTGATATTTTTTTTGCATTGTCCATTAATCCCTTCTAGCTTTTTGTTCTTGTTTGTTGTTTAGTAATTCAGTTACATCAACTTTTAAAACCTCTGCAATTTTTACAAGTGTTTTCAAAGGTGGTTGCACATCGTTTGTACACCATCTTGAAATAGTTGCCTCGTTTTTGTCAAGCTGTTCAGCAAGCCATCTGCTGCTGAGATTCTTTTCAACAAGCACAACCTTTATTCGATTTATTGCTTTTTTACTCATATTGATTGCATATAATGCAAATATATTGACTTAATTGAAAATATGAAGTTCTTTAATGCTCTTATAAGTTTCTTGTTGAAAACATATTAATGGCTCACTGACTATTGCTTTTTCTGTCCAAATTTCGCCCGATGGGTGGTGGGTAAAGTGGTTACTGATTAAATATTTATTGCGATGTGTCGAATAAATAACAGTAGATATTCGTCACCTGTGATATATAATTTGTGCGTTGGCTTTTTTTAGATCTTGGCAACTTGCAAAAATGAATCACATCGGAAATCAATAATCCAATGTTGTACTTTTTGTATTCTTTATTAAGCCAATTCCAGTTAGTAACTTTATCATAGGTATCCTGTCTGCCAAAGCCATGGTTTGCATCATACAAACATTTTATATTGTCAAACTTTGACATTTTTCCGTGAGTCACCAAAGCGACGTAATTCCACATACAACTACCATCCGAAAGCCACTGATGCCATAATACTTCGGCTCCGCTCAGTACTCCCCTTGAATGGAGCGTCGCCAATGTGGTTGCAAGTAGCTTCACTGCTGGTTCAAAAAAATCATTGTCCCTTACCGATATACGAAAAGTTCATTTCATAGCAGGTGATATACAACACATCGTCCTATGATCTAAATCAATGGCATTCTCCAAGGGCTAATTGGTTTATTAATTAGATTTGTGCTGCCATTTTTAATACACTACAGGTCATGTTGCTCTCCTATATTACTTCGCTAAACCTTTTCATTTTAAATACTTCAATACATTTTTATGAAACGCCTTTATTTTACCAGCCTCCTGCTGTTTTCGATTGCTGCGCCCACATTTGCAAGTGAAGCTGATTTAAGAATCCCCGATGCCATTAAAGGAGAAGGCATCTTATACGCAGGGTTTGCAATAACGTTGCTGGGTATGCTGTTTGGCTTATTACAATATTTAAAAATCAGAAAATTGCCGGCCCACCGATCGATGCTGGAAATTGCAGATGTAATCTACAAAACCTGTTCGGCTTACCTTAAACTGCAGGGCAAATTTTTAGCAATCCTCTTTATTTTTATTGGCGCCGCTGTTGCAGCCTATTTTGGTTTACTGGCAAAAGATCATGAAGGCAAAGCGCTTTTTGGACCTGGTGGCGTGCTGCTCATTCTTTCCTGGACGGTGCTTGGTATTGTTGGCTCCTATGCGGTTGCTGCATTTGGCATCCGGATGAATACATTGGCCAATGCAAGAATGGCTTTTGCTTCGCTGGAACGCAAGCCCCTAAAGTTGTTGAATATCCCGTTAACTACGGGGATGAGCATTGGCGTATTGTTGATCAGTGTAGAATTAATGATGATGCTGATTATACTATTACTGATGCCGGGTGATTTAGCAGGCGCCTGCTTTATAGGCTTTGCCATTGGTGAATCACTGGGTGCATCTGCGCTGCGGATTGCAGGCGGTATTTTTACAAAAATTGCAGATGTTGGCTCCGATTTAATGAAGGTGTTTTTTAAAATTGAAGAAGACGATCCACGCAACCCCGGCGTAATTGCAGATTGCACGGGCGATAATGCGGGCGACTCTGTTGGGCCTACTGCAGATGGTTTTGAAACTTATGGAGTAACCGGTGTGGCGCTGATCTCTTTTATTTTACTGGCTGTAGGTGGAAAAGCATTGGGAATGGATGTTGACCTAACGGCCATGCTACAGGTGGAATTGCTGGTATGGATATTTGTGATGCGCATTCTGATGGTCATTACTTCGGTGATTGCTTACCTGATCAATGCGGCCATTTCGGATCTATTGTATAAAAACGTGGATGAGCTTGATTTTGAAGTGCCGTTGACAAGGCTGGTATGGATCACTTCTATCCTCTCGATCATTGTTACTTTTATTGCCAGTTATTTTATGATTCCAGACATCAATGGCAATAGGGATATGTGGTGGATTCTGTCTATCATCATCAGTTGCGGAACCATCGGTGCTGCGCTAATTCCAGAGTTTACAAAAATATTTACCTCTACTAAATCAACGCATGTAAAAGAGATCGTGCAGGCATCCAAAGAAGGGGGTGCATCGCTTACTATTCTGGCTGGTTTGGTATCCGGTAACTTCAGTGCTTTCTGGACCGGTCTTGTATTTTTTGTGCTGATGTTCATCGCCTATGTTGCCAGCACTTTTGGCCTTGGCGAATTTATGTTGTATCCATCCATTTTCGCTTTTGGGCTGGTGGCATTTGGTATGTTGGGAATGGGACCCGTTACCATTGCCGTTGATAGTTATGGTCCGGTTACGGACAATGCGCAATCCATTTACGAACTTTCGCTGATTGAAAACATTCACAATATTGATGAAGAAATTGAAAAAGATTTTGGCTTTAAACCCGACTGGGAAAAATCTAAATATTACCTGGAAGCCAATGACAGTGCAGGTAATACGTTTAAAGCTTCTGCCAAACCCGTTTTAATTGGAACTGCGGTTGTGGGCGCTACCACTATGATCTTCTCGTTGATCCTGATGATTAAATCTACATTGGGGATTGAGCCGGAAACAGTGTTGAATTTACTAAACCCTTATACCATTTTAGGCTTCATACTTGGGGGATCTGTTATCTATTGGTTTACCGGTGCATCCATACAGGCGGTATCAACAGGTGCTTACCGTGCGGTTGAGTACATCAAAAAAAATATCAACCTTGATCCCTATGCGCCTAAAAAAGCAGATGTGGAAAAATCAATAGAAGTGGTAAAAATTTGCACCCGCTATGCCCAAAAAGGGATGTTCAATATTTTTATCGCCGTCTTCTTTTTTGCGTTGGCTTTTGCCTGCTTTTCTTCACCGTCTTCCATTGGTGGTAATAATGCGGTGGGATTGTTTATTAGCTATTTGATTTCGATTGCAGTGTTTGGTTTATTCCAGGCCATCTTTATGGCGAATGCCGGTGGCGCCTGGGACAATGCCAAAAAACTGGTAGAATCAGATCGCAAACAAAAGGGAACGCCCTTGCACGATGCGGTAGTGATTGGCGATACCGTAGGAGATCCGTTTAAAGACACTTCTTCTGTTGCGCTAAACCCGATCATTAAATTCACCACCCTGTTTGGCCTGCTCGCAATGGAAATTGCTATCTCTGAAACCTTTAGAGATGTGGCACCTTATGCCGGATTGGCATTTGTAGCGGTGGCGCTCGTATTTGTGTACCGCTCATTCTTTGCCATGCGCATTGATAAAAAAGACTAATCACCGATTATATACTCGTTATAAAATCCGGACATTGTTCCGGATTTTCTTTGAGTAAACTTACTGTTGATTGATGCACTTCGGGTTGGATTGTTGTGAATGATGAATCAGTGACGTTTACGTAAGAAATTTATGATCATTCTTTATAATTATTCAATTAAAGATTATGCAGCACTTCAAGTATTTTTGCAGCCTCGAATAAAAAGTGCTGGAAATTTTCAACATCAGTCATTAAGAAATCAAGGCTGTTTGAGGCAGGCATAAGCTTCAAAATATTGAACTATTGGCTCCGCTAGCCAGCGGATTGATTTTAGACTTACGTTGAAAATTTCACCTGTCCCGAAAGTAGGAGCCTTTTTATTCGCAGCCTTTCTGCTTTACACATTCAGGCAGGCTACAACCGATAGTAATCGAATTTTGGATGCAACCATTGTATAAGGATTTTATATATTTGCGATGTAAACCGCTTTCATCCATTAAATGAAGTTTACTGGGTAACTACAACTGATATACGCCACTGGGGCAGGATGAGAGCGTTTTTTATTTCCCTTCTGGTATCAATAACACTTTAAACAAATCATTTTCTATTTTATCCCTTGTTCAAAATAGTGTCGAAAATTAATTCGAAATTTGGCTGTCGTCGTAGTTAATACTGATTCAATAACAGCAAACGATTGCGGTGAATCTTTCTTTATCTACGATTGTTCTCTTTTTAAAAGGCGTATTTTTACGACTCAAATCATTCAGCACTTATTGCCTGATATGATTTGAAAGGTCATTTTTATTCTTTACAATTGTTAGGGATAAAAATGACTGAAATCTAAATAAAAAATTATGATGACAGCAGAACACCAGCGACTGGCCGTTAATTCAAAAAAGCAAATCCCTATGGAGCAATGGGGGCCTTATTTAAGCGAAAGGCAATGGGGTACGGTACGGGAAGATTACGGTCATTTTGGAGATGCCTGGGGTTACCTGCCCTTTGATCAATCGCATTACAGGGCCTACTGCTGGGGGGAAGATGGCATTGCAGGGATATCCGATTATTTTCAAAACCTATGCTTCTCCGTTTGCATGTGGAACGGAAAGGACAAAATTTTAAAAGAACGTTTATTTGGTTTGGGTAATTACGAGGGTAATCATGGCGAAGATGTTAAGGAATTGTATTATTACCAGGATAATATTCCCACGCATTATTACATGGAATATTTGTATAAATATCCACAGCAAGCTTTCCCTTACAACGACCTGAAAGATACCAACCGCAGCCGCGGCATGCTTGAACCGGAATATGAAATATTGGATACGGGCGTGTTTGATAAGGATGAATATTTTGATGTGAATATTACCTATGCCAAACAGAACCCACAGGATATCTATATCCGGATAGACATTACCAACCGCAATACCGAAACGGCCCCAATAACGTTATTACCTACCCTGTTGTTTTATAACAGGTGGTCTTATACACCCGAAGATCCTAAGCCATCGATAAAGTTCATCAACAAAACATCTGTAGAGGCCAGTCATAAACGGCTGGGTAATTATTACTTTTATTTTCAACAACCGACCGATTGCCTTTTTACCGAAAATGAAACCAATCTCAATAAAGTAAATGGTAGTGTGAATGAAACTCCTTTTGTAAAAGATGCTTTTCATGATGCTATTATCGATGGCACCAACCGAAAGAAGCTGTGCAATAAAAAAGAGGGCACTAAATTTTCGCCGGTATATGAAATGAAAATAAAAGGTGGCGAAACCAAAACCATTTATTGTCGCCTTACCAACAGGGCTGATGACAAACCTTTTACCTACGGATTTGAAAAAATATTTGTGGCACGCAAACAAGAGGCAGATGATTTTTATAAAGCCATTTTACCCGATAATATATCGGATGATCTTAAAAATATTCAGCGCAAGGCATTGGCGGGTATGCTTTGGAGTAAACAATACTATCATTATGATGTAGAGCGCTGGCTGAATACGAGCGATGGAATTACGCCGGTAAACGATGGCAAACTAAAGGGCCGCAACAATGACTGGACTCATTTAAAAAACCAGGATATCATCGCCATGCCGGATAAGTGGGAGTATCCCTGGTATGCTGCATGGGATCTGGCTTTTCATTGTATTTCGCTGGTAATGGTAGATCCTGAATTTGCCAAGAACCAGTTGCTGCTCATCATGCGGGAGTGGTACATGAAACCGGATGGGCAACTGCCGGCTTACGAGTGGAATTTTAGTGATGTAAATCCTCCGGTGCAGGCATGGGCCGCCATGGAAGTGTACCGCATAGAAAAGGAAACCTGCGGCGAAGGGGATGTTGTTTTTTTGAAAAGAGTGTTTCAAAAACTACTCATCAATTTTACCTGGTGGATCAACCGGAAAGATCGCAATGGCAATAATTTATTTGAAGGGGGATTCCTTGGTTTGGATAATATTGGTGTATTTAACCGGAGTCATAATTTATCTGATCAGATGCAATTGGAGCAGGCGGATGGTACCAGTTGGATGGGAATGTATGCATTGAATATGATGGACATGGCGCTCGAGATTGCCAAACACGACATCGCCTTTGAAGATACCGCTACCAAATTTTTTGAACATTTTGTATTGATATCCGAAGCGCTTAACAGCCACAACATTTGGAATGAAGAAGATAAATTTTATTATGATTCCTTAAGCATTGCCAATGCAGATCCACTACCAATGCGCATACAGAGCATTGTTGGATTAACTAGTTTATTTGCAGTAAGTATCATGGATAAGGAAGTGTTTCAACGACTGCCCGATTTTAAGAAAAGGGTAGACTGGTTTGAAACCTACCGGGCTAAAAATAACCTATTCTGGCCCAACGAAGAATATAGCGACAGTCAGGAAATATTAATTTCACTGGTAAAAAAAGACAGGCTCATTCATTTACTCAGGCGTATGCTCAACGAGGCCGAATTTTTATCAGGAGGCGGCATCCGGGCCTTGTCAAAATATCATGAATTAAATCCTTACTCCGTAGTTATAGATGGAACCAAATATGAGATCCAGTATGATCCCGGCGATTCTACCAGCAATCTTTTTGGCGGTAACAGCAATTGGCGTGGGCCGGTTTGGATTCCTATCAATTACCTCATCATTCGTTCTATTCGCAAGTATGGTGAGTTTTATGGCGATCACCTGAAAGTAGAATGCCCTGTAGGCTCTGGTATTTATTTAAACCTCGTGGAAGTTTCCAAAGTACTAACCGATCGGGTGGTAAGTTTGCTGGCCATTGATGAAAACGGAGAACGTAAATTGAACGGCAATCAAAACTGGTTTTATAAAAAGCCTGGCAATGAAAAGCTGGTTTTATTTTATGAATATTTTCATGGGGATACCGGCAGCGGCTTAGGTGCCAGTCACCAAACTGGCTGGACCTCTCTGGTAGCCGACCTGATTGGTGGCAGTGAAGTGAAGAAGGAAAAAGTAAAAGAAGGTGGCGGCTATGAAATTTTTATTGATGAAGATGAGGAGGAAGGTTAATTGATAATTGGTTAATTAATTAACCAATTATCAATCTATATAAGTTTCTTTACTTCGCTCTCACATATTGCACCGGCCACGATACATCTATTCCCAAATCTTTTGCAGCATGCAATGGAAAATAAGGATCACGCAATAACTGGCGGCCAAAGAAAATGAGATCGGCCTTCTCGCCTGTGAGTATTTGTTCTGCTTCTGCTGCGGTGGTAATTAACCCAACGGCACCGGTTAAAATGCCGGTTTCTTTCTTGATTTTTTCTGCAAACACCACCTGGTACAATGGCTCCAACGGAATTTTCTGATGCGGTGAGTTTCCACCAGATGAACAATCCACCAAGTCGACACCTATGCTTTTTAAAACGGCAGATAGTTGCACGGCATCTGTTTCTGTAAAACCTTCGGGCACCCAATCGGAAGCAGAGATACGCACAAACAATGGCAGGTCCTCGCCAATTACCGTACGAATGGCTTTGGTGATTTCTACTAACAGTCTACACCTGTTTTCAAATGATCCGCCATAATCATCCGTACGATGATTGCTAAGCGGTGATAGAAACTCGTTGATTAAGTAGCCATGTGCGGCGTGTATTTCAATCACTTTAAAACCAGCACGGATGGCTCGTTCGGCTGCACTGGTAAAATCAAGGATGCATTGCTGTATGTCTGTAGCATCCATTTCTTTTGGCAAAGGTTCACCGTCTTTAAAAGCGATGGCGCTGGGTGCAAGTGTTTGCCACGCACCTTCTTCAGGGGTTAATGAGTTGCCGCCTTGCCATGGAACATGGTGACTCGCTTTGCGACCTGCATGTGCCAGTTGAATGCCGGGAACAGCCTGCTGAGAAATCAAAAACCCAGTGATGCGCTGTAGAAAGTGGATCTGTTCATCATTCCAGATACCCAGATCGTTGAGGGTAATTCTACCTTCCGCTGACACGGCTGCAGCTTCAGTAAATACAAGGGCTGAACCACCTATGGCTCTTGTGCCTAAATGCACCAGGTGCCAGTCGTTGGCAAAGCCATCGGTGCTGGAATATTCACACATCGGGGAAACAACAATCCTGTTTTTAAAATGAATACTCCTGATATCAAGGGGTTGAAAAAGTACTGACATAGATTTAAATTATTTGTGTAGTATGTGAAGGTATTATTATCATTGATAAATTAAAAAAATAAAATAAGTATATTTTAAATCATGGGTTTCGCTTGGGCGATGGATTGGTAATCCGAAGCCACTTTACCAGCCGTTGGCCAGCCTGTTAAAGCGTTTGGTAGCCGTGTGCGACCGTTCAAAACAGCTCATATAAAAGGATACAAATCAATCAACCACCTCATATGTATTTTTCTGTGCGTCACAATTATTTAATATAGCTTTTGGCCGCCGGGTATAGCTGTGATGTGTACCTTTAGCAAAATCAATTGAAAATGAAGAAACTGCTTTTTATTAGCTCTATTTCCTTTTTTTGTGCGTTCAATACATGGGCTCAAAAACGGGTAACGCTGCCCAACGGCTGGCAACTTTCTCCTGCGGGTAAAAGTATTCCACTGGATGATTTGCCGTTGAATATAGCAGTTAGTAATTCTAAAAAATTATTGGCGGTCACAAACAATGGGCAAAGCACACAAAGCATTCAATTGATAGATGTGGCTACTGAAAAAATGACTGACCAGGTAACAATCGCTAAAAGCTGGGTAGGTTTAAAATTTAGCAGTGATGAAAAGTTTTTGTATGCTGCGGGTGGCAATGACAATCGTATTTTAAAATATGCAGTCCTTAATAAAAAACTTCGCCTCGTGGACAGCTTTATCCTTGGGAAAAAGTGGCCCGTAAAAATCTCCCCTGCCGGGATAGAAATAGATGATGCTCAAAAATTGCTTTATGTTGTTACAAAGGATAACAACTCGTTGTATATTTTTGATATCAGCACCCAAAAAATATTAGGTATTTATCCTTTAAAGGGGGAAGCGTACACCTGTATTTTATCACCAGATAAAAATAAATTGTACATCAGTTGCTGGGGTTGCGACCAGGTAATTTTGTTTGATACCAAACAGCGCACAATCGTTGGGGAGATAGCCGTAGGTGATAATCCCAACGAATTGTGTCTTGATAAAAGTGGTGATCATTTGTATGTAACCAATGCCAACGATAATTCTGTTTCGGTAATTGATACCAAACAAAACAAAGTGATTGAAACACTGATCTCCTCTTTATACCCGGATGCACCTGCGGGCAGTACTACCAATGGGGTAGCCTTGAGTGTGGATGAAAAGACATTATACATTGCCAATGCGGACAACAACTGCCTGGCGGTATTTGATGTAAGCAAACCGGGTTTTAGTAAATCGAAGGGATTTATTCCGGTAGGTTGGTATCCAACCTGTGTGAAAGTGATTGGTAAAAAAATATGGGTTACCAATGGCAAAGGATTTAGCTCATTTGCCAATCCCAAAGGGCCTAACCCGGTTAAGCGCACGGTGAAATATCAAAGCGATGATGTGGATGATGAAGTTACTTCTCAATATATTGGCGGTTTGATGAAAGGCACCATGAGCATCATTGAGATGCCATCTGAAAAGCAACTGGGCATTTACTCGCAACAGGTATATAAAAATACCCCTTACACCAAGGCAAAGGAAACCGCATCGGGCAGTGAAAAAGGGAACCCTATTCCCCAACAATTAGGGGAGAAGTCGCATATAAAACATGTGTTTTACATTATAAAAGAAAACCGCACCTACGACCAGGTATTGGGTGATATTCCGGAAGGAAATGGCGATACCAGCCTGGTATTATTTGGCCAAAATATTACTCCCAATCAACACCAGTTAACCAAAGATTTTGTATTGCTGGATAATTTTTATGTAGATGGTGAAGTAAGCGCCGATGGCCACAATTGGAGCCTGGGTGCTTATGCAACAGATTACCTTGAAAAAAACTGGGTAACCAGCTATGGCGGTCGGGGTGGTACGTATGACGCAGAAGGAACCCGGAATATTGCCAATAACAAAGGCGATTTTATTTGGGGTTCTTGTAAAAAAGCTGGTGTGAGTTATAGAACCTATGGAGAGTTTGCAGATGATTACAAGGCCAACATCCCGGTGTTGGAAAATCATTTTTGCACCTACTATACTAGTTGGGATGAAACAGTAAGAGACACCACCAGGGTAGGGCAATGGAAGAGAGATTTCGATTCATTGGTTGCCATCAACGCTTTACCGCAGCTCAATACATTAAGGCTGATCAACGATCATACCGAAGGGATGGGCATTGGCAAACCCACGCCATTTGCACATGTGGCGGACAACGACCTTGCAGTTGGGATGTTCATTGAGTATTTGAGCAAGAGCCCGGTATGGAAAGAAAGTGTTGTGTTTATAGTGGAAGACGATGCCCAAAATGGCCCCGATCATGTGGATGCACACAGGAGCCCGGCCTATGTGGTGGGGCCTTATGTAAAAAGAAATTTTGTAGATCACACACCTTATACCACCTCCGGTATTTTAAGAACCATTGAATTGATTTTAGGATTACCGCCGATGAGCCAGTATGATGCCGGAGCTACTCCGCTGTGGCGTTGTTTTACGGCTGCGCCTGATCTCAAGGGTTATACTGCCATCCCTTCCAATATTAATTTAGCTGATAAAAATACAGTGGTGAATGAACTATCAGAACGGTCTGCAAAATTTGATTTATCGAAAGAAGACCGGGTGCCGGATAATGAATTTAGCGAAGTGATTTGGAAAGGCGTAAAGGGATTGCATTCAGTAATGCCGGCACCGAAAAGGGCAGCGTTTATCAAGGTGAATGAGGAGGAGGATGGTGATGATGATTAGAAATTAATGTAAAAAATTACCTGACTCCATAAGATTTTTTCAAAAAGGTGCGTACGTAAAAGATATTGCTTGCTGCCATTGGTTAGCATGAAGTCTTTTCCATCACCCGAAAGCTGCAAGGGTTGCCAACCTTTAGAATAATCTTTGAAAGATTCGTATTCTTTTTGTAAGGTTGGCAACCTTAGGACTTGTGAAGAGAAGCCAAGTTTAATAGGAGTAAAACTTAGCAATAAAGAAGTTATACTGCCCAAAAGTTAGCTAGAAATCCTTCCCTCTGCGCTATGACTAGTCGAATAACCTAACTACTATGTACATCCAACTTTGTAAACTAAATTTGCAATTATTTCAACTCAACCAATTGATAAGAAAAGTGCTTCAATTCAACTTTTTGGCAGATCAAACATTATACTACCATGCAACAATATTCAATCGAAACAATAAAAACCTGGGATCGGTTTTATCGTTCCAATTTCATCAATAGTTTACAAGGATTTAAACCAGTTAGTTTAATTGGAACAGTCAATAAAAGTGGACAGCCAAACCTAGCCGTGTTCAGTAATATCGTACACCTTGGTGCCGATCCTGCATTGATTGGTTTTATCAATCGTCCGTTGGAAGCCGCTCCGCATACGATTCAAAATATAGAAAGTACCGGCGAATATACCATCAATCATATCCAATCATCTTTTACCGCAGCAGCGCATCAAACCAGTGCGAAGTATTTAGCTGAACAAAATGAATTTTTCGAGACAGGGCTGACGCCTGTTTTTAATGACAACTTTAAAGCCCCTTTTGTAGCAGAAAGCAATATTCAATACGCTTTGAAGTTGGTAGAAATTGTACCGATCCATCACAATAAAACATTTTTAGTGATTGGCACTATCACCGGTGTTTATTTAGAAGAAGGCCTGGTGCAACCGGATGGTTTTATCGATGTGCAGAAAGCAGGGTCTATTGTATCATTGGGAATTGATGGGTACTATGCCACAACGCCCATTGCCCGTTATGAATACGCAAAGCCGGGCAAGGCGCCTGTGAAAATAAAGGGGTAAACCTTTGATCGATTAAAGATCTTGTATGATTTCTGCCAAAAGCTTTTCTTCCAATACCATGCGCTTAGAAACATTGTCGTTCCTATACCACTTCACCAGCCGTATAAAACCATCCGCTATTTCTATACCGGTAATGTCGCCATCATTGTAACAACAGCAGCCAGTGTTGAAGTAAGTGGGTTTTAAGTTAGGGGTACTGTCTGATGTACTGATGGAATGTGCATCCACTGAGGTGTATTTCCCGGAAGCGAATACCGGTTTGTGGGTATGCCCTGTAATGAGCAGGGTGTTCTTTTTGTAGCTGCTCCAGTCATACATTAACCGGTTGTGTTTATCTCTCAGGTAAAAGTCGTTGGCAGGTGTGTTTACGTTGATTGTCAAAAAACGTTGGATGGGCGCCCAGATATGTGCCACCAGCCAGGTGCTGAAAGCATTGTTATCACTCATTTTATCACCCTGGTGACCATGGGTGAGAAAAATTTGTAAGGGAATGTTTTTAACGGTAGCAAGCAACACCAATCCTTCGTAAACGGGTAGCGGCATTTTGAAATATGGTTTTAAATGCAGCAGTACATCCAGTTTGTTTTTCCAAAGCAAATCATGGTTGCCAAAAGTGCGGTAATATTTATCATCGTTTTGGAAATTTGCCTCCGACTGCAAAGCTGCTGCATATTCCTGAACAACGGTATGGGCTTCATATTTCCAAAGCTCTTCTGCATCTCCTAAATTGATATAGTGATAACATTGCTGGTGATAATGGGCTAAAGCAGCGATGTAGTTTGCTTCATTGGATTTAAAATCGTCGCCCCTGTCTTTGTTGCCTTTGTGCTGGTCACTGAAGATGATAAAATTATCCGTAAGCAGGTTAATATCTAACACAATCCCCTTGGCAGTTTTTTTGCCGATTATGTTTTTTAGCAAATCAGTCAATGATTTAAAAACATCGACCTGCTTAGGCGCTGATGTAAATCGCATGGCCAGCCTGATAAAGATTGGCCTGAATATTTTCTGTAGCAGCTTACGCATGAATGGTAAGATAAATATTTAAATTTTGCCTGTAGTACATTTAGGGAAGGAAGTTTATAACTGTACTTTTTTATAAATAAATCTTCAAAATAACATCCTCCATTTCTCTGTAAAAATGAATTGTTGTTTCTCAATAAGAATAACATCAGAAATCCACCATAGCAAAGTCCTTTGCTTTTTTTGAGCGGGCAGCGGTCTAAAAATATTTCCCAATAACCGGGAACTGCTGAAATTCTTTTCGTTCAACCCGTGCTACAAACCAGAAGAACGCTAACAACAATACAACGGCTGTAAAAACGGAAAAGTAAATATTGTCATAGAAAATCATCATGCCTTTGTGGAGGAAGAATATCAAGGTAGTTAACACCAGGTAAGCGATTAATTTTTTACGGGCATAGGGAATGCGGTAAAATTTTTGTCCCAATAAATAGGAGGTAACCATCATGAATGCGTAGCAACTAAAAGTTGCCCAGGCACTGCCGGTATAACCAAATTTCGGAATCCACCAAATGTTTAAAATCACGGTAACTAAGGCGCCGGCAATGGTAATAGCTGCTCCGAATAAATTTCGGTTGGTTAGCTTGTACCAAATGGAAAGGTTATAATAAATACCAAGGAAAACGCTGCCCATGGCTAATATGGGCACTATATGAATACCTTCTCCGTACTCTTTGTATTTGATGGTCAATATTTTTTCAAATACATCTAAAAAAAGTCCGATTACCAGGAACATCATGCAGCAGGCAATTACGAAAAACTTCATTACCCTGGCATAAGTTTTTTTTGCATTTACTTCTTTTGCCTGGTTAAAGAAAAACGGCTCAGCAGCCATGCGGAACATCTGAATAAAAATGGTAATTAAAACAGCCAGCCTGTAATTGGCAGCAAAAATGCCCAACTGTCTTTTTGCTTCGGCCGCTGGCAGCGTAACAACATGCTGGTAAACGAGTCGGCTAATCATTTCATTTATCATGCCACCAAGCCCAACAATGATGAGCGGGTAGGCATACTTCATTACTTCCTTCCAAAGCTTTGCATCAAAGTTGAATTTGAAACTGATCCATTCTTTCCACAACAACAAAAATGTGGTGGCACTGCCCACTAAATTTCCAATCAGGTAATAGCCGATTCCTATGGAAGGGTCGTAGAACATTAACAAAAGACTATCCGGATTTTTCTTCGCCAATTGAGGGCAATAACCAATAAAAAAAACAACCACCAACACATTCACCACAATGCCGGCTATCCGCACAAAAGCATATTTACGGGGTCTGCCTTCCTGACGCAGTTTTGCAAAAGGTAAAGTGGCCAATGTATCTAAAAAAATAATGCCGGTAAGCCAGATAAAATATTCAGGATGTGTGGGCATTAGCGTTGCATCGGCCAGTTCCTGGCTAAACAACAACAGAATGGCAGAAAATAAAATGGAAGTCGTTAATATGGAAACATTCAGCGTGTTGTACAACTGGTTCTTATCTTTTTCCTGCGAAAAACGGAAATAGCTGGTTTCAACGCCGTAGGTGAAAAGGATATTTACAAATGGTACAATGGCATAGATCTGTGTGAGATCAGCGGTATCCGCAGCCTGGTAAATAAAACTTAATGAGAAATTAAGGATATAACCTAAGAACCTGCTACCAATAGTGGGCAAGCCATACCACAAGGTTTGCCCGGCTAATTTTTTTATACTACTCAATTAAAAATGTTTGTCGACAAATTTACTTGTATAATTTTTAATATCAGGTGGCTTTTAAGCTAAAAACGAAAGTGCAGGTTAGTTCCCCGGTCGGCACCGCAGGTCAGACCGGATTGGTAATCTGGTCGATAGCGCAGAACAGGCCATGTTGAGTTATCCGTTCGGCACCGCAGGTCAGACCGGATTGGTAATCTGGTCGATAGCGCAGTTCAGGCCATGTTGAGTTATCCGTTCGGCACCGCAGTTCAGACCGGCTTGGTAATCTGGTCGATAGCGCAGATTAGGCCATGTTGAGTTACCCGGTCGGCACCGCAGGTCAGACCGGATTGGTAATCTGGTCGATAGCGCAGATCAGGCCAGGAAGCCCATGCGTTAAAAATGGTTTGTTTTGATTATTAAATAGACATGAGTCACTTTTAAACCGGTCTGACCTGTGGTACCGACCGGTTTGAAAACACATGTCTTTATTGTGGCTGTCCCAGTCTTTTGTCTTTCAACAGCACATCATCGGTAAGTGTTCGTAAAAACTCTACCAGGTCTACTTTTTCCTGATTGGTGATGCTAATCCGATTTTTTAATAGAGGATCCAACGTTGGCTGATTAATGGCGATGCCGGTTCGGTAATGTTCCACCACCTGCGATAATGAAAATCTTCTTCCATCATGCATATAGGGAAAAGTGTAGGCTACATTTCGTAAACTGGGTACTTTAAATTTAAGCGAATCGGCAGTGTTGTTGGTGATTCGCATTCTGCCTTTATCCAATAAAAAAGGATCCAGCGTTAGTCCATTGTTGCGGAAAGAATTGTCGGTAAACAATGGTTCTGCATGGCAGGTATTGCATTTTGCTTTAAAAGTAGCGTACCCCATTTCTTCTGAAACGGTAAAGCTTGCGGCTCCTCTTTTTACCTGGTCGTATTTGCTATTGAATGATTGTATGCTGCCCATAAACTGTGAGATGGCTTTCAGCATTCGCTGGCTGTTAACCATGCTGTCGCCAAAGGCTGCTGTAAACATGCGTTTGTAAGCACTGTCGATACTTAGTTTTTTCAACACATTATCGATGGTTTCTGCCATTTCAATTTTATTGGTGATGGGTGCCAACGGTTGCACTTCGATGTGGTTGATACCACCATCCCAATGCATTTCTTTCATCCATGCCAGGTTGAAAATAGGGGGCGCATTGCGAACGGATAATGCATTATCAAACCCATGACTAAACTGGTGATCATAGGTTGCAAATGCTGCAAACTGTTGGTGGCAACTGGCACAAGGAAAATTACCATCTTTACTCAGTCTGCCATCATAAAATAATTTTCTGCCCAATTGAAAACCTTCTTCTGTTAACGGATTGTCTTTGAAAATATCGGTGGCAGGTTGCGGCCAGCCTGCCGGGATAATGAATTTTAAATAAGTGGGGTTGAAGCCAGCGGGGCCATTCGTTTTATCGGCCTTTTTACAGGCATCCAGCAGGATAGTGATGCCTGTTAAGGTGATAAAAAGCGATATGAGTATTTTAAATTTCAAGTGTTTTTTTAATTATTTACCACATCTGTTATTGTAAACATTTTACTGTAATTGTCTGCTACCTGTTTTGCCAAAGCACCTGGAGTGGTGCAAACGGGCAGGTTTACAATCTTGATATCATTGGGCGTTTGCCACCATTTATTAAAATCGGCTTCCAGGCTAATATTACTAGTTTTGCCTTCGTTTATGACCAGGGTTTTGCCGGCCGGAAAAGCAAGGTTGATTGTTTTTAATGTATTGTTCACGCCGGAAAATCCTCCGATATGATATTCGATTTTCTTGCCTGCCTGGTTTGACAAGGGTGAAGTACCTTCCATCTTTGCCATAATATAGCCACTGTTCCATGTCCAGAACATGTCATTCAATGGATCCAGTGCACCTGTTTGGGCACCGCTTACATTTCTGATGCTATCCACGCCTAATAAAAAACTAATGCCGGAAAAAGTGTTTTCATCTGTTTCAAAACTAAAACTTAAACTGCCGGGAATACTTTCATCCACCAGGTGATAGCTTTCATTTTCAATAGCGGTAGTGCTTGTACCGGTTAAACGAATATTGCTGACGTAATATTTGAAACGGGAAATGGTGTAGGTTTCACCAAAAGGATTGATGTAGGTTGCTGCATTTAAATCCATTGGAGATGTATTCACCATATTTCGAAAAGTGAATCTCACCATACCTGTTTTAGCCTCAATTGATTTTTGGCAACTACTAAACAGTGCGAATGAAGCGAGGAGGAATAAAAAATAGTTGAGATTTTTTTTCATGATTTACAGTTTTATTTTCATCCGGTTTTGTTTTACCTCACCCACCATTTTTTTACCCACCAGTCTTTTTTCCTTTACCGCTTTGCCTGGTTTGGTAGGTTTTCTTTTTTTTGGAACGAGTAACGCCTTTGTAACTAGTTGGCTCATTTTTTTTACTACCTGCTCCTTATTACCTAGTTGCGAACGTTCCGTTTGGCTCTTTACCAATACAAACCCCTGAGCCGTAATTTTATTGGCTAACTTTTGGTTCAACAGTAATTTTTGCTCACCATTCAACAGCAAAGAGGCATCAATGTTCCAATAGCCTTCAACCATTGTTTCCACTTTATTCACGTTTTGCCCACCCTTGCCTCCGCTTCTGGCTGTTTTAAATTTTATTTCTCCGGCAATATCCATATCCAAATTTACTTTATTTAGATAAATGATATCGACTAAAGCCATTCATTTGGTATCTTTATTTTAATAAGAGCAAAAAAATTAAGATTTTTGCAACTAACCAACCCATAGTTGATGTTAAAAGGTATATATCATTCATTAACAGAGCGAAAGCGAGCAGGAAAGAAATCTTTTGCGGTATTAATTGACCCCGACAAGGTGAATGACAGCAATATAGAACTCCTGATAGAACTATCTGTAGCAGCCAAAGTTGATTACTTTTTGGTGGGCGGTAGCTTAGTCATTTCTAATTATCTGGATGAATGTCTCCAATTGATCAGAAGATCCTGTACAATTCCCACGGTTCTTTTTCCGGGTAGTCCATCGCAGGTAAGCAAATATGCGGATGCATTATTGTATTTGTCGCTGATTAGTGGCCGTAATCCAGAACTGTTAATCGGCCAGCACGTTGTTTCAGCACCTATTGTAAAAAGGAGCGGACTCGAAATAATGCCCACCGGCTACATGGTGGTAGATGGCGGTGCTCCAACAACTGTATCTTATATCTCCAATGCCAGTCCATTGCCAGCAGATAAAAATGAAATTGCGATGTGTACCGCAATGGCAGGCGAAATGCTTGGCATGAAATTAATTTATATGGATGCCGGTAGCGGAGCCAAACGTGGCATCAGCGAAAGTATGATCGAAAAAGTGGCCCAGTCAATTGCGGTACCATTAATAATTGGTGGGGGCATTATTGAACCCGAAAAAGCCTACCTCAACTGTAAAGCAGGGGCCGATGTAATAGTGGTTGGCAATGCCATTGAAAAAGATGCATCTTTAATAAAAGAAATGGCTGCTGCGGTGCACAGTGTACCTGTGAAGATTTAATCTCAAATAATTAGAAGAAGTAATTTTTTAAAAGAATTTTATTTGGGTTTGGTTTTATTTGTGCGTTATGATTTCCGACCTTGTAAGTTCAAGAAAACTATATTTTTCGAAGGCAGAGTAAATCACATTAAATTTTCCTGAAATAGTCTCAGAAGCTCCATATTCGTGAGATTACCTGTTTTGACAAGTAATAATTTTACAGGCTTCCCGTATAAAATAAAACTGTCTAAAAAATCTGAATCTTTAGAAATTACAATCCTGTTTTCTTCATCCGCTTTTAATGTAATAACGTAGTCCGTTGTGAGGTTCCTCGAAGGCAACTCTAAAGTATGTATTGAATCAAACCCATACTGAGTTCAGGAAATCGAAAAGTGATTTTGGAAGTTGAGCATCTACAATGAATTTCATGATGCTATTCGATAAATGCTTTTAATTCGGGTAAGCTTAGCCGCATATTCAATACAAGCGAGGAAATCTTCTTCTTCTAAATCTGGATAATCAGCTAGTAACGTTTCAATCGTCATGCCTGAAGAAAGTAACTCTAGCATTGTCTCAACCGGATAGTGTAAACCTCGTATTACCGGCTTGCCATTGCATACCTTTGGATCAATTGTTATTCTATCTGTTAAATGAGTCTGCTTACGAATTTTTCTAGTGAATCTACAAAAAATAAACCTTGCTTTCTTTCCTGGCATCAAACCCCAACCCTTTAAGTGTTAAAACACTGGTTGCATAATGTAAATTCAGGAATTCACTAATATGCTCAATCTTACAAGCTCATCATCTCTTTAAACTTAACCGCTTGTCTTCTGCTTACTTCTACCTTTTCGCCTCCCTGCAGATCAAGCAATAATCCTCCGTTAAAGTAAGGTTCAATTTTTTCAATCATGCGCATATTGATGATATGCTTCCTGTTGGCACGAAAAAATGTTTTTTCATCCAGCCTTTCTTCCAACGCATTCAGTGATTTTAGTATCAGCGGCTTATTGCCGGCGAAAAACACTTTTGCATAATTGCCAACACTTTCAAATAAACGAACTTCGGATAGTTTTACAAACCAGCAACGCTCGCCATCTTTTACAAATACCTGGTCGTGTTCGGTAAGCATACCTCGATTGAAAGCCTGTTGGCTTGCCAGTTCTTTATCTTCCGCCTGCTGAAGTTTTTGCAATGCATCGGCCAGCCTTTTTGGTTCTATCGGCTTCATTAAGTAATCCAGCGCATTTACTTCAAATGCTTTTAAGGCATATTCATCGTAAGCGGTAGTGAAAATTACATGGGGAGCTTTATCCAACTCCATTAGCATGTCAAAGCCGGTTTTGCCGGGCATTTGAATGTCTAAAAAAATAAGATCGGGGTTTAGTGCGTCAATTTTTTTAATTCCCTCTTCCGCATTGGCAGCCTCATCAATGATTTCCACGTTCGGAAATTCGAGCAATAATTTTTTTAATTCATTTCTGGCCAAACGTTCATCGTCAATAATGATTGCTTTGTGCATAAGGAAAGTTTATTGTTTTAGATGCAGTAAGAATATAAGGATTAGTAAAATTAATAAATATGAACTTATAAATTAGAAAGGGGCATTGTTATCTTAGATTCTACCATTAGGTTATCCAGGTTTCTGATTGCAAAAGTTGCTTTTCCCTGGTAGAGGAGGTTCAATCTATCTTGTGTGCTGCGTAATCCAAAGCCATTGTCATTGATATATACGCCCAATTGCCCCGTATTTTGCACTACTAATTCATGTCGGTTTTCAACAAAATCAGAACTAACCCTTACAAAACCGCCCATTATATTTTTGCTAACACCGTGTTTGATGGCATTTTCTACCAGCGTTTGCAGCATCATCGGTGGCACCGGCTGGTCCAGCGTGTCTTCATCAATGTCCATTTCTATCATGAGTCTTTCTTCAAAGCGCATTTTCTCCAGGTTCAGGTAATCCTTTACAATATTTAATTCCTGTTCCAGCCTAACCGTTTCCATCTTTTCTGTTTGCATGCTGCTACGCAAAATATTGCTTAACTCAGTAATGGCAGTTCTTGCCCTAGAGGGATTTTCATCCACCAGCGCACGAATGCTGTTCAATGCGTTAAAAATGAAATGCGGATTGATATGCGACTTTATGGTTTTTAGTTCCAACTCTTTTACCAGCGATTGCAATTTTAACGTATCTACTTCCTGGCGGATGGTGCGTTCTACATAATGAAAGGTGTAGTACAAAAGGTTCCAGATAAATACGAGGAAGAAATTATTGATCGAATTACGGGTGATTTCATTTAAGAGGGAAAGCTTTGGTGATGCTTTATCCCTTAGGTTAAATGTTCGTTCGATTGCTACATCGCCGCAGGCATATAATATTGCGAACACGATCGTAACAAAGATAAAAAGGGTGATTTGTTTGGAGATCGGCTTGTTGAGAAACTGGTATTCTTTAATGATCATCCGCATGATATGTGTAAATAACAATCCCAGTAATACACTTACACTGATCAGGATATAAAAATTATCCACTTTTCGAACAGATAAGTTTAGATAAGCAAATACAGCAACTGCAAATGTGCCACCCCATCCACCAAGCTGACAAATCCAATATTTCGACGAACTTTTTTTCATACTGGAACAAATCTACGAATTGGGAAGCCGAATCCGAACCTGTTTTTATTAATGGTGAAATGCTGTTGTAAAAGGTTTTGCGATGATATGGTTAGAAAAGGCAATTGAAATCATTGCTTTTTTACCGTATTTTCTCAAACTTTAAAATTTAAACTGCTGGAATTAAATCTTTTTAATGAAAAATGAAATATTCTGTCATCTACATGGCGTACCGATTTATTATTTATTTCTTAGTTGTAAAACGAATGACATGAGGTCAATGGTTAATTGGTTATTTTTACAACATGGCAAATCCCAATTTAAATACGGATGGAGAATCGCTTAGTGCGGTGGAGAAAGAATTTGAAAATAATATTCGTCCGGCTGAAATGGACGATTTTTCGGGACAACCTCAAACAATTGAGAATCTTCGCATCTTTATAAAGGCAGCAAAAATCAGGGGAGAGGCGCTTGATCATATTTTATTTCATGGCCCGCCCGGTCTTGGTAAAACTACTTTGAGCAGGATTGTAGCCAATGAGCTGGGCGTTAAAATAAAGGAAACCAGTGGCCCGGTGATAGAAAAGCCGGGCGATCTGGCCGGACTATTGACCAACCTGGAGGCGAACGATGTATTGTTTATTGATGAAATTCATCGGCTGAGCAATGTGGTAGAAGAGTATTTGTATGCGGCCATGGAAGATTACCGCATTGATATCATGATTGATAGCGGCCCCAATGCAAGAAGTGTGCAGATCAATTTAAATCCATTTACGCTGATAGGTGCTACCACCCGCAGTGGCTTACTTACCGCACCATTGCTATCCAGGTTTGGCATTAAATCAAGACTGGAATATTATAATGCGGCCACGCTCCAGAAGATTATTTTAAGATCGGCAGGTATTTTAAATACGTCTATTACTACTGCGGCTGCAGATGAAATCTCCCGCCGGAGCCGCGGAACTCCTAGAATTGCCAATGGATTATTAAGAAGAGTGAGAGATTTTGCACAGGTGCTGAACGATGGCGCCATTGATATTGGCATTACGCAACATTCATTAAAAGCACTGAATGTAGATGAGCATGGATTGGATGAAATGGACAACCGTATTTTGAGTGCCATCATTGATAAATTTAAAGGAGGTCCGGTTGGCATCACTACCATTGCAACTGCAGTGGGTGAAGAGGCCGGAACTTTGGAAGAAGTGTATGAACCATTCCTTATACAAGAAGGTTTTTTACAAAGAACCGCACGGGGCAGGGAAGCCACCGCTAAAGCATACACGCATTTAGGTAAAATTTATAGCAGGGGCGGCGATCATACTTTATTTAGTTGATGATTCTTGCGAACGTAAAAGCAGCCATCTGATGCATTGCATGGCGATTTACTTTTCTGAAGGTTTTAGAAAGTACACCTCAGATAAATTTCGAACCACAAAAAAACGGACTCCTGAATAAGAGTCCGTTTTTTATGTATTACTTTAATTCAATTAAGCTGCTACCAGCCTGAATCCATTACCATGAATATTTACAATTTCGATGGTGCTGTCTTCTTTTAAATATTTACGCAGTTTTGCTATGTACACATCCATGCTCCTTCCATTGAAATAAGTATCGCTACCCCATATTTTCTTTAAAGCAATTTCTCTCGACAATAAATCATTCTTATACTCACAAAGCATTTTCAATAATTCATTTTCCTTGGGCGATAATACCTGGACTTTTCCGTCAATTGTCAATTCTCTCAACCGTGGATTGAAATGGTATTTACCCATATCAAATTCTGCATTCACTTCCTCCCGGTGCATTTCTTCGTTGCGCTTTAAGATCGCTTTTATTTTTAATAATAAAACTTCACTATCAAAAGGCTTGGTGATGTAATCATCTGCTCCCAGTTTGTAACCTTGTATGATATCATCCTTCATTGTTTTTGCCGACAAGAAAAATAAAGGAACATCTGGATTGATATCACGGATTTCTTCTGCCAATGCAAAGCCGTCCATATTGGGCATCATTACATCCAGCAGACAGATGTCAAATTTTTCACGCTGAAAAGCAGCCAGCCCTAAACGGCCATCTCTTTCAAGGATCACTTCGTAATCATTCAATTCCAGATAGTTTTTCAATACCATCCCAAGATTGGTATCATCTTCACACAATAATATTAGGGATTTTGGTGCTTCCATGTTTTTAGGTTTTAATGGCAAATAAAATTAATTCAAAACTGATATAGCGAATATGATGCCTATTTTTTTGTTAAAGGTACTGTTGTTCAACTTATAATAATCAAACAATTGTGCTAATATGAATTTGTTTTTTGTGGCATATAGCCCGTAAATAAAGTCTTTTTTTTATTGCCTGTCTGTTTTATAAGTAGGTCACTGGCGTTCAGTTAAATAGGAATTGTGCCCTAATCTACCAGGCAATGAACGGTCAATATTTCACCATTCGCCATGCACAAACCGAACCGTCATTTTATTCTGATCGAATTATTAGTTACGAAACTTTTTATCTGTAAGTGTTTTTAAAAATGCAACCAGATTTTTCTTTTCCTTAGTTGTTAAACCCAATGGCTTTTGCAATGCCGGGTCAATGTTAATTGCGTCGGTTACAAAATCTGAAGGATTATTATAGTAGTCAATCACCTGTTCCAAGGTGGTAAACATACCATTGTGCATATACGGTGCCGTTACAGCCACATTTCTTAAGCCGGGTGTTTTAAATTTTCCAAGGTCGCTGTCCTTTTTCGAAAAATTAAAACGGCCTGCATCATTCAATTCTTTGCCATTGTAAAGACCAATGTTTTTATAGCCATCGGTGGTAAAATCTTCCATTGAATGACAATCAAAACACTTTGCTTTATCACCCACAAACAGTTTTCTGCCAGCTTCTTCCTGGGGTGAAAGTTTGGCAATGTCATTGCTCCAGTCATCAAATTTGCTATCCACTGTTTCCAGCGTTTGCTCAAATGCGGATAAGGCCGCAGCCAAATTTTTCTCTGTTGGAAGTTGTTGAAATACTTGCTGAAAGAGCTGTCTGTATTTTGGGTGCTGATTCAGTCGGCCAACTGCTTCCACGATTGAAAGTCCCATTTCATCGGGATTTTGTATGGGCATTAAAGCCTGCTCTTCTAACGAAGCGGCACGGCCATCCCAAAAATAGTAAGGTCGGTTTTTCATGTTTAAAACAGACGGAGTATTTCGGGTGCTTAGTTTACCATGAATACCGATGCTAAATGCAACGGTATCTGCGAAGGCAAATTGTGGCAGATGGCAACTGGCGCAACTGACGGTGGAATCTTTGGATAAAATGTTTTCAGAAAAAAGTTTTTCACCAAGTGTGGCTTCCGTCTCAATTACATTGGATGATCCGGTAATGCCTGCGGAAATAAAAAGAATTCCCGAAACGATCACAAGTAAAGCTATCAATGAGTGTTTCATTTGGTAAAGTTAATTCAGCAATGGAGATAAAAAATGAATGAATGTTTTTCATTGCTCATTTGTATCTTTCCGAAAATATTTAAGCCATGGCAAAGAAAGAAGAATTTGTAGCAGCAATTAAAGCAGGTTATACTTTTAAGGGAGAATCAGTAAAAATAGGCGCTGCCGTTCTGGATGGAGCGGTAATACCGGATGCCGGTATTTATCTTCCGTTGAAAACAATGAACCGCCATGGTTTAATTGCGGGCGCTACCGGCACAGGTAAAACGAAAACCCTTCAAATGATCAGCGAATTTCTGAGTGATTCAAGTGTGCCGGTTTTGTTGATGGATATCAAAGGCGACCTGAGTGGTATTGCAGCGCCTGGAACCATCAATGATAAATTAACAGACCGGTACCAAAAGATAAATATGGAATATAAGCCGGAACAATTTACGGCTGAATTGATGACACTGAGTGATCAAAAGGGAGTGCGGCTAAGAGCAACCGTGAGTGAGTTTGGCCCGGTATTGCTGAGTAAAATTTTAGGATTAAATGATACACAGGGCGGGGTAGTAGCCATGATCTTTAAATATTGCGATGATGCAAAAATGCCCTTGCTCAATTTGAAAGATTTCATAAAGGTATTGCAGTACATAGGCGATGAAGGAAAGGCTGAATTGGAGAAATCGTATGGAAAAATATCTACTACCAGCACTGGTACCATTTTGAGAAAAGTGATTGAACTGCAGCAGCAGGGTGCCGATGTTTTTTTTGGCGAAAAAAGTTTTGAAGTAGACGACCTGATGCGGATAGATGATAAAGGCCGTGGTGTAATCAATGTGTTGCGGGTAACCGATTTGCAGGACAGACCGAAGCTGTTTTCCACCTTTATGTTGCAACTGATGGCTGAACTGTACGCCAGTTGTCCGGAAGAAGGTGATTTGGATAAACCTAAACTGGTACTTTTTATTGATGAAGCCCATTTAATATTTCAGGAAGCCAGCAGTGCTTTGCTACAACAAATAGAAACCGTGATTAAATTAATTCGGTCGAAAGGAATAGGGATATTTTTTTGCACTCAAAACCCGATGGATATTCCAGCAGATGTATTAGGGCAATTGGGTTTAAAAATGCAACATGCATTGAGAGCTTTTACAGCCGTTGATCGGAAAGTGATTAAACAAACTGCAGAGAACTATCCTGAAACTGAGTTTTATAAAACAGAAGATTTGATTACCCAGTTGGGTATTGGTGAGGCCCTTGTTACGATGTTGAATGAAAAGGGTATTCCTACTCCATTGGCCCATGTAATGTTGTGTTCGCCCCGAAGCCGCATGGATGTATTAACCGATTTGGAAATTGATGGTATTGTGGGCCGATCAAAACTGGCCGCCAAATACAACCAGAACATCGATTCCGAAAGCGCCTACGAAATACTAACTGCTAAGTTGGAGGAAGCCGCGGCAAATGCACAAGAAGCTGAGGAGGCGAAGCCCTCCAAAAAGGCAGCAAAGGAAGAACCCTCTATGTTTGAACAGGTAGCCAACAATACGGTTGTAAAAAGTATGGCCCGAACAGCGGGTAATACCATTGTTCGTTCTTTATTAGGCGCACTGGGCCTTGGTGGCAGAAGTAAAAAGAAAACTACCAGTTGGTTTTAATGGTTTGTTAAGCCCTTTATTTATCTGCAATACAAGGTGGCAATGATTATTTTTGCATATGCTTAGCTTGAAAACTCTGTTTAAACATCGCTTTGGCCCAATAGCGGTAACTGTTTTGTTGGTATGTGCAATTAGTTTTTTAACAAGGTTGTTCCTGTTTGCCAAAAGCTGGCCTAATCTTGAACTTTCTTTTTTGCGCATCATTGGCATTTTTATAATAGGATTCTTTTACGATCTGGTGGTGAGCAGCTTTTTCGCCATCCCGGTTGCGTTCTATTGCTGGTTAATGAAAGATAACTGGTATCAAAAAAAATGGCAACGCCTTCCTCTCTTTGTGTTGTTTTTTATCATCACATTTATACTGGTTGCAACTGCCGGCAGCGAAATTGTTTTTTGGAACGAATTCAGCGTACGTTTTAATTTTATAGCAGTCGATTATTTGATATATACCAACGAAATATTGGGTAATATCTGGGAGTCCTATAACATGCCTTTCATCATTGCTGTAGTGCTGTTGGTGGTAGTGGTCCTTCTATTTTTAGTGAGAAAAAAAGTGATTGCTTCGCAAGAGGTAAGTATGCACTTTGCCCGAAGGACCGTTTTCTTTATCGGGTTTTTGTTAGTACCGGTTGCGGGTTATTTTTTGGTAAACAATCATTTAAAAAACGTCAGTAGTAACAACTATGTAAATGAATTGGCTGGTAATGGTACCTACGAGTTTGGTGCTGCATTCTGGAACAATGAAATCGATTATCACCAGTTTTACAAGGAACAAAATGATACAGCAAATCTTACGCTGCTTCGTAAAATGCTACAGGCACCCAATGCTACCTTTTCTGCTGATCCGTTGAGCATAGAGCGTAAAATTCAAAATGATAGTCCGGAACATAAATGGAATGTAGTGTTGATAAGCGTGGAAAGTTTAAGCGGTGATTATTTGAAATATTTCGGAAATAAAGAGAATATTACGCCCTACCTGGATTCATTAATACCAGAGAGTTTGTTTTTTAGTAATTTTTATGCGTCCGGTACCAGAACTGTAAGAGGTTTGGAGGCAATTTCTTTGGCTATTCCTCCAACGCCCGGTCAATCAATCGTTCGCCGTCCGAATAATGAAGGACTGTTTTCATTGGGAAGCGTATTTAAAAGCAAAGGCTATGAGGTAAATTATATTTATGGTGGCAGTAGTTTCTTTGATAATATGGGTTATTTTTTTAGCAATAACGGCTATAAAGTGCTTGATAAAAGAGACATACCGGATGCATTGGTAAATCACACGACTGCCTGGGGAATTGATGATGAAGCTGCTTTTAATTTCACACTCGGTCAATGCGATGAAAGTTACAAAAAAGGCAAGCCCTTTTTTAATCATGTAATGACTATCAGCAATCACCGGCCCTACACTTTTCCGGATAGGCGCATTGATATACTGTCCGCTTCTCACCAGTCTCAGGGCGGTGTTAAATACACCGATTATGCCATTCATAAATTCCTGACGGATGCGGATCAAAAGCCATGGTTTGATAATACGGTTTTTGTAATTGTTTCAGATCACTGCTCCCGTAGTGCCGGTAAAACGGATTTGCCGGTGAACCGCTACCAGATACCTTGTTTTATTTACGCTCCTAAATTAATTCAACCCTTGAATGAACATCGGCTAACCAGCCAGATAGATCTTGCGCCAACCTTGTTGGGTTTACTAAATCTGAATTACACCAGCCATTTCATGGGTTTTGATATCTATAAAACACCTGTTTGGAGAGACAGGGTTTTTATCAGTACCTATCAGAACCTTGGTTATATAAAAAGCGGTAAACTGGTGATACTTTCCCCACAGAAAAAAATAGCCTCTTACCAGCCGGATTTTCTAACGGGTTCAGCAAAAAAAATACCCGATACCGATAGTCTTTCGAAGGAGGCCATTGCCTGGTACCAGGGGGCAGGTTATCTCATTAAGAATGGTAAATACAGGGCAGCAGAATAAAAACTAAACATGCACAAATTACTTTAAATCAGTTGTTTATATTTTTTCAGGTGTTAAGTTAACGCAATGAAAACTATAAAATAGTTCCGCAAAAACTTGCGTTTTATTGAATAACCTGTTATCTTCGCATCGGTTTTTCATAGGATATTGGATTTTAAAGCGGGACTAGATTTCTATCTTGGTCCCTTTTTTTTTATTTTTTCCCGGGCTAATAGTCCGTTTCCAAAATAATTGATTTAGATAATTGTGATATTCCCTACTTTATCAAAATCCAGTTTTTTTTCTGATTGTAAATAGTCAATCACTTTCCATAATTTTTCTTTTTTATATTGTTTCGATTGATTGATCAAGTCTTTTACCGGTACAGTATTTTGGCCAATAAAATTGAGGATGTGTCGGTTGATCAGCTCAAATTCTTCTTTGGAAATGACTACATCTTTCTGATTGATACAATTATCGCAAATGCCACAGGCTTTTACATTTAAATCATTGAAATACCGGGCTATTACCTGGCTTCTGCAATTGACCGTGTTGGCGATATAGTCAACCATTGCTGTAATTCGGATTTCAAAATTCTTTTTTCTGGCCAGGTAATTTGCTAAATTGATAACGAAACTGTCGGCATACATTCTGTTTAATACAAGGGTAAGTTGTGGAGTGTCTTTTTGAGGCGAATAGTCAACTATGCCATGCGTTTTTAATAAAAGCAATTCCTGTTTTATATCAGCAATGTTTTTTCTTAAAAATTTCGCCAGTTCACCTTCATAGATCGTTGCCGGGTAGTTAAAGATGCCTTCATAGCTACGTAGCAATCCTTTTACCAATGGTTCTAATTTTGGGAATTGCTTTTCAAAGTCCTCCAGTTGCTGTCTGTCCGCCGTGAACTCAACTGAAGATGGTTTAAAAAACACTTCGTTAAACCGTAGCATCTCCTCCTGCTCCAATGTTTTTATAGCATAGGTTGCCGTGAGTATATTTAGTTTAAATGCGTTAGCAAAAGCGGCAATGTCAAATTCATAACTATTTCCTTCACCTGTTCCTGCCGCTATCTGCAGATGATTCATTACAGCGATGTAAACCTGCTTAATACTCGCTTTATCCGGATACCGGATATCAGTTTGCAACTGCATATCGGCTATTTCCCGGTCGTTGTACAATAGCACCGCATAGGATCGTCTCCCATCCCGTCCGGCCCGGCCTGCCTCCTGGTAATAATTTTCCAGGCAATCAGGTACACCAAAATGTACTACCGCCCTCACATCCGGTTTATCTATTCCCATTCCAAAGGCATTGGTACAGGCAATTACCCGGGTGGTGTTATTGATCCAGTTTTCCTGTCGCTTATTTCTTTCATCATTGCTTAAACCGGCATGATAATAATCTGCGTTGATCTTATTTAATTTCAACAGTTCTGCAATATCTCTCGTATGTTTACGGGTTTTGCAGTACACGATGGCAGTACCTTTTACGCTGTTTAAAATTTCTAGTAATTTGTTTTGTTTAGAGGCTACATTGAAAATGCTATACGAAAGGTTGGCTCTTTCAAATGATTGTTGAAACCGCTGTTGATTGCTTCCAAAAAGCAGTTTTTCGCAAATGTCATTTTGTACATTTAGCGTAGCAGAAGCCGTGAGTGCCAGCACCGGAACATTGGGCAGGTGTTCCCTCAAATTGGCAATGCGCATGTAGGGTGGGCGAAAGTCGTAGCCCCACTGAGAAATACAATGGGCTTCATCTACCGCAATCAGGTTGATTTTCATGGAAGGTAAAAAATCCAGAAACAGATTGGTTTCTAGCCGTTCCGGTGAAACGTAGAGGAATTTATAGTTACCATAAGCTGCATTTTGTAAAGTTTTTTTTACCTCTAAAAAGCTCATGCCGGAGTAAATGGATAACGCCAATATTCCTTTTCTTTTAAGACTTTCCACCTGGTCTTTCATCAATGCAATCAGCGGACTGATAACAAGGCAGATGCCATCTTTGGCCATTGCCGGCACCTGAAAACAAATGGATTTTCCACCGCCGGTAGGCAATAAAGCGAGCGTGTCTTTGCCTTCCAATACGCTGTAGATGATGTCCTCCTGCAACGGACGGAAACGATCGTAGCCCCAGTTTTCTTTTAGTATTTCGTGAATATCCTGCATGCGTGTATTTGGTTTAATACACTTCATCGTGAGTGCCAATATTTTCAAAAATTACTTCATTGTCAGAAGCAAAATAAAATATTACCCTTAAATCATAATCGATGCTAAATGAGTAAAAGTTTTTTAAAATCCCTTTCAGTTTATGTAAGCGTAATTGAGGGTGGTAAGGGTTTTGTAGAAATAAAGCGATCTTTTCAGCAAATAATTGCTGGGTTGCTAATTGGTTTTTGATTTGCTTTTTATATGCCCTTACAAAAGCAGGGCTGTAGGCGATCTGTATCATTCTTCATTCAATGCATTTAATAAGTTGGATGAAGAATCATAAAATTTTAATTTACCTTCCTTGAACAATGACTCGCTTTCTATTTTATTCTGAAGAACTTGTTGCCGCTTTGCTTCAATGATGGATTGACGAAGTATACTCTCAACCTCCTGCATCTCCTCCAATGAAAGAGCCGTTACTTTTTCGACTATATCCATGAAACTATCCATAAAATAACTGTTTTGTTGTTGCCCAAATATACCAATTCTAAATAACTTTTTTATAATTCAACCTAATCGAATTGGCTGCCAGCACTACATCGCTAAAACCCATTGCCAGTGCGGCTATGCCGGGATGTAGCAAGCCAACAGCCGCTACCGGTATGGCAACGATATTATATATAAATGCCCAGAAAAGATTTTCTTTAATGGTGATAAATGTGTGTTTACCCAGCCCTAATGCCAATGGCAAATGCCGGATGCCTTTATTCATCAATACTACCTGTGCACTTTGCATGGCAAGCTGCGTTGCATCGCTCATGGAGATGCCGATGGTTGCTTTTGCAAGGGCAGGTGCATCATTGATGCCATCGCCTACCATTGCAACGGGAGTATCGGCATTTAGTTGAGTGATCATTTTCAGCTTTTCCTCAGGAGACTTTTCTGCCAATACTTTTTTGATGCCCAGCAGATCGGCTACCTGCTGGGTTCTTTCTTTTGAATCACCACTTAATACAATGGTTTGTATGTTTTTAGCATGCAGGTAAGCAATTACTTCTTTTGCTTCTTCTCTTATTTGATCCTCCATGTTAAACCAGCCAATCAAGGTGTCATTTTTCAGCAGGTAGGCTGTATGACTAGTGTCTTTGGTAAATTGAGCTGCGATTTTATAGGAACCCAACTGGTAAATATTTCCTTCTGCATCTGTCGCCTTCATGCCAATACCTTTTATTTCCTCAATCTTTTTCCATGGGATTGCATTGTTTATTTTCCATTCTGTACTGATCTTCTTAGCAATTGGATGATTGGAGTATTTTTCCAACGAAAAAATGATGCGTTTAAACTCCGCTTCATCCAGCGTATTGCTTTCAAATGCTGAAATGGTAAACTCGCCCATCGTAAGGGTACCTGTTTTATCAAAAACAACGGTGGTGATATTTTTAAACAGTTCAAGACTTCTTGCGTTGCGAAACAGAATCCCATTTCGGGCAGCACGGCCAAGTCCAACTGCAATGGCAGCAGGTGTTGCAAGACCCATGGCACAGGGGCAACTAATCACCAACACAGCAATACTTCGCATTAAAGAATCGGTTGCCTGTACATTGAACGCAAAATA
>Ga0105044_10001265_pt1 | contig 33420 bp, 30 predicted proteins | sample MAT01_FD_78092 | JGI IMG/M metagenome (GOLD analysis project Ga0105044, IMG submission 78092) | Freshwater microbial communities from Lake Fryxell liftoff mats and glacier meltwater in Antarctica - MAT-01 | ecosystem: Environmental > Aquatic > Freshwater > Ice > Liftoff microbial mat | place...
ACATTTATAGCGGCTTCTGCATTCATCTTCAACTGGTCTATAAAATTATCATTTGGTTTCTTCTCTTTGCTGGTGGCCACAATGGGCATTTCTGCATTGTTGAGCACAGCATAGCCTTGTGTAACATAAAAAATGGCTGTTCCCCAATTAAGTAAGGTAAACCGGTGTTCGCTTCCACGGATTTGTGCTGCATCAGCAGCCGAGTTGTATTCTGCAGGATATGCCCAGATGAATACAGGCAATTTGCCATCTCTTGTTTTGATATACCCTTTTGGTAAATACAAATCACCGGTAAGGTCAACACCATCAGCTCTCTTATATCTTATTTTTTCTTTTGTTACTCCTTCTAATTGCGGATAAGGATTGGTGAACTGCGTAAGTTGCCGGTCTGCAATTTTTGCTTTTAGGTTTTTTATCCAATAGTTTGGCACTACTGTTTCACTTTCTCTCCGTGTAAGCACTTCTAATTTATCAGCATTCAATACTTTCACCACATTTTCAAAAAAACCTTCGTTGCTGCGCCAGAGAATATCAGTTTTTTTACTGCTAATATCAAAAGTGGCAAGAAAAGGCAGGTCGCCTTTTGGTGAGCTACCGGTTGGATTATTCATCAGCAGTTTAGTTCCATTATCTATCAACTTTATTACCTCACGGCCCCATTGATTTTTTTCTGTAACAGGATTGCCGGGATTGGAATACGCATCGGTGGTATTTCTTTCCATTAGTTTTTCCATGTCACCAGTGGAAGGATTGTAGCGGCTCGTTTGTGTTTGTTGTTTTCCGGTCAGGCCTTCAAATACCAATGCAAAACTCGCATTACCCCATGCAAAACCACGGAACCGCATCTTTGTTTTTAGTAATTGTTTTGGTTCTGTGTTAAACGGTGCAGGCAAGGCATACACAGCATCATGGTAGTCTATATTCTTTTTAATGAAGCCACTGTCTAATGGCATGCACCAGATAATGGTGGCTGGTTCATCATCTCTCCAATCGAAACCTCGGGCTACCATCTGCACATTATCATTTCCACTGGGTGCTGTTTCTGCCGAAGGAAGGTCGGCCATTTGTTTTATGGGCTTTCCATTCATATCAGCAATAAACACATTGGAAGGAAACCCTTGCGCCGGAACTGTATAAGAAAATGGTTTTTTCAATGTACGAATAATCATATATTTTTTGTCTGGCGAAATATTGATACTGCTGTAAATAGCAGGTGAACCGATTTTTGTTTCAGTGCCATTTACATTTCTTACTAATTGTGTAGTGGCATAAAACTCATATAGCTGTGCATCATAGGGACTTTTAATAAGATCCTGGAACGTAGGGCGGGGAGAAGCCTTTCCATAATTTTCCTGTGTGGTAGGGCCTTTTGGCATAGCTGGCTTAGGCGGTGCGGCTGAAGCTGGTTTAATGGCAGTACGATATAATAAAGTAGTTGCATCATACCATTGATAGCCACCGGTAATTACATTCAATGCTGTCTTATTTACTTTCATTGCTTTTTGTGTGGCCACATCTATTACATAAAGATCAATATTCGTACTGGTGGTTTGCGTAAAAGCAATTTTTTTATCATCGGGGCTCCATGAAATGCTACCGGCATATAACGGAGAAGGAAGACCGGTGATTTTTAAATCTTTACCAGAAGCTATATTCCTAAGAAAAAGGTTATTGATAAAAGTCTGGCGGCTCGGGGCATAGTTGGCTGGGTTGATGCGAAGACCCGCAATTTTTAGTTCCGGTCTTGCAAGCTCTTCTACTGATGGATAACTGTTGGCTTCTGTAAACAACATCCATTCACCTTTATCATCCACACTTACTCCCGGCGTAGGTTTTGCCATCAGCATATCGGCAATATCTTTTGGCGGCATTGTATATCCTCCGTCATCCTGTGCTTTTACAGAAATAACAGAAAGTAAAGCGAAGACTAAAAGAACGGGGGAGAAGCGTTTGATTGACATGATAGAAAATTTAGTTGTTCAAGTTAAGCAAGTAATAGCTTTTGAAAAAGCCGCTGGTGGAAAAATATTTAGCCGGTTCTTGTTTATACAAAGGAAAGTAATAACCGACTTTCAGGAAAGCAAATCTGCAAATTCTGGGTTCTTCTTAAATACCGAGGCGGCAAAAGGGCAAAGAGGAATGATTTTTTTATCATTTGTTCTTGCATATTCAATCGCTGCATAAACTAATTGATAGCCGACATTCTTTCCCCGGAGTTCATCACTTACTTCCGTATGATCTATAATCATTTTGTCTGGTGCAGGCATGGTGTAGGTCATTTCGGCCAGCCGCTTATCTTCTTCACCGATGAAAAAGAATCCTTTACTGCTATTTTGTTTATGTTGTATCAGCATAAATACAAGTTATCGGTTAAGCTTTTTGAAATAGTCATCAGTGAACTTAGTATCAATCTTATTATAAAAGTCGGTCAGCAGTTTTACTTTCTTTTTGATCCTTGGATATTGGTCAACGATTTTCCAGAAACCTTCGGAAGGGCTAAAGATATTCTGGGCAAAAGTATTGATATCATTCTCTATGCCTGATAAAGAGTATTGGGTAAGAAAACCCATCTTGCAAAGTGCTGTATCAAGGTCTTGTGATGACTCGTTATTTCGGATGGCTCCCACACCATTTTCAGGATCGTTATAATCAAAACCGGAGATGTTGGCTTTTTTCCAGGCATCTTCATCAATAAATGAAGGATGGTTTCTAAATAATATGCTGGAATATTCATGATGGAAAGTTTGTTCTAGGTAGAGGTCTGAATAGCCTGAGGCTGCACCATCATTAGTAAGATATAAAGCTTCAGTTGAATTAGTGCCACCGTATCCTATATTATAGAAATCCATTGATTTTAACCAATAGACAATCGTTATATTTTTTTGAAGAGCCGCAGCCGGGTATTTGCCGAGGGCTTTTATCATCACCATTTTACTTCGTTCAATTTCTGTAGCAGCCATTTGCTCTCCTTTTGAAAGGATTGGTGCTGCTCGCCAGGATTCAGGAAAAATTGCAGGGGAATACAGGAAGCTGATAGTAACACCTTTTATAGTAGTATCAGCCGGGTTGCTACGGGAAAAAAGGGATAAGCTTATAGAAGAAAGAGCAATGGTGGTCAGTATTCTCATGGTATCCTGCTTTATTTTTAGCTCAAACAGCAAAGTAAATTTAAAAATAATTGGCGAATCTTATCTTTTGCCTTTATATTTGCGATGTAATGAAACAACAAATTAACAAAACATGGTGGTGGCATACAACTCTTAGGGGTCTGTAATGTCATAACTATATTGTTTAAATATATGCAGGCCCCGACAGAAATGTTCGGGGCTTTTAATTTTTTGCAACATGAAAAAAATTGAGATTATTACAACCTGTAAAAGGATGCTTGCCGATGTTTATACACCGGTGGGTATCTATCTGCGGCTGAGAGACAGGTTCCGGGATACGATACTGCTTGAGAGTACCGACCATCATTCGTCGGAGAACAGTTATTCTTTTATTTGCATTAATGCCATTGGCGGAATGGAGATAAGCTCTAAGGAAAGTGTTGAGTTTAAATTGCCTGGGCAAAAACCGGAGAAAATAGCGTTGAATAATACCAATGATGTTCCGCAACTACTGTGGAATTTTATGCAAAAATTTGATATACAGAAAAGTGAAATCAAAGAAACAAAATTTGCACAAGGACTTTTTGGATACACCACCTATGATGCAGTTCAATTCTTCGATACTGTTAGCCTCGCAACCCGCAATCCGATAGCTATTGGCACACAACCCGCAGCTATTCCTTTAATGAGATACCGGCTATACCAGTACGTAATTGCTATTAATCATTTTAAGGACGAATTGTTTATTTGCGAAAACAAAGTAATTGGTGTTGATAGTGATGTGCAGTTTGTTGAGTCGTTGATAAGAAGTAAAGATGTTCCTGTTTATCCATTCAGTGCTAAAGGTGGGGAAACCTCCAACATGAATGACGAGGCGTATAGAGAAATGGTGAAAAAAGGAATTGCAAGTTGCCACCGGGGAGATGTATTCCAGATTGTATTAAGCAGAAGATTTCAGCAACAATTTACCGGCGATGAATTTAATGTGTACAGGGCATTACGAAGTATAAATCCCTCCCCATATTTATTTTTCTTCGATTATGGTGATTATAAACTGATGGGCTCATCTCCCGAAGCACAGTTAGTGATTCAAAATGGTAAGGCTGTCGTTCACCCGATTGCAGGAACATACAAAAGAACCGGCGATGATGATGCGGACAGAGAAGCGACTGAGCTGTTACTGAAGGATGCAAAAGAAAATGCTGAACATGTTATGCTGGTTGATTTGGCAAGAAATGATTTAAGCCGTCTTTGTGATGAAGTTGAAGTAACACATTACCGGCAGGTGCAATATTTTTCTCATGTTATTCACCTCGTAAGCGAGGTTACAGGTAAAGTAAGAGAAGGAAGTAATCCGTTTGAATTGGTCGCAAAAACATTTCCAGCCGGGACATTAAGTGGTGCACCGAAATTTAAAGCGATTGAATTGATTGATTCGTATGAGCCGACCTCCAGAAGTTATTATGGCGGTGCAATTGGTTTTATGGGTTTTGATGGCAGTTGCAACCATGCTATTATGATACGGACGTTTTTGAGCAGGAATAATACATTGACATACCAGGCAGGTGCCGGAGTGGTGGCTGCCAGTAATCCTGAAAGTGAATTGCAGGAAGTAAATAATAAATTGGGGGCATTAAAGAGGGCTATTGAATTAGCAAAAGAGATTTAATTGAAAATAAATTGAGAATTGAACCACATAGACAGACAGGCAGATAGATATTTACATAGATTTCTATGTGTGTATTACTATGTTTCTAATGTAACTATGTGGTTCCAAATAAAAAGTATGAAAATTCTTGTTTTTGATAATTATGATTCATTCACTTATAATCTTGTGCATCTTGTAGAAAAGATTACACATAAAAAAGTAGATGTTTATCGTAACGACCAGTTAGCATTGGAAAAAGTGAAAGGCTACGATAAAATTATTTTATCACCCGGCCCCGGCATTCCGGAAGAAGCAGGTTTGTTGCTGCCATTGATAAAAGAATATGCTGCTACTAAATCTATACTTGGAGTTTGTTTAGGACACCAGGCTATTGGTGAAGCTTTTGGTGGAACGCTGACAAATCTTTCAACGGTTTATCATGGAGTAGCAACGCCAGTGAAGATTGATGAAACTAAAAAGGCTCAATTATTTAACGGGCTGCCATCTACATTAGAAGTTGGCCGTTACCATAGCTGGATTATTGCAGAAGAAAATTTCCCTGCTGAACTGGAAGTAACAGCAAGGGATGAGAATAATTACATCATGGCATTACAGCATAAAAGATATGATGTGCAGGGTGTGCAGTTTCATCCGGAGAGTGTGCTGACACCAATGGGAGAAGAAATTTTGAGAAACTGGTTAAGCCCCCATCTCCGCCGGTTGGCGGAGAGCAAGGCATAACTCTTTAGTAATCTAAAATTCCCCTTTAGGGGATAGGGGTATGAAAAAGATTCTACAATACTTATTCGAACACAAAACCTTGTCGAAAGAACAGGCTAAAGAAGTGCTGGTGAATATCGGCAAGGGGAATTATAATGAACATGAAGTAACCGCCTTCATGACAGTGTACCTGATGCGGAGCATTACTATTGAAGAGTTGCAGGGCTTCAGAGATGCATTGCTGGAATTATGTGTAAAAACAGACTTGAGTGATTACGATACCATAGACATTGTTGGTACCGGTGGTGATGGAAAGAATACGTTCAATATTTCAACACTCAGTTGTTTTATTGTAGCTGGTACAGGGCAAAAAGTGGCAAAGCATGGTAATTATGGTGCATCATCCATCAGCGGTGCAAGTAATGTGATGGAACAACTGGGTTATAAATTCAGTAATGACAACGACAAACTGAAGAAAGAAATTGACGAAACAAATATTTGTTTTTTACATGCGCCATTATTTCATCCGGCATTAAAAACAGTCGGGCCGATAAGAAAGAACCTCGCCATGCGGACATTCTTTAATATGCTGGGACCAATGGCAAACCCTGCTCATCCTAAATACCAATTGGTGGGAGTGTATAGTTTGGAAATGGCAAGAATTTATAATTATTTATTACAGCAAACTGAAAAAGCATTTACTATTATTCATAGCCTTGATGGATATGATGAAATTTCATTGACCAATGATACAAAGGTTATTACCAATGAAGGTGAAAGAGTAATGACACCCGAACAACTGGGTAAGCGGATAGTATCGCCGGAAGATATAAGTGGTGGTAATAGCGTAGAAGAGGCAGCAAAGATTTTCACTACCATATTAAAAGGCGAAGGAACCTGGGCACAAAATGCGGTAGTGCTGGCAAATGCGGCGATGGCATTAAATTGCACCGGGAATTACAAGACGTATGACGAAGCCTATAATGCGGCAGTGGAAAGTTTGGAGAGTGGTAAGGCGAATGAGTGTTTGATTAAATTAGTGAGCTTGCAATGATTTCAGAGTCTGCAAATTCTCGGAGTCTTGTCATTTCGACGAAGGAGAAATCTCAGAGAATTTGGCAATCGGTCATTGAGTGTCTTTGAGATGCCTCGTTCCTCGGCATGACAAGACCCTGAAATGATTAGATTCATTTTTAATTCGAAATTGATACGATGGATATTTTAGAAACAATAATAGCGGCAAAACGAAAGGAAGTAGAATCGTTCAAACCGATGAGTAGTATTGAACGGTTTGAAAAAGATGGTTTTTTCTGGCAGATAGCAAACCGTTCATTAGTAAAGCATCTGTTGCTGCCGGGAAGTACCGGCATCATTGCAGAGTTTAAAAGGAAAAGTCCGAGTAAAGGATGGTTTAAAACCAAAGAACTGGAAGTTGAAGATGTTGTAACAGCGTATAATAAAAGGGCCGCAGGAATTTCTGTATTGACTGATGAAGAATTTTTTGGCGGCGATTTGGATGATTTGATACAGACAAAAGTTATAACCGATATACCAGTGCTGCGCAAAGAGTTTATTATAGATAAATGGCAGATAGCAGAGGCAAAGGCTTTTGGTGCAGATGTAATTTTATTAATAGCAGCCTGTCTGACAAAAGCAGAAATAAAAGAATTTGCATCATATGCTGGCAGTATAGGTTTGGAATCTATATTGGAAATACATAATGAAGAAGAGTTGGAGCATTGTTGCGATGAAATAAGTATGGTGGGAGTGAACAATAGAAATTTAAAAACGTTTGAAGTAAGTATTGGTACATCGCTTCAGTTGATTGATAAAATACCGGCGGGTAAACCAGCTATTGCTGAAAGCGGTATTAGTGATGTGGAAACGATAAAGCAATTGAGAGATGCAGGATTTAAAGGATTTTTGATTGGCGAAACGTTTATGAAAGAAGAGCAGCCTGGTAAGGCATTTGAAGAATTTGTGATTGGGCTGACGCCCAGCAGAGATTAGCCACAGATTACACGGATTATCACAGATTTTTGGTGTTGTTTTGTGTGATTTTCCTGTCTAAAAAATATTTTAAGTACAATTAATTAATAGCTAAAGAGTACATAGATTATAAAGAATCTAATTTGTGTTAATCTGTGTAATCTGTGGACAAAATAAAACGATATGAATATTAAAGTATGTGGCATTACCGACATGAAACAACTGCAACAGTTAGACGGACTGGATATTGATTTTGCAGGCCTGATATTTTATAAAGAGTCGCCGAGATATATTGGTGAGAAAATATCCGGGAAAGAGTTGAAAAAGGCTGACCTCGATTTAAAGAAAGTTGGTGTGTTTGTAAATCCTGAAATGATTGATGTGTTGGATGCCATTGATGAGTATGGCCTGGATGTGGTGCAATTGCACGGCGATGAAACTCCAGAAATGTGCGATGACCTGGGCAGTGAAGTAGAAGTGATAAAAGCTTTCCGGGTGACAGACGGCTCAGATATAGATAAAATGGTAGCACCGTATGATGCGGTCTGCGATTATTATTTGTTTGATACCGGTGGTTATATTTCCCCCCTCGGGAGAGGTGAGGGGGCTTTTGGCGGCACCGGCCAGCAGTTTGACTGGGCCATACTCTCCAAAGCAAAGATTGAGAAACCTTTCTTTTTAAGTGGTGGTATTGGGGTGGAAGATGCAGCGAGAGTAAAAACATTTAAGCATCTTGATTTTTTTGGTGTGGATGTTAACAGCCGATTTGAAAAAGAACCCGGTGTGAAGGATATGAGTAAGGTGTTGCAGTTTAAGATGGCGTTGAAGTAAAGGCTAAAAGTTTAAAGGAGTAGAAAGAAGAAAGGGGTAGGTCTTCTATAAGAAATGAATTGCTTTAAGACACATCCGCAGGGGGATACCAACTCACAGCCCTTGCTTTGCAAAGAGTTTGCAGGGGATGGGAAATGTTGATAGTTAAAGATGGATGACTATTTATGCTTTAGTAAACATCCCCTCCTTGGAGGGGCGAGTTGAGGAAAACTAAATACTTTAAGAAACCGGGGTGGGTTAAAATGAACAGAAAGATTATCCCATATAATCCAAAGCTGAAAGAACTGGCAAAGCAGTAACGGCAGAATATGACCTTCTCAGAAGTAAAACTCTGGAATGAATTAAAGAATGGTCAGTTAATGGGATATGATTTTGACAGGCAAAGACCAATTGGAAATTATATTGTTGATTTTTTCTGTAAAGACCTTCAGTTGGCTACCGAAGTGGATGGTATTACACATTTGGATGAGAAGGTGATTGAAAAAGACTTTATACGACAAGAAGATATAGAAAGTTATGGAGTGAGTTTTTTGCGGTTTGATGCATTACTGGTGCTGAATAAAGTGGAAGCAGCGGTTAGAGAAATAAGAGATTGGATAATAGAGTTTGAAAAAAAGAATGGAGTGAGTGAATTTGTATTGAAGAAAAGAAGCTGAGTGTTTGACCCACCCCTTTTGAAAAGTTCTTTATTGATAAAGGCTGCGGCCCCTCCAGGGAGGGGATGGAGGTCGTTTAGGTTCGGTACCGTTTGACCCACCCCTTTTGAAAAGTTCTTTATTGATAAAGGCTGTGGCCCCTCCAGGGAGGGGATGACGGTCGTTTCAGTTTTGAGTGTGAAAGCAAAAGTGAACAAATTGCTTTAGGGTTCATCCCCTCCTTGGAGGGGCGAATTGAGGGAATTTTTTACTTTGAGAGAAGCGGGGTGGGTTTTATTGGCGGGGCGAATTGAGTAAGCTAATTGCTTTGATAAACCGCTAAGTGAGGATATCGTTCCCAATTTCTGAATAGAATTACAGAACCTTTAAGAGTGCGACGCAACAGACGATGATAGTAGTACTAAAGCCTGCTTACATAAAATTTCAGCAGGTAAACTGGGTTCATAAAAATTATAAAATGACAACAACACAACATATGAACACCCCTTTAGGGGATGGGGGCTATTCAAAACCGAACGAACAGGGATACTACGGTTCCTTTGGCGGGGCATACATTCCCGAGATGCTGCATCAAAATGTAGAAGAGTTGCGCACAAAGTATTTGGAAATTATGTATGACGAGGCTTTTCAAAAAGAGTTTCAATACTTGCTGCGGGATTATGTGGGCAGGCCTACGCCATTGTACCTGGCAGAAAGATTGAGTAAAAAATATGAGGCTACAATTTACCTGAAACGGGAAGACCTTTGTCATACCGGGGCACATAAAATAAACAATACCATCGGCCAGATTTTATTGGCGGAACGATTGGGCAAGAAAAGAATTATTGCAGAGACAGGTGCCGGTCAGCATGGAGTGGCAACGGCTACCGTGTGTGCATTGAAAGGTGTGGAGTGTATTGTGTATATGGGTGAAAAAGATATTGAACGGCAGGCACCGAATGTAGCCAGAATGAAGATGCTGGGAGCAACAGTGATTCCGGCAACGAGTGGCAGCAAGACATTGAAAGATGCAACGAATGAAGCAATACGGGATTGGATAAATAATCCGCATGATACGCATTATATCATCGGCAGTGTGGTAGGTCCGCATCCTTATCCGGATATGGTGGCGAGATTTCACAGTGTGATAAGCGAAGAGATGCGTAAACAATTATTAGAAAAAACCCGCCACGGCGGGCAGGCAGGAAATGAATTACCAACACATGTAGTGGCTTGTGTGGGTGGTGGTAGTAATGCAGCGGGAGCATTTTATCATTTCTTAGATGAATTGAGTGTGCAATTGATTGCAGTGGAAGCTGCTGGTCATGGTGTGGATAGTGGAATGAGTGCTGCTACCACAGCATTGGGTAAACCGGGTATTTTGCATGGCAGTAAAAGTTTGCTGATGCAAACCGAAGATGGGCAAGTGGTGGAGCCGCATAGTATTTCGGCTGGCTTGGATTATCCGGGTATTGGGCCGTTGCATGCTAACTTATTTAAAACTGGTAGAGCCACTTTTATGAGTGCTACGGATGATGAAGCATTGGAGGCAGCATTTGAACTGGCGAAGCTGGAAGGAATTATTCCGGCATTGGAGACGGCACATGCTTTGGCGGCATTGAAAGAAATGAAATTTAAGAAAGAAGATGTGGTGGTGATTTGTTTGAGTGGGAGAGGGGATAAGGATTTGGCGACGTATATGAGCCATCTTTGACCTCACCCCAACGAAAATTTCTTTAATTCAAAGAGTCTTTCACCCCTCTCCTTAAGGAGAGGGAGGTGGAGTTTCTAAAAAATCGGAGTATTAACAGGGTGAGGTGCTAAATAGAAAGTATGACAGACCCGCATAACGATAACTTACATAAAGGAGCAATTGGTAAATTGTATCAATATGGAAGAGAGTTGAGACAGTCATCAACAAAAGCCGAAACGATTTTATGGGAGTATTTAAGAAACAGGAAATTGGAGGGTTTGAAATTCAGAAGACAGCATCCGATTGATAAGTTTGTTGCAGATTTTTATTGTCATGAAAAGAAATTGGTTGTTGAATTGGATGGAGCAGTACATGATGATAAGATGAATGCACAATATGATGAAGCCAGAACGTATGAATTGAAAGGGTCGGGAATTAAAGTGATACGATTTAGAAACAGCGAAGTAGAAAATAATATTTCATTTGTATTAAATGAAATTGGAAAAGCAACAGAAAACTAAAACTATCAGGTTCTTTCTTCTCCCTCTTCTCAAGGAGCAACCGGGCAAAACGAAGGTTGGGAACGAAGTTCGCAGGGATGAGGTCAATTAATTATGAGCAGACTAAAAAATACATTCTACCAACCAACCAAAAAGGTACTCAATGTTTATTGTACCGCAGGTTATCCAAAGCTTGGTAGTACAATTGAAGTAATGAAAGCACTTCAACAAAACGGAGCCTCCATCATCGAACTTGGTATGCCCTACAGCGACCCATTAGCCGATGGCCCGGTGATTCAGCACAGCGGTAGTGTGGCACTTGCAAATGGAATGACAATAAAGAAACTGTTTGAACAGCTTCAGGATATGAGGAATCCAAACTCTCCTTTACAGGATGGGGGAATTTCTATACCAGTTATTTTAATGGGCTACATGAATCCCGTTTTGCAATACGGGTTTGAAAAATTTTGTGCTGATGCAGCAGCGGTGGGCATTGATGGATTGATTTTACCGGATTTACCAGAATATGAATTTGAGACCGAGTATGGCCCTATCATTAAAAAGTATGGCCTCGATTTTATTTTCTTGGTTACCCCGGAAACATCGGAAGCAAGAATAAAAAAATTAGATAACCTCAGCACCGGTTTTTTGTACGCTGTCTCCTCTTCGTCCACCACTGGTAGCAATAAAAAGGCAGCCAATACGGATGATTACCTGAAAAAACTCCAAAGCCTGAAACTCAAAAATCCGGTATTAGTGGGCTTTGGAATCAGCAACAAACAGTCTTTCGATGCCGTTTGTCAGCTGGCGGACGGGGCTATCATCGGCAGTGCCTATATTAAAGCCTTGGAAAACAGCACAGATGTTAATGCAGCCACAAAGTCTTTCCTTTCGTCCATATTATCCTGATGGTTTTTTGCCATTCGGTTTGATTGTATAAATTTGTATGCTGATTCGGTTTTGCGGTATCGCCAATAAAATTAATTAGGTAAAGTATGAAAAGAATATTGCTCATTTTAGCGTTGTTTCCCCTGGCTCTTATGGCGCAGGAAACTTCCAAAGGATTTACAATTGATTGCAAGCTGGAAGGCCATCCCGATGGTACAGATGTGCTGATGTATAAGAATGGCGAGAATGTTGAAATGGCCAAAACAAAAGTGATGGGTAGCAAATTTTCCCTGAAAGGAACCGTAAAGGAACCAGTGCTTTGTTTTATTATTGTGGGTTCCGATAAGCCAATCGAGGTATATGTAGAGAATGCTGTCATTTCAGTGAAAGGTAAAAAAACAGAGCCACCTGTTTATGAGATTGAGGGTTCCGCATCTCATAAGGATTTCGATATCTTTTTGAAGGACTTTATGCCTTATGCAAAACAATTAAGTTCGCTGGCCAACACTATTAACACAACGGCGGCTGGTGCAGACAGAGATAAGTTGTCGGAAATTTATAATACTACACAGGAAAATGTACAAAAGACGATTGATAAATTTATAAAGGATAAACCAAAATCAATTGTAGCCCCATTTATATTGAATGTTACCTACTCTTTCAATGAAGATATTGTGAGGCTGGAAGACAGGTACAAGCTATTGGATGAGAAAGTTAAAAAAACAGATGCCGGCACCCAGCTGCAGGCATTTATTGAAGAAAGTAAAATAGGTGCTATTGGTACAGAGGCCATGGATTTTTCGCAGCCGGATACTAAGGGAACACCTGTATCGCTTTCTTCTTTCCGGGGAAAATATGTATTGGTTGATTTTTGGGCCAGTTGGTGCAGACCTTGCAGACTGGAAAATCCTAATGTGGTAGAGAATTATAAGAAATTCAATACAAAAAATTTCACAGTGCTTGGTGTATCATTAGACAGGCCGGGGCAAAAAGAAAGTTGGGTAAATGCAATTAAAGAAGATGGCCTTACCTGGACGAATATAAGCGACCTGCAATTCTGGAGTAATTCTGCTGCCTTGCTTTATAAAGTAAAAGGCATACCGCAGAATTTTTTAATAGATCCACAGGGAAAAATCGTTGCCAAAAATCTTCGGGGGCCTGCACTGGAGGCTAAACTTTGTGAATTGCTGGGATGTAGCACCACGAAAGGCTTTTAAATTGGCCTATTCATCAACTCCCATTAGTTTACTCAGGTTTTTCCAGCTTTTATTTCGTTGCTCATCATAAGCAGCAATGTTTTTTTGTGTCTTATTTTTTATAAGATTGATCAGAAGCTGCACCTGATTTTTTAATCCTTTAATAATGGCAACACAGGAAACAACGTAGTCCTTATCGGTTTGTTTCTTAAAGGCGTTTTCGGTTATCATCTTGTCTAATAAAGCAATCATATTATCAGCTAATTTTTTTTGTGCTGCCAGCAGATCAATAACTGTTGATTCACTGTAAGCATCCTGCCCATAGCCATCGGCAATGCTGCCAATAAGCCCATAGGTATTATAAAGAAACCCTGCCGAAAGACCACCCATCATACCCAATAACTGGTCTTCCCTTTCTTCACAGGTTTGTGAGATAGCTTTGTGTGAAATAATGAATACCACCAATGCTAAGATTATTTTTTTCATGTATTTATTTTTGTTTTAAGTAGTCACATGTAATTCGCTGCTAATAAACATTACTGTTTGGTAAGCTTTATTTATGGCTCATTTCATGGTATCTTTTTTACAAATTACAATGATTTTCTAAAAAACAGCGAAGCAAAAAACCACCCCTTACAGGATGGCTTTACTTCCTGGCCATATTTCAAACCTTATTGTCAGTTAATATCTTTTCCATCTTTCAACTTGTCAATCATATTTTGCACACCTGCTTTTTGTTGCGTTGGTGCAAGCGGTAATGCCAGGTTAGCATACTTGAGTGCATTTTTATAATCTCCGGTGGCCGAGTAGCCTCTCGCCATACCCATTAGCGTAGTAAATTCAGTAGGATATTTTTCAAAGTTTGTTTTGAAAACATCAAACGCCATTTTACTCAGCTTCATACCCAGCAGTTGTCTTGCATACTGGTGCACATCGTTCATACTTCCAAATGGTAAAGCTTTTTGCATAACGGCGGCGGCTTCTGCACCTTTTCCCAATTTTTGCAACACTTGTGCTTTGGTACTCCATGCCTGGAAACTTTTTTCACCGCCAAAACCACCGTTGGTAGCAGAGTCTGTCCATAGTAAAGCTTCCTCCAGGTTGGTGTTATGCTGCACACACCATTGCGCCGCCTGATCCCAGCTTTGCCATATAAATCCGTTTTCAGTTCTTAGCTCACGGCGAAATGATTCAAGTTGTTCTTTCATATAATCTACCTCTATCTTAAAAGGGATGGATAATTTTTCCCATTGTAATGCTACTACAGCCGAGTTTTCTGTTTCATTCAAAAATTCATATTTAAGCCACTCCACATTCTTATCCAACGCCTGTGGTTTCACTTTTACCCTTAGGGCATCTTCTTTTTCATTGTAGTAATAACTACCCCAGGAGGTACTGTTTTTGGAAAATATAAGAGTGCATTCATCTGGTCCGTAGGCAATAAAAAAACCATATTTACCTGCTCACAGCGATTGTGCTTCAATTTTTACATCGGATGAAAATTTAAAGGTTGTGTTTTCATTTGCTCCGGCTCTCCACGGTACTGCTTTGGACGAACCAAACTGCTGGTCAATAAAACCAGCATGTACTAATTGCCCCCATATCTTTCCTTCACGGCCTTTTACACCGGGACGGTCGTAAGTTATTGTCACATCGGTTAGGCCAATGCGTTCACTCACCGAAGCTTTTTTATTTCCACCACTTGGAGAAAACGTCAGAGGAATTTGTGCAAAACAAGAAACAGTGAATGCAACGGTCAAAAGATATAGAATCATCTTTTTCATGTGTGTTAATTTTAGTACAGCCAAGCTACCTAAGAAAAAACAACCTGCCCCGGTTATTATTACGAGTGAGGAATGTGCCGGATGAAATGCTACAGGCAGGGATATAAGGCAGTTGAGTAACCAGAATACCGCCGAATAAGATTAATACTGTAATTTAGAAGTACAAATAACCTCCTAAAATTCATGTATGAAAATTCTTCTTGCACTCACCCTTATTATGCTATCTCTTCACTCGCCTGCCCAAATTTTAAAAAGGGTAAAAGATAAAGTTGTTAATAAAGGTAAAGGAGAAGTTAACAATGCCAAGTATGATGCTAAAATGAAAGCCCGGAACAGTGTACGAAATGAAATGAATGGCATACAGGCGGAGTTTGATTCAACCGATATAGACTATGCAATACTACTAAGTGATAATTCTGGTTTGTTTGGCGGGCATGGTCGTGGTGAGTTTGGGGCAAAATTTTTAAAACTGGGAGGTATAGCCCGGTCATTATACAGGGATGTTGATATTGATGATGATGAAACAGCTACGGTTAACTTACAAATGGGACAGTCGGCTTATGCCATGGGCCGTTATGTGTTTGCGGAAAAAAGATTAAAGGCTGCACAATTTTTCTTTGAAAAATCTTCACTGACCAGCGAGATTAGTTATATGAAGACGATTGCCAGCGAAGGATTGCTGTTTACTACAACAGGCCGTTTTGCACAGGCAGAAAAATTTACCCAAAAAGCCTTGGAGCTACGGGAGTCAAAACTGGGAAAAACAAATATGGCCGTAGCTGCATCATTAAACAATTATGCGGTGCTTCATTACAATCTCGGCCAGTATAATGAATCGGAAAGAGAGTTTTCTTCTGCACTTTCCATAATAAGGGGTAATAAATTACAGGAGGCCATGCCCTATGCGATTGTGCTGAATAACCAGGCAATTTTATTTCAGTCAATAGGACGTTATGAAGCTGCAGTGAAGTTGTTACAAGAAGCATTACAGATTGCAGGCAAAGTAGAAGTAAGCAAAGCCAGAAATCATTTAAAATTCTTTTCTAATCTTGCCTTGTTGTTTCAACAGATGGAAAAATATGCAGAGGCTGAAAAAATTTACCAGGGTTTAGAAAGCAGGTTAGAAAAAGGCAAACCGGAATTTGCCAACATGCTGAACAATGTGGCCATCCTTGCTATGCTGATGAAACGGGAAGACAGGGTGGAGGATATGCTTAAGAGATCGGCTGAAATTTACAAAACCAGTCTGACAGAAAATAGCCCGGCTTATGCAAAAGTTATCAGCGACCTTGGCAATTATTACCGCTACAAAGAACGTTATACTGAAGCAGAACCGTTGCTGCAAAAAGTATTACAGGTGAGGGAACTGTCATTGGGTACTATACATCCCCTGTATGTACAGTCACAGGAGGATATGGCGATATTGTATTGGAAGAAAAAAGATTTGACGAAAGCCTATCCATTATATCATGATGCAATGGAGAAAACCCTGGACTTCATCAACAAGTATTTTCCGCCGATGAGTGAAGCGGAGAAAACAAAATACTGGGATATGCTGTCACCAAGGTTTCAGCGATTTTACAATTTTGCCGTAGAAGCAAGTACAGTCAATAAAGACATCATTCTTGATTTGTTTGAATATCGGGCTGCTACCAAAGGGTTGCTACTGAGTTCTACGAGAAAAATAAGCGAAGCCATCCTTTCAAGTGGTAATGATCAGTTAATAAGAGACTATACTAACTGGATAGACCATAAGGAACAACTGACAGCGTTGTATGCTTATTCAAAAGAAGATTTGAAAGAGCAGGCGGTTAATCTTGATTCATTAGAATCAAACGTAAACCGGATGGAGAAGAAGTTGTCAGAAAATTCAAAGGAGTTTGCCAATTTCTATTTTACGGGTAAAACAAAAGTGTCCGAGGTGCAAAAAGAGCTGAAGGCTGATGAAGCACTGATAGAAATTATCCGACTCAGGAATTTTGACCAGGTGTTTACAGATGGTTGCCGTTATTTGGGTCTTGTTATTTCTAAAACCAATCCACAACCAAAAATTATTTTACTGGAGAATGGAAATGAACTGGAGAACAAGTATTCAAAAACTTACCGGCTGTCAATTAAGAATAAACTTAATGACGAACAATCCTATGCACAATACTGGGCACCGTTTGAAACTGAAGTAAAAGGGAAAAAGAAAATATTTGTATCACTGGATGGTGTGTACAACCAGTTAAATCTCTACACATTAAAAAAAGCTGGTGCTGATTACCTTATCAACCAGTGTGATATTATTTTAATAGGCAATCCCCGTGACCTTGTTACTAATAGCAACAAAGGAAACGGAATTCCCGGCAAAAAAGCTACGCTAATCGGCTTTCCCGATTATGGTAAAGGCGTTATTGTACAATTGCCCGGAACTAAAGTGGAAGTAGATGGTATCAACAAAGTCCTGAAATCATCTGGCTACCAGGTGTCGGAACTTATACAAAAGGATGCTACTGAAACCAACCTGAAATTGGCAAAAGAAGTTTCTATTCTGCATATTGCTACCCACGGGTATTTTTTGAAAGATGTGGAAAAAACAAGCTGGCCGATTGGTGTTCATGCTGATAATGCAAAAGATAATGTATTGCTTCGTTCAGGTTTGATGCTGACTGGTGCATCAGAAGCAGATAAATCAAAAGCAGGTTTAGACAGCAGCAACAATGGTATCATCACTTCATATGAAGCAATGAACCTTGATTTAAAGGGAACCAAACTGGTTGTGCTTAGTGCCTGCGAAACCGGCTTGGGTGAAATAAAAGCCGGCGAAGGTGTGTATGGATTGCAAAGGGCTTTTTTAGTGGCCGGTGCCGAAGCTATTGTGATGAGCCTCTGGAAAGTGGATGATGGAGCTACCCAGCAACTGATGAATAATTTTTACACAAACATGATGAAAAACGGTGACAAGCAAAAAGCTTTCAAGCAGGCGCAGCAGCAATTAATGACAAAATTTAAAGAGCCGTACTTCTGGGGTGCTTTTGTAATGATGGAGAATTAGCGGAATTAACAGTTAATAATTAATAATGACTGCCGACACAATAGCCGGAGAATATTATTTAACAGGGCTTCGGGAAATGGCATCCGGTTTTTTATTCAGACCGGATGGCAGCTTTCAGTTCTTTTTTACCTATGGTGCAATGGACAGGTTTGGTTCAGGTAACTGGTCAGCAAAAGATTACCAATTGATTCTTAATAGCCGGGCTAAGCCTCCTTACGATTTTGCACTGGTGGAAAGTGAAACCCAGCCACACGACTTTATCAATATAAAAATGGACGCTGCCAACCCGGCATTGCTTCGTCATGTGTTTTGCAGTTTGCAGAATGGGGTAGAGGGAACCTGGAAACAAATGAGCCAGTATGGCGATGTGCAATTTCCCAAGCAGCAGGTGGAAACCATTTCTTTGATACTAGAGTTTTGCCCTGAACGGTTTTCTACCATCCCTATCACCCAACAGGAACACAATGAATTTACTTTTCGATTTGAACCAACAATAATGGAGGTCTTCTTCGAAAATTTTTCCCTGCAGGTTAAGCCGGATGGATTAGCCGGTAACCATCCGTTGATGGAAGGGGATGTTTTTAGTTATGCAAAGCAGTAACCTTGTTATTGGTAGTCTCTCAGTTTGTAAAAGCTTGGAACCACATAGACAGATAGAACACAGTAGAAATACACACAACTTGTCCCGCCTTAGGCGTGGATAGCTTCGGGTTAACCTATGTAAAAACCTATGTTTCTTATGTGACTATGTGGTTCAAATTCATTTTAACTAAGTCAATATTCAAACTGATCAACTACTTTGTTATTTGCAACCCGACAATTCAAATTCATAATCCGTATGGGCCCATTTATTGGTGTCATAGTTTTTGGCATTGAAGACAATGATAAGTTTTTCTTTGCCCGATTTATTAATAGTCCAGGGTTTAACGGTCCATTCTGAAGCGGCACCCATTACAGGGGGCTTGCCAACAAACTTAACAGTAAGTTTATCACCGGTAACAGTTCCGGTAAATTTTGCGGCTTCTTTTTTATCAGTTTCAAGGTCCTTATTTACAATACTGCCGGTTACATCTGCACCTGCAGAATAGTTGATAGTAATAACAGTAGAATATTTCAGGCCATCGTTGCTGTAGCATTTTTGTTCAGCAGTTTGCATGGCAGTATCGGGCGGTTTTTCAGCAGGCGGCGGGGTAGTAGTAGCTACTGTCGTATCAGTCTGGTTTTCTTTTTTGTCTTTTTCTTTTTTAGAATTGTTGCAGGCAATGATGATGAAGGCAAGGCCTGCTGTCAGGATGGTTTTAATGATTGAGGTTTGCATGATGGTTTGGGGTTTAAAAACAGCTCAACATTTGTTATACTAATATTTATAACTTATCTCGTTGAAGAATCTTAGCACAGGTTTAGTTGATAATGAAGTTAAAATAAAAAATTTAAATAAGGACGTTCAACATTAATATAGGAAGCCCAACGCAACCTTCTTGCCAATGCTTATCTGATTTTAATTTAAACTCTCCAAATTGAAGATGCCCATTTTGACATTTCTTGTTGCCGGAGTTCAAGAGTGGTTGGATTCCATTCTGGGGCCAATATCCGTTTCGGCATCTCATATTGGCTTTTTGCATATGAAGTCTTTTTTGCGTTCAGCAATTTATCATCACATTCATTATTTAAATGATCTTCAAGAAGAGTATAATTACCAAGCCTGTAAATATAATTTTCTTGTATTATTGGCGGAAATAACTGATCCCATACCACTGGAGGATTTTCTGGCAATATATGTTCAATAGTGGCAGGGTCATAATCATAATCTCTATCACCTCCTTGCATTAATAGATTTTCAATTTCAAACAGAATATATCTGGATAATTTTTTATCTATGCCATACGAGTACACTTGTAAACTCGAAAAATCGTTTTTGAAATCATTGTCAGATATATATAAGCTTTTTAAGTCATTAGAAACTTGACTTGTTGCAGTAATTATATTGTTGTAAATCTTTAATGAAACAGAGTTATATAAATCTTCCATTACATTCGCCTGCCTATTACCTACAATATTATATCGAAACGCAATTACTGATATAAGCTTTAGTAGCTTGTCAAATTCAATATCTGAAAATTTTTCATTTGCAATCATCAGTAATGGCAGTTGCTGCTTGACTCCAAATAGTTTCATTTCTCTGATCCTTTTAAAGCGATCTCGGTTTCCTTTCCATTCTGTACTAAAAGGGTCTTGAAGTGCTATATATAAAGCGGAGGAAGACTCGAGATTCCTTAATAAGGTAAAAACATCTTCATTAGTTTTTATAGTTGAACGAATTATTTTAAATAGTTGCTCTTGCCTTACTAATGGACTTCTTGAAATCCAATAATGTCTTAAGAAAGTTGGAAATTTTTCAAGTCCGATAGAACTGGCTATTTTTTTCCAAATATCCTTGGCAACTCTGATATCGGATTCAGAGAGAAGTGAGAAGAGGTAGTTTTTTAATAAATCAGTTACTGTTAAATCAACCCCACGATAATTTAAAGTCTCAAATAAGGTGTATGCACTCATTTCATCTTCAACTTCAATCTTGATAAACATCATTTTGTCTCCAATAGTTTTACTTAGGAAATTGGCCAATATTTCTCCTGTAGGCTTTGTAAAGTGTTTTTTTATTGTATCATAAAAAAATGAGAAAGATTGCCACACTAACTTATCTGAGTCTGGAAGAGTTCTTTCGTTTACAGGTTGTTGCAATTGCAAAAGTCTGCTTTGGTAAAATGCATCATTGTTTTCATTTAAGAATAATTTGCTGGAATATATTAATGAACCTGCATCACGTTGGCCTAGAAAACCTCTTCTTAGCTCTTTAATTCTTTCTTCATTTTCAGAAGGCTCAATGTTTTTGTCAATTAAATCTTGGATATTCTTTATTACTGCTAAAGCTAAAATACTTAAAGTTGTAAATCTTTGTTGACCATCAATAACTAAAAAATTCTTTTCGCCTTTCTTTTGTAAAACTACAGCACCCATATAGTGATCTCTTGCTGTATTTAAAAGAACTTTTATGTCTTCCCATAAGTCAATCCAATTTTCCATTTTCCAGGAGTAATCCCTTTGAAATGTTGGAACACGGTAGGTTATTCCATTTCCTAATAATCCACTTAGACTGGTTGTGCTCGGAGTCATTAAGTTTTTGTCTGCCATTGAATTTTTTGGTTTTCAGATATTAAAGCTACGTTTTTTCTTTACTAAGTTGTTGACATATCATTGGCTATGATTCCCCAGTTAAAAAAAATCCTTGCACAACTTCGTCCTAGTAATCCATAAGAACTGTTCAAATTACAATCACATCAACTGCCTTTTATACAACTGCACCGCATTCTCAAATCCTAAATAAATAGCATCGCAAATAAGAGCATGCCCTATACTAACTTCATCCAGAAAAGGTATCTGTTGTTTGAAAAATTTTAAGTTGTGCATATCAAGGTCATGACCGGCATTAATGCCAAGCCCCAGCTCTTTTGCTTTGAGAGCAGCAGCAACATAGGGTTCCACTCCCGACTCCTTACTTCCGGCTCCGAACTGCTTTGCATAGCCTTCCGTATATAATTCAATCCTGTCTGTTCCGGTAGCAGCAGCACCTTCTACCATTTTAATATCCGGGTCAACAAAAATGCTGACACGGATGCCTGCCTTTTTAAAAACGGAGATAATGTCTTTCAGGTAATCTTTATTGGTTATCGTATCCCAGCCGTGGTCGCTGGTTAGTTGCCCGAGTGTATCCGGCACCAATGTTACCTGTGTGGGTTTTGTTTCTAATACCAGGTCAACAAATTTTTGTTCGGTGCAGTTGCCTTCAATATTAAATTCAGTAGTAATTATGTTTTTTATCTGCCGCACATCTTCGTAGCGGATATGCCGTTCATCCGGGCGGGGGTGTACCGTTACTCCATCGGCACCGAAACGTTGCACATCTATCGCAGCTTTTACCACATTGGGATTATCACCGCCTCTTGAATTACGCAGCGTAGCAATTTTGTTTATGTTGACGGAGAGTTTTGTCATGTAACAAAAATACAATTCCTATAGTTCTTTCCATGTATGGCCGACTGGTAGCTTTAACACCAGCAAAGGGTAAATTCTAAGGTAAAACACCAGTTATAAAGACAGTATCCACATTTGCCTCTGTCTGTTGAAAAATTTTGACGTTTCATTTGTATCTTTATTAATAGTTTAGCAGAAATGTTGAAATAATATCTGTTACCCACCGTTAAATCTTAACAGAAAAAAATGAAGAACCTCTTAGCAATCACTGTAATCTTTAGTTTTAGCTTTGGCGTAGTAGCTCAACTGCCGTCAAAAGCCGGTACTTCTTTTATTGATTACCAGCGGTCTTTCCCCCGCCCTAGCGAAGCTTTGCAAAAGAAAGCGGATACACTGCATAAACAATTTGTAGCCAAAAAACTACAGTGGCCTGCCAAATACCTTTACATCCGGTCTTTTAAATACGATAGCCAGTTAGAAGTATGGGTGAAGAATGATATAAAAGATAAATTCCAGCTTTTCAAAACATATAAAGTTTGTGCATTGGCCGGTACATTGGGTCCAAAACGTATGGAGGGTGACTACCAGGTGCCGGAAGGTTTTTATTATATCAACGAATTTAACCCCCGTAGTAATTATTACCTGTCATTAGGAATTAATTACCCGAATGCTTCCGATAAGATTTTAAGTGACTCACTCAGACCCGGCAGCGAAATATTTATACATGGTAGTTGTGTTACCGTTGGCTGCATTCCTATCCGGGATGAGCAGATTGATGAGTTATATATTTTAGCAGTTCATGCCAAAGACCAGGGACAGGATTTTATACCGGTGCATGTTTTCCCCATCCGGTTTAATGTAGAAAAGAGTGAAAAGTTTTTAGAGAACCTGAGCAAAGATGATCCGGCGTTAAAAAAGTTTGCTGACAGGCTACAGGATGCATTTGAATATTTTGAGAATTATAAACAGTTGCCGGTAGTAATGATTGGTGATAAAGGCCAGTATATTATTAATGAAGTGCCGCCACGTAAACCCAAAAAGGTAGCCCCGGAAAAACCTGTTAAGAAACCACCGATGGTGCATAAAACAAGAAATGTGGGTACCCTTGTTAGTTCAGTAAACAAATGGCCTGAATTTCCGGGAGGTACAGAGGCTTTTGCAAAATATCTCGAAGCATTGGGAAAAGAGATGGGAACTTTTCTACCGGAGGGTATAAAGAAAATTTATGTACAGGTAGAATTTGTGGTGGATAAAGACGGAGTGCCTGTAAACTTTAAGGTGCTGAAAAGTATAAAGGATGGTGATGAGCTTAATGATGAACTCATTGTCCGCATGGAAAATATGGGCACCTGGAAACCTGCCATAAGTGAAGATAAACCTGTTGCTAAAAAGATGGTGCAAACGGTAACTATACAGGTGCCGGAGAAATAAATCTTACTGTAGTAATAGTTGAATTGTTTCCGGTGTTTGCTGTCGCAGCAAAATCATTTTTCCTTCGGTTAATTTTTCAAATACATCTTTGGTGTAATGCCTTACAGTAAGAAGCGATAAGCTTTTTACTACCTGCACATCTAAAAACACAGAAGCCTCTAATGCCAGCTTCTCAATTTTTTCTGCCCTGTCATCCAGCACACAAACAAAACTGATAGCCCCGTTCTGTGTCAGGTTGGGTTTGATATGTATTTTTTCAAACAGGTTGTATAAATGACCGATATGCTGTTCCCCAATAAAAGAAAAATCTCTTGAACTCATTACCAGCATTACCTGTTTTTCTTTCAATACAATAATAGGCGGAAGATTATGAACCGGTTTATCATGGATAACAGTTCCGGGTAAGGAAGGGTCAAAAAAACATTTTACATATAAGGGTATGCCTTTGTTCTGTAAAGGCTTTATGGTTTTTGGGTGAATGACCTGTGCGCCGTAATAAGCCATCTCAATTACTTCGTTATAATTCAATTCAGGAATTGAAACAGCATCCGCAAATTGTTTGGGGTCAGCATTCATCACACTTTCCACATCTTTCCAGATGGTTTGGCTTTTTGCATCCAGCATATTTGCAAAAACAGCAGCGGTGTAATCGCTTCCTTCTCTGCCGAGTGTGGTACTTTCATTTTCATCAGTAGCACCGATAAAGCCCTGTGTCAGTATAATATTTGTTGCTGCAAATAACGGCACTACTGAATGTTGAATTTTTGAACTCGTATATTCCCAGTCAATAGTTGCATCCCTGAAATCGTCATCCGTTCTGAAAATATCCCGGACATCTAACCATTTGTTGTTAACACCAATTTCATTCAGATAAGCACTTACAATAGCAGTGGAAAATAATTCACCGGCACACACTACCTGGTCATAGTAGTAATCATAATCCCTCACTGGTTTATCATGCAGCAACCATTCTGCTTCCGTAAAAAAATCTTTCAATTGTTGTTCGCAGGGCAGGTAGTGAGTAACCAGCACATACTTGGCTGTAGTGAGGTGTTGTTGTTTTACCTGTTCAAATAATTGAAGGGCATCCTCTTTTTTTCCGGCAAAAAAAGCATCCACCACTTTTTCAAGTGCATTGGTAGTTTTGCCCATCGCCGACACAATCACTACAATTTTTTCACCGGCCTGATGCTTCATGATATGGCCAACACTCTGGATTCTTTCCACACTATTAACTGAAGCACCACCAAATTTGAAAACCATCATGGATAGTAAGTTTGCTGAGTTTACAAGTTTGCAAAAGTCGGTATATTCAGCACAACTTTAAAATGTAAAACATCGGAATTTTATAACCTCCCTTATTCCTTATTTTTGTCCTAAGCAAAAGCCAGCCATTATGAATATTAACAGAAATGTTCAAACCCTTGATGAATTTACCATACAAGAGTTAAGGGATGTACCCAATGCCACTGGTGAGTTGTCGCATCTTTTAAGAAATATCGGTCTTGCAGCCAAACGGGTGAATGTGGAAGTGAATAAAGCAGGCCTTGCAGATATCTTAGGTGATGCCGGTACGATAAATGTTCAGGGTGAAGAGGTGAAAAAATTAGACCTGTTTGCGAACAACCAATTTATTAAAGTATTAAGCCACGGAATAGCTTGTGCAGGCGTAGCCAGCGAGGAGTTAGATGATTTTGTAGCCTTTGATGATAGTAAAAGCGTTAACTCAAAATATGTTTGCCTTTTTGATCCGCTGGATGGCAGTGCAAATATTGATGTGAATGTTTCTATCGGAACAATTTTCGGTGTGTACCGCAGAAAGACACCTGTTGGTACAATAGTAACCGAAGAAGATTTTTTGCAGGCAGGCAATCAACAAGTAGCTGCAGGCTATGTGGTGTACGGGTCATCTACAATGCTGGTGTATGCCACCCGCAGGGGAGTTAATGGTTTTACGCTTGATCCATCCGTAGGTGAGTGGTCGCTTAGCCATCCCGATATAAAATGCCCGGAAGCTGGAAAGATATATTCCGTTAATCATGGTAACTTTTTTCAGTATAGCGGGGGAGTGAGAGATTATATTCATGCCTGCCAGCGAAAAGACAAAACAAATGGTGGCCCCTATACGCAACGGTATATTGGCAGCATGGTATCAGACGTTCACCGCAATCTTATTAAAGGCGGTATTTTCATGTACCCGGGAACAACTGATAAACCTAATGGGAAATTGAGATTATTATATGAGTGTAATCCATTTGCTTTTATTATGGGGGTGGCCGGTGGAAAGGCAACGAATGGTAAGGAAAGAATTTTGGATATTCAACCGACAGAACTTCACCAGCGGACACCCATGTTTATTGGAAGTAAATTAATGATGGACGAATTAGAAACTTATCTTTAAGATAATAAATACAAGAATGGCAACTACAATCATATCGGTAAAAAATCTGGTCAAGAATTACGGCAATTTCCAGGCGGTAAAAGGAATTTCCTTTGAGGTTCAGGAAGGCGAGATTTTTGGATTACTTGGCCCGAATGGTGCCGGAAAATCAACCACACTGGAGATCATTGAAACGCTGCGCCCCAAAACCAGTGGCGATGTGATAGTAGATGGATTGAGCCTTGACAAACAACCAAATGAGATTAAGAAAATAATTGGTGTACAATTACAAACCAGTGGTTATTATCCGGGACTAAATCTTTTACAACTGATTGAACTATTCTGTGGTTTATACAACAGGGAAGTGAATCCGATGGAATTATTGGAAATGGTGAACCTGAAAGATAAAGCCAAGGCAAAGGTGAAAGAACTGAGCGGCGGACAGAAGCAGCGATTTTCAGTAGCAACTACATTAATTAATCAACCCAGAATTATTTTCTTAGATGAACCTACAACCGGCCTTGACCCGCAAGCCAGGAGAAGTCTTTGGGAATTAGTAAAAAGCATCCGGGAAAGAGGAACTACTGTTATCATTACTACTCATTATATGGATGAAGCAGAATATCTGTGTGACAGGGTAGCCATTATTGATTCGGGAAATATTGTAGCAATGGATTCTCCGGATAAATTGATTGATAACCTGGTGGCATCAGGTTTTGAAAGGCCAAAGGAAATGAAATTGGCTAATTTGGAAGATGTATTTATTAAGTTGACGGGGCATTCGTTGAGGGAAGGGTAAAATCCTGTCCTCCGCCAACTGGCGGAGAGACTTAAGTCAATGATTCGCTTTTGTATCACAAGTTCTTATGTAGGAAAGTATTTTTATTTTAAATTATTGAAATTTACATTTGTGATTGTTTAGTTATTCAATCAGGGTATAAAGCCCCTTTAGGGGTTGGGGTTTCATTTTACAAAACAAACTAAAAGAATATATGCAAGGAAAAATTGAAGCACAAAAAACGGCTGGGGCAGCTTTTATGTCAGAGAACATTAGTAAGGAAGGGATAAAAGAATTGCCCGGTGGAATTCAGTATGAAGTAATAAAGGAAGGAACCGGTGCAAAACCTGAACTCAGGGATAAAGTAAAAGCCCACTATAAAGGCACATTATTAGATGGAAAAGAGTTTGATAATTCTTTTAAAAGAGGTGAGCCTTTTTCTGCACCCCTAACGGCGTTGATAAAAGGATGGCAGATAGCCTTACCGCAGATGAATGAAGGAAGTCATTGGCGGTTGTGGATACCATCTGATATGGCTTATGGCGACAGGGGTGCCGGTGGCGATATTCCGGGTGGTGCCACGTTGATTTTTGAAGTTGAATTACTGGAAATTGTAAAATAAAAATTATTCTATGCCATCCGTTGCTATAGATCCACGTTACCCGATTGGTGAGTATGAACCAAAACCATTTTCAATTGATCAAAAAATTGAATGGTTGGCTGATATTAAGTTTCTGCCTTTCCAGATTGAGAATGCAATTTTGAATCTTGATGAGGCACAATTACAAACTCCTTATCGTGAAGAGGGGTGGACTGTTCACCAGTTGATACATCATGTAGCCGATAGTCACATGAATGCATATATCCGTTTTAAAGTTGGATTAACAGAAGATAACCCAACCATAAAGCCTTACGATGAAAACAAGTGGACAGAGCTGCATGATGTGGTGAAACTGCCGGTTAATATTTCTATCACCATTCTCCATGCTGTTCATGCCCGTTTGTACGAGGCATTGAAGTATGTAAAAGATGATGACTTGAACAGCAGGACTGTCTTTCATCCGGGGAGTAAGAAAACAATGCGGTTGTGGTATTTACTGGGAATGTATGCCTGGCATGGCAAGCATCATACTGCTCATATAACTTCTTTAAGGCAAAGAATGAAATGGTAAGTTTGTTCTATGAAGGACATGAAATGGAAAACTCTTTCCTCCAACTATCTTTTTAATGATCGTTGGTTTAAAGTTCGTAAGGATGTTTGCGAAACACCCGGCGGAAAAATCGTTGATCCTTATTATGTGTATGAGTTTCCAACCTGGGTTGGTGCAGTTCCTGTAACCGGGGATGGTAAGATTGTAATGGTTCGTCAGTATCGTCATGCTTTAGGAGAAACCATTATCGAAATACCCGGCGGTTGTGTGGATGATACTGATAAAGATTTTCAGGAAGCTATAGCAAGAGAACTGCTTGAAGAAACAGGTTATTCATTTTCTACTTTTGATTACCTCGGCAGAATATCACCCAATCCTTCTACTAACACCAACCTGCTCCACATGTTTCTGGCAAGAGGAGGGAAGAAGATAGCTGAACAGGCATTGGATGAAAATGAAGAGATAGAAGTAATATTGCTGACGATAGATGAATTAAAACAATTACTCCGGGAAAATAAGATCGTTCAGTCAATGCATGTTAGCTGCATCATGTATGCACTGGAAAAATTAAATGAACTAAGGTTCTGACATTCCTTTTCATTTATTCAGGTTAATGAATTTTGATAACACCCCTTTAGGAGATGGGTGCATCAACTTCCCCTACAAGAAACACACTGCCACAAACAATTATCAAATCATCAGGATGTGCATGTTGAAGAGCAAACTCCAATGCCGCATTCACATCAGGAAAAGAATCGCCTTGCAAATTCAACTTTCCAGCTGTTTCCATTAGTTCATCTTCCGGCAAGGCCCTCGGTATTTGAGCTTTGGTGAAATAGTAAACAGCACTTATGGGAAGCAAGGCCAGCACTCTTTCTATGTCTTTATCTTTTACCATCCCTATTACAATATGCAATTGGTTATGTTCTGTTACTTCAGCCTGCTGAACCAATTGCCGCATGCCGTCCACATTATGCGCTACATCAAGCACTACTAATGGCGAAGTATGTATTATTTCCCAACGACCATGCAGTCCGGTTAGTTTTTTTGTATGCTGCAAACCTTTATGGATAACTTTATCATCTATTTTCCAGCCAAGCTGTTGTAATTGCGAACAAGCCTCCAATACGGTCAGCAAGTTTTTTGTTTGATACACACCCGGCAAATCAAGATGGTATTTTTTATGGTCAGTATGATGATCTTCGGCCACTTCCACAACCAGTTCATGCTTTTCCCAGTTCCAATCAACCACCTGTCTTTTATGCGAAGCAATTGACAAGGGAGCATTTCTCTCTTTAGCGGTTCTTTCAAATACAATTTCTGTTTCTGGCAATACTTCACCTACTACAACCGGGATGCCTTTTTTAATGATACCGGCTTTTTCAAAAGCAATTTTTTCTAAACTATCGCCGAGAATGTTCATGTGGTCCCAGCCAATATTAGTTATGATAGAAAGCTCAGGTGTAATGATATTAGTACTGTCCAATCTTCCTCCCAATCCTGTTTCGATAACCGCTACATCTACTTGTTGCTGAGCAAAATATTCAAAAGCCATTGCTACTGTAATCTCAAAAAAACTTGGCTCTATTTCTTCAATCAGAGGTTTGACCTTTTCCGTAAAATCAATTACAAATTCTTCCCTTATCATTTCACCATTAATCTTTATTCTTTCCCGAAAGTCTTTGAGGTGCGGAGAAGTGTATAAAGCTGTTTTGTAGCCGGCAGTTTGTAGTATTGCCGCCAGCATGTGGCTGGTAGAACCTTTCCCATTAGTACCTGCTATATGTATGCTTTTGAGTTTATGCTGAGGATTATTTAATGCATCACAAAGTCGGATTGTATTGGTTAGATCAGCCTTATATGCAGCAGCACCAATGCGACTAAACATAGGAAGACGGGTAAATAAATAGTCAAGTGTTTGATGGTAGGTCATCAGGTGAGGGTATGAAAACAAAAAAGCTATAATTCAGCATCACTAATTTCAGCAATTTTCATCAGCGATTTAAGCAGGCCAACTTTTAAATCTTTGTTTTGATGAACCGGAACTGAAATCCTGAATATTGTTCCATCTTTTATGTAAATATAATGGCTGCCGTTTATCCGGGCTAATTTCCATCCTTTCTTTTCCAGGAGTTTGTAAAATTATTTTCGGAGATCGTTTTCATACAGCAATTTTAAGAACCTGTGTGTTCTCATTATCTGGAGTATCAATATCAACACCCAGGCATCCTTCAACTGCTTCATAGATATTTTTTGTAACAGTTCTTCAAATATATCGCCTTGTGTGCTACATCCTGTTATTGAAGGGACTTCTGCCCAATAGCCACCTTCTTCTGCTTTATGGATATATACTTTCAATTTCATGCTTGTGAAACTACCGTTATATTTTTAGTTGTAAAAAAGGAGGCCACGGTTTAAAACCGTGGCCTCCTTAACGAAGATTATATAATTAATTCACCCTGAAATTGAACTGTACCGTCAGCATTGATTCATGATCTGCCTTATCAAACTTGATATTTTGCAGGTATTGAACGATAGCTTGTTTATAAGCGGCGTTGCTGTTCGAGGAACCTTTTGCAATACTTACGAACTTTCCAGTACCATCCGGAGATACGGTTATATTAGCATATACTACAGCTTTATCAAGATCACCTTCAAAGGAATAATAGCGAACTATCTTTCTGTCGCCTCTTGTTACTTTTGGCCCACTGCCTATACCGTTACCTGTTCCGTTTCCACCGCCATTACCATTACCGCTGCCGCCACCTGTTCCGTTTCCGTTTCCAACTCCGGTACCACCACCTTTGCCACCTGCCTTTTCATAATCCTCTGCCGCACCTCCTCCCTTATTTACTCCAATCGTTGTTTTGCCAAGAACTGCTTTAGGCACTTTGGGTGCAGGTGTTTCTACCACCGGTTTAGGTTCTGCTTTTGCAACGGAAGTCTCGTTTATTTTTGGCGATTTAGGAGCTACTGCTTTTGGCGTAGTTACTTCCGGGCTTGCTTTATCCTCCTCTTCATCAACTTCTTTAGAAGTAGTAGGGGGTGTATAAGCTGCCACTCCCGGAGATCCTGCTGCTTGAACAGGATTGCCGCCACCACCACCACTTTCTTCGTTGGAAGACTGAGGAGGTTCAGGAGGATCGGGTGGAAGGTTAAGCTCTACTTCAATACCGGGTTCGGAAAGAGCCAATTCGGGAATGGGCAATTTCCATTTCAATAAAAACATTATCAGTATGGCCAAACCAGCAAAACCGGCGGTAATCATATAAGCCTGGTTTTTGTATTTGGCTTCGAGTGATGCAGACATAGCGTAGGCGTTGTTCATAACAAAGTTACAGTTTGGTGATTTGCGGTGCAATCCATTGTTGTTCACACCTGTTACTAACGATGCAAACCCCGTGCAACTTGCATAGAACATCATTTATAAAATGTTAAGATTTGGCTGAAAACATTCTTTTAAGGCAGGATATACTCTAAAAACGGGCAATATCAGGTTTTACTGAGGTAAATAGTCTGACCGGGATGCAAAATAAAAGAAAAACTTAAAAGCAGGCCTGCCAACAGAGTTTGAATGGTTAAATAAAATAATTGGGTCTTATCTATCTTTTAAAACGAAGGTTCGCTAAAAGTATTCCAACAAATACAATCACCATGCTGGTTATATGCACCCAGGTAAACTCTTCATGCAGTATAATAGCTGCTTCAATACTGCTGAATACAGGAATAAGATTGCCAAATAAAGCGGTGCGGCCAGCACCTAATTTTCTAATAGCCATATTCCATATAAGAAAACAAATGACAGAGGCTCCGAGACCGAGATAAAGAATAGAAAATATAATTTTGCTATTCCACCAAATAGCTATCGGGTCTACGGCAGATGTGTTGTTTAATTCCCACAAATAAAATGGTAACACCAGCAATGTACCAAAAGAGAAAATAACAAACAGAAAATTTACTGGTGATATGGCAGCCGGTTTTTTCTTTACCATCGTATTATAAATAGCAAAACAAAATGCAGCCAGCAGCACCCACAAGTCGCCTTCGCCAAATTGTAAATGCACAAGGTTTTTAAAATTCCCTTTTGATAAAAGAAACAGAACACCAAGTACACAAATAACCATTCCGGCAAATTTCATCCATCCTACTTTTTCTTTTAGAAAAATGCGGGCAAAAAGAACAGACATAATTGGGGAAGAAGTAGTGCCAATCAAAGCAAGGTTGATGGCGGTAGTATAATGTGCACCGATATAAACAAATGTGTTAAACAAAGCTATACCAGTTAATGAAATCCAAAACAGGTAGTGCCATGATTGTTTAACTGTTTTCCATTCTGCTTTAAATTTTTTAAAAGCAAACGGAAAAATAATGATGGAGGCAACAAGCCAGCGATAAAAATTAAGGCTAATGGGAGGAATTTCTTTATTGACAGCCCTGGCAACAATAAAATTACCTGACCAGATAAAAGTGGCAAGAACAGCCAACCCGATACCTGTGTAAATATTTTTTTGGGCTGACTGGGTCATTTAAAATCTAATGATGGGCAAAATCCATTTCAAATTTTCCTTTAATCCGTTCTATTGGTGGATTGAAGTAGCCGAATTTTAAGTCAGAAAATTCTTCCCGGATTAATTGTTGCAATTGATTTACTCCAAGACATTTACCAGTATCAGTTACGCCGATTTTACCAAGATACCAATCCGGGTCAATATTGAAATTGCGCCATTGTATCATTTTTAACCCGGTTTCTTTTATTAGTTGTCTCAGTGCTTCGTATTCCGCAACAGAATCTGTCATGCCGGGGAAAACAAAATAGTTGATAGATGTCCACCCACCGAAACTGTTTACCACTTTCAGGCTTTCAACAATATCTTCAAACTGGTAATTGTTAGGACGGTAATAAGGAGTATAAATTTCTTTTCTTGCGGAGTTAGTGCTTACACGAATAGAATCCAATCCTGCTTCACACAATGCTCTTACTGCATCTGGTTTCGATCCGTTGGTATTTATATTAATGCTGCCTTTGGAAGTATGTTTTCTTATTTCAATAATTGCTTCTCGTATTGTTTCCCACATTAATAATGGTTCGCCTTCACAACCCTGGCCAAAACTGATAATAGGATAGGGGGCTGATTCTAAATGCGGAACTGTAAACTCTACAATTTCTTCTGCCGTTGGTTTGAATGTTAGCCTGTCTTGTGTGGAAACAATTTGTTCTTCATCTGGCTGCAAAGAAATACAACCAACACAGTTTGCATTACAAGCTGGTGAAACCGGTACCGGGCATTCCCATCTGCCCAGCGAAAAATTTCTTGCCGCAGGACATTGATAAGTCAATGCACAATTATTAGTAAGATGGCTTACCAAACGATTATGCGGATAATGTTTTTGTAAATCCGCTACACCTTTTTTTACTTTTTCCTGATCGTATCCGGCACAATCCTGCCGTATGTCTGGCTCTACTCTTGTAGCAGGCACATAGAATTTTTCATTTAGCCAGCCGGCAGCGGTGTAACAAAACAAAGGAAGAATCGGGGCATCTTTAGCAGTTTCATAAGCGGCGAGATAAAAACCTGTATATGCTGGTGGAATAAATGCCGCAACAGCCCATCCTTTTTCACAT
>Ga0105044_10001266_pt1 | contig 33408 bp, 34 predicted proteins | sample MAT01_FD_78092 | JGI IMG/M metagenome (GOLD analysis project Ga0105044, IMG submission 78092) | Freshwater microbial communities from Lake Fryxell liftoff mats and glacier meltwater in Antarctica - MAT-01 | ecosystem: Environmental > Aquatic > Freshwater > Ice > Liftoff microbial mat | place...
CGGCACTCATGGGGCTCTTCTCGCCTCGCTCTGCTGCCGCAAACACGCCGTTGCTCACCCCCGATTCACTCGCGGCCATGCTCCGCGATCTGAACCATCTCGCCACGACGTATGCGGTCGATGGTCGGCCGCTGCCGCTCATCACACCGCCGTCGCTCCGCATCGGTGTACGTCGCCTGATCGAACCTGTGCTGCCAAGTCTTCCGGTGGTGTCGCTCGCCGAGCTTCCCCCCGCGATCACGTTGAGCAGTGTTGCAACCTGGGAGATGAAGAATGTTGCTTGACCGCTTCCGTGGCGCTGACATCACCCATGTCTCCGAGCGCGCTCGTCGTTCACTCGGCGACGATGTCATGATCATGCATACCCGCACGGTGCGCGATGGCGGCGTGCCGATGGTCGAAGTCATGGCGGCGACATCGGGCACGATCGATCGGTTGCGCGAACGTCTCGAGCCCGCACCATTCCCGAATGGCATGCGCCTCGCCGATGGCAAGCCGTATCGCATCGCGCTCGTTGGTCCGACAGGCGCCGGCAAGACGACCACGGCAGCGAAACTCGCAGTGCGTCGCGGCATGTTTGGCGCAGCGCGGCCGGGCCTCCTCACGCTCGGCACGTATCGCGTCGGCGGCATGGAACAGCTCGCGACGTACGCCGAGTTGGCCGATGTGCCGTTTGAAGTGGTGTATGACGCGCGTGAAATCGACGCCGCGATGAAGCGCCTGTCGTCGTGCGACGTGGTCATCATCGACACGCCGGGCCGCAGTCCTGCATCGGCGGAATTGACTGAACGCTGGCGTACGTTGCTCGACGAGTTGGCCCCGGACGAAGTGCATCTCGTGTTGCCGGCAACGTTGCGCTCCGATCTCGCCATCGATGTTGGTCGCGCGTATGCGCCGTCGCGTCAGCATCGCGGTGCGACGCATGTGCTGCTCAGCAAGATCGATGAGGTGCCGCGTGAAACCGGCGTCGCCGATCTCGCGCTGTCGATGGGATTGCCAACCCGTTGGGTGACCGACGGTCAGGATGTGCCGATGGATCTCAAGCCCGGGGTGTCGCGCATTTTGCGGGCGTACGGACTTTCCGCTGATGCGGAACCTGATTGGCTCCCCGCGTGAGCTTGATGACGCTCACCGGCGGCAACACCGGCACGCAGATGGATGCGTTGCTGCGTGGTCGTGCGCACGGTTCCGACGCTCAGCGTGCAACGTCGCGTGGCGATGGCGCGCGGGGGGTGCCGACGTTGTTGTGCGCGAGTGGGCGTGGGGGCAGCGGTACGACAATGATTTCGGCGCTGCTTGCCGTCGCGGCCGCAGGCGAAGGGTATCGCGTGCTGCTCGTTGACGCGGACGATCTCGTTGGTCCGCTGTCGTTGATGTTGGCGGTGACGCCGCGCGCGGGCTGGCAGGATCTGCGTGGTGGGCGCGTGGCCCCGATTGATGTCGCAACGCCGATCAGCACGACACTCACGCTCGTTGCCGGTGGCGCGTCGCGCACCGGCGAGCAGAGCGCACTGACGGCGGCCGAACGACGCGCCTGCATGCGTCGATTGAGCCCACTCGCCGACGGGATGGATCTCGTCGTCTTCGATTGCGGCTCCCGCTTTGAAGCCGTCGCAGCAGCCTTCACGCCGCACGCCGACGAACGCTTGCTGGCCATCACCGCTTCCGGCGATCCCGTCTCGCTGGCCGCGACGTATGCCCTGTGCAAGGCAGTGCATGCACGAGTCGGTGCCCTTCCACAGGAGCTACTCGTCAACCGGCACGATGGGCGTGATGCCTCACGCTGCTTCGACGCTGTTGATGCCGGTATGCGCCAGTTCCTCGGAACCTCGATGCGCTTTGCAGGCGCGGTTCCCTCCGACCCAACGCTCGATGCCGCGCTGCGCGCCGGGATGCCATTCCCCGACGCCGCGGCAGGATCACCCGCAGCGATTGCCGCTCACGACGTCGTGATGCGCGCGCTGGCCGGTGCTACACACTCCCGACCAGGTATCTGACCGTGGCGATTGTAACTCCTCAAGGATCCGTGGCCATGAACGCGAAGCTCTGGCAGTCGTACCACGCTGGCAACGATACCGCCCGTGACCGTCTGCTCGAAGAACATTTGGGCCTCGTGCACCATGTGGCACGTCAGGTCTCGCGCACCCTCGCCGTGCGCGCCGACTTCGACGAACTGGTCAGCGCCGGCACGATCGGCCTGATGACCGCACTCGAAGGCTTCGACGCCTCCCGTGGACTGGCCTTCAGTACCTTCGCCGCCCCGCGCATTCGCGGCGCCATTCTCGACGAACTGCGCAAACAGGATCACGTCCCGCGCTCGATCCGTCGCAAGACCCGCGAGATGTCCGCGGCACGTGAAACGTGGATGCGTGTGCACGGCCGTGGTCCCGACGATCGCGAACTCGCGGAACAGTTGGGCGTCGATATGGACACGCTCTGGCGCTGGCAGGCCGACGTCGAAGGCGCGCATCACATGCCCCTCGATCGGGCACCGGGCGATCGCGAGAACAACGCGCCGACGCCCGCCGAAATGCTCTCGAGCGGCGAAGACTCCGAAGTCGAAGACAGTCTCACGCACGAACAGGAAGTCTCGCACCTGAAAGACGCGATTCTTCGTCTCAAGGATCAGGAACGCGTGGTGCTCTCGCTCTATTACTTCGAAGAACTCAAGCTGCACGAGATCGCCAAGGTGCTCGAGTTGACCGAGTCGCGGGTGTCGCAGATTCGCTCCAAGGCCCTCAGCAAGTTGCGTGTTGACCTCAAGCCGTTGCGTGGGCGAGTCGCGTGATCACGCTGCAAGCGAAAGGGCAGCTCAAACACGCCGCGCTCATCGTCGCGCTCGGTGTCGGTGTCACGGTTGGTGGCGTGGCCGCCGGCGCGCTCGTGCTCGCACCAGCGGTCGCGCAGGCCACGCAGCAAAGTGAAAATGGCGGACTCGATCGGGTGATGGCCGCGAGTGCCTCGACCGTGCATGGGATGACGACCGCTACCCGCAACGCCCTCACGGGCTGGGTGAGCGTGCTGCCCCAGCCATATCGCCGGCTCGCCCTACCGGCGCTCTTTGGCGCGATCGCGCTGACCGGGTTTGCCGCGACGGGGGTGAGCTATCTCCGTCGCCGTACCTCCAGCCGCCCCACGCCGATCGCCGGTCGCGCGAACACCGGCACGAAGGTCAACGGCAGTCGAACCCCCAAAGCAGTCCAGGCACTCGCGGACTCGGGCGCCGAACCGTCGGAGATCGCGTGGCGGACCGGATTGTCACTGGATGCCGTCGCCATGCTCCTGTTCATCGGACCAACCGGTCGGCAACTCCGGCCGCCAACGGCATGAATTGCCGTGACTGAAACAGTGACCGGGACGAACTCGGCACGGGATACGCGCAGCTAAAGCTATACTGCACAACATTTTGGCGATTTTTTCGACGGTCGGGCTCATATGGCCCGACCGTTGCTATTTGAGGATATCGAGATCGCCCCCAAAACCGAGTGTGTCATGCCCGATCCGGTACGTCTGAACGGCCTCAGCAGTGCAGCCTCCGCGCTCCAGATGATGGAGCATAGGCAGCAGGTGCTCGCCAACAACCTGGCCAACGCATCCACCCGCGGCTTCAAGGCGGAAACGCCCTTTGCCCGCATGGTGGGGAACGCGCTGGCCGTCACCGACACTGCCCTCGACACCACGGCGGGGACGCTGTCCGAAACGCACAACGTGCTCGACGTCGCGGTGAAGGGCGAAGGCTATTTCGTCACGCAGACGCCGGGCGGCGAGCGCTTCACCCGCGACGGCAGCTTCACGCTCGATGCCGAACGCCGCCTGGTGGATAGCCGAGGAAATCCGGTGTTGGGGGAAGATGGTCCGATCGAGATCAAGAACGGAAAGCTCGAGATCGAGGAAGACGGTTCGCTGAAGGTCGATGGACGCCCGGTGGCACGACTGCGCATTGAGCGCGTCGCCAAGGGGGTCAGTCTGAAGCACGAAGGGGGCACGCAATTCGTGCCTGACGCCACGCGTCAAGTCGTTCCGCCCAGCGAACGCCATGTCATGCAAGGCTTCGTCGAGGAATCGAACGTCAACACCATGTCGGCGATGACGTCGATGATCGACGTCCTGCACCGCTACGGTGCCGCACAGAAAACGTTGTCCACGCTCGATTCGGTCCGCGGAATCGCGACCACCGAACTCGGCAAGCCCAGCTAAGGAAGACTATGGATCCGGCCCTCCGCGCCGCCGCTACCGGCATGATGGCGCAGCAGACACGCACCGAAGTCATCTCCAACAACCTCGCCAACGTCAACACGCCGGGCTTCAAGCGCAGTCGCGCGCACTTCGAAGACCTGCTCTATCAGTCGATCCAGGGGCAGCAGATCCTTGGCGATCCGAACGCCGATACCGCACCCGCCATTCAGGTCGGTCGCGGTACACGTCTCGCCGGCATCATGCGCATGCACGATCAGGGCACCGTCGAACAGACCGGTCGCAACCTCGACGTGATGATCGAAGGCAACGGCTTCTTCCAGCTCGATGACGGACGCGGCAACACATCGTATACGCGTGACGGAAGCTTTCAGATCTCCGACAAGGGTTTGCTCGTCACGAGTGATGGCTGGGCGTTGCAGCCGCCGGTGCGAGTGCCCATCGACTCATCGGAAATCAGCATCTCCACGAACGGCATCGTCTCGGTGCGTCGTGGCAATGATATCACCCCGACGGAGATCGGAAGAATCGATCTCGTGGCATTTGCCAACCCGTCGGGGCTGCAGTCACTCGGCCGCAACATGTATGCGCCAACCGCGTCGTCGGGCGAGCCCGTGCTCGGTGCGCCCGGCGATGAAGGCATGGGCAAACTCCAGCAGGGAAGTCTTGAAGGCAGCAACGTGGAGATCGTGCAGGAAATGGTGGAGATGATTACCGCCATGCGCGCGTACGAGATCAACTCGAAGGCGATCAAGAATGCCGACGAGATGGGTCAGATGGCTAACGGCCTGATTCGCTGATTTCCGTCATGCGTCCTTCTGTTCTGTTGCCGCGCACACAGCTTCCGGCGATCGCCATCGCCGGGGTCGTCGCCTCGCTGTTGTGCAGCAGCTCGCTCGTGCGTGCACAGTCTGCGCCCACCAGCGTGTCCTCGAGCGCCGTCGAAGCGTCGGCGGTGCCGCGCGGCATGCGTCGCGTAACGTGGCCGGTGTCCAAGCGTGTGTTCGCGCTTGGCGACACGGTGCATGCCGGCGATATCGCACTGCTCGACACAACCGTTGTGTGGCCGTGGAACAGCATGCCCGACACCACGAGCGCGGTCGCCGGTTGGATTGTGCGACGCCCCGTTGCGATTGGTGAAGTGCTACGCGCGCCGTCGATCATGGCACCGCCGGTTGTATCGGCTGGTGCTGCCGTGACCGCAATCTGGCAGGATGGCTCGCTCAGGCTCGTACTCACCGGTGTCGCCATGAATACGGCGTCGCTCGGTGCCCCTGTTGGTGTGCGTATCGATCGCTCTCGTCGGCTCGATGGCGTTGCCGTCGCCCCGAACACCGTCCGTCTCCGCTGAGGCAACCCCGCATGGGTTCCGTTTCCAACCGTCGCATGTGGTCCTCCGTCGCCACGCTCGTCACGCTGTTGCTATCGGCGATGGTGATGCCACTCGACGCACAGGCACCGGCCACACAAACCGCGACAGCGCCAGCTGGGGCTCCCTCGGCAACTGCTGCCGCAGCACCAACCGCTGCCGCAGCAAAGCCGACTCGTGACTCGTGGACATCGGATCGCCGGAGCTTTGCGGTTGGCGATGTGATCACGATTCTCATTGACGACTACACCATCTCGACCGCCGTGACCGAGAACATAGCCACCGATACGCGCACCAGCGGTGTCGCGGTCACGGCGAATCTTCCGACTGGCTCCAAGGGCGGTGGCGTCGATTCACGCAAGAACGCAGACCAGCAGCAGCGTGGGTCTGCCAGGCGTGAGAACCGCTTTCAGAACGAGATGAGCGTGCGCGTTGCAGCCGTCGGACCTGGCGGACTGCTGCAGCTCAAGGGGACCAAAAAGATCAACGTCGACAAAAACACCCAAGACATCCTGATGACCGGGTGGGCGCGTGTTCAGGACATCTCCACACGGAACGTCATCGAGTCGAGTCGTGTCGCTGACTTTCAGCTCGGCTACGCAGCCGTCGGTTCACTCGGCAAGCCTACGAAGTCGATGATCATGAAATTGCTGGGCGGGGTCCTGCCATGAACGAAGCTTCTGTGACCAAGTCGACGCTGTCGCGCTCGGGGCGCATTCGGGCCCATCTCCTCGTGCTTGTTGCGATCGCCGCGGCGCTGCTGATGCCCGCACTCGCACATGCGCAGGGTGATGTGAAGATCCGCGACATCACGTCGCCTGAAGGTGCGCTGCCGGTTCGACTTGTTGGCTACGGGCTGGCAATCGGACTTGACGGTACGGGAGACCGTGCGATCGGCTCGCAGACCGGTGGCCCGACGGTACAGAGCGTGATCAACATTCTTCGTCGCTTCAATATCGAAGTGCCGCCCGACGTGGTGCGCATGCGCAACGTTGCGGCAGTACTCGTGACGGCCGAAGTGTCGCCGTTCCTCCGTGCCGGTGGCCGTTTCGAAATCAATGTGTCGTCCATCGGCGATGCGCGTTCGTTGCGCGGTGGCTCACTGTTCATGACACCGCTCGTGAGCGATGCCAACGGTCCGGCCATCGCATCGGCACAAGGGGCGTTGCTGGTGAGCGAAGGTGGGTCGACCACGCGCTACACGCCCACGCACGAAACGAGTGCTCGCATTCCGACTGGTGGCGTGCTCGAGGCAGATCTCGCGCGCCCTGTTGTCGCGGCGACATCACGTCTGTTGCTGCGCGAACCGGACTTGGGCACCGCCACACGCATCGCGGACGCGATCAACGCATCCATGGGGCCCAAGACGGCCGTGGTTGAAGACGAAGGGTCGGTGGTCGTGACACTCGCCGACACCGTCTCGCGTCCGACGGCGTACACGAAGATCCGCGAACTCTCGATTCGCCCGGAGCGTGCACCGCGTCTGGTCATCGATGCCAAGGATGGAACAGTGGTGGCCGGTGGCGAAATGTTGGTTGGCCCCGCAGTCGTTAGTCATGGTGCGATCACACTCGCGATCGGGAAAGAGACTGCGAGCGATACGAATGCGGTGCCGGGAAGTGTGCGGCTGCCGGCCGGCATTTCGGTGCAGCGTGTCGCCGCATCGTTGCAGGCAGTACGGACGCCGCCCAGTGAGATCGCGGCGATCTTCAGCGCCTTGCGCGAAGTGGGCGCGATCACCGCTGAGGTGATTGTCCGATGATCGAGCCAATCGCCCCGCGCATGCAGGTCGCAACACCAGCACGTGCGCTCAGCAAGGAAGACACGGACCTGAAAAAAGTCGCGGGTCAACTGCAGGGCGTGTTTGTCCAGCAGTTGTTCAAGGCCATGCGCGACACCGTTCCACAGCAGGAAGGAATCGTTTCAGGTGGAAGTGGTGAAGACATCTTCACATCACTGATGGATGAGCACCTTGCTGCCGAAACTCCAAACCATTGGGAAGGCGGAATCGGTGAAGCGCTCTTTCGCCAGCTCCGCACCCTGAACGGCTCGACCGCTGCTCCTGCATCCCCGACGCACACCGACTCATCCGCCAACTGATGTCGCCGACTTTGCTCAACTACGACGCTGCGACGCACTTTGGACCGCCGACGACGGCACTCCTCGAAGCGCTCCACGATGCACTCGTGAGTGAACGCCGTCTGCTCGATGATCTCATCGCGCAGATGCGTCGCCAGCGTGCGGCCGTCGGCGGTGACGATATTCAGGGAGTCGACGACAGCACGTTCGCCACGCATCGGATTCTGGCAACGCTCGGCCAGGCGCGTCAGCGTCGTCGTCAGCTCAACGTGCTCCTCGGCGGCTCCGAGGATCTCACGCTCCGTGACCTCGAGCAGTCGCTCGGCGACCAGATCGATGGGCGCTTGCGCGAGGCGCGTCAGCGTTTGCAGATGGCGGCGGACCTGCTCGCGCGTGAAGTGGGGATGAACCGTAAGCTGCTGCGCGAGGCACTCGCCTCCGGCGATCAGTATGTGCGCACGCTGGTCGGTGCGCCGGCGGCACTGCCCACGTACGATGCAGAAGGCCCGGGCGCTGCGACGTCAACCGCACCGCGTGGCATTCTCGTGAACCGGACCGCCTGACATGTCAAACTCCGGACTGCTCAGCATCGCGCGCAGCGCGCTCATGACGCAACAGACGGCGCTTCAGGTGATTTCGCAGAACATTGCGAATGCCCAAACGCCAGGGTACTCGCGTCAGGAAGCCGTGCTGCAGGCGACGCCGCCGGTCCGGTTTTCGTACGGTAGTGTCGGAACCGGTGTCGGTGTTGCGACCATCGTCCGCAAACGGGACATCCTGCTCGACGACAGCTATCGCTCCGCGAACGGACTCGCGTCGGACTCGGAGATGCGTCGCGGTCTGGTTACTCAGCTGGAGTCGGTGTTCGGCGAACCGTCAGACGCGGGGCTGTCGAATGCACTCGGTCAGTTCTGGGGCGGCTGGAGCGATCTTGCCACCTCGCCAGACAGCGGTGCTGCCAAGGCCGTGTTGCAGCAGCGTGGGCGTCAGGTAACGAGTCTTTTCAATCAGTTCGATTCACAGATCTCGCAGCAACGCGTCTCGTCGATTGACCGCATCGGCACCACGATCTCGAGCATCAATCAGGTGGCGTTGCAGATCTCCGAGCTCAACGGGCGCATTGTCACGTCGGAGGCGGACGGCAACACGGCGAACGACCTCCGTGACCAGCGCGATATGAAGCTTGACGCGCTCTCCAAGCTCGCGGGCGTTCGCGTGATCGATCGCATCGACGGCAGCGTCTCGGTGATTATCGGTAACTCGACGCTCGTCGATGGAATCACGGCGCGTCCACTGGCCGCGCAGCTCGTGCCGCCTGTGCCTATGCCGGCAGTCACGCCGTCTGACATTCCGATCAAGATCACGCTCGGCAACTCACAGGACGGACTCCCAGCCGTTGGAGGCGAGCTGAAGTCGTTGCTCGACTACGTCAACAACGACGTGCCGGGCGCGCGCAATCGTCTCGACGCATTCGCTGCACAGTTGGTGGCTGGTGTAAACGCCCAACATGTGCAGGGCTTCGTGTTCAACGGTTCGACTATTCCGGGTACCGTGGCCAGCAACTTCTTCGATGCCGGTACAGTCACGACGCCTGTGCGCGCGGCCACGATCAAACTGGATGCCGTCATCGCTGCCAGCTCGACCCGGATTACCGCCAGTCGCGACATCATGGCGCCGACCGACAATGCCAACGCCATCGCCCTGTCAGGCCTGCGCACCGCGGCCAACACGGTGTCGTTTCTCGCGACCCCATCCAGCCCGCCTGAAACCGGTTCGTTCGACGGATTCTTCCGCAACATGATGACCGGGATCGGCGTCGCCGTGAGCGGAGCCGCCGACAACGCGACGGTCTATCGCTCACTCACTGAACAGGCGGATACGCGTCGTCAGTCGGTAAGCGGCGTGAGTACCGACGAAGAACTGACGAACATGATGCGCGTGCAACAATCGTACACAGCCGCGTCCAAGCTGATCAAGACGGCCGACGAAATGATCCAGACGCTCTTGCAGCTCGTCTAAGCGACATGCTCATTCTCGGACGTCGCGTCGGCGACTCGATTCTAATCGAAGGTGGCATTCGCATCGTGGTGGTCTCCTGCGACCGCGGTGGTGTGCGCATCGGTATCGAAGCGCCTCCGGAACTCAAGATTCTGCGCGGCGAAATCGCGCAACAGGTCGCCACTGAAAATCAGCGCGCGACAGCAAATCCCGCGTCGAGCGCGTGGCTTGCGACGTTGGGTCTCGCTCCGGTATCCGTCGATGCGGCGGTGAGCGCGCCCGTCGACGCTGCGTCAGTCGCACCGAACGCGCGGGAATCGTGAAGCGCGTTGCGCAGCGAAGGTCGGAGTCGACGCCATCAACGCTTTCTTGCGCGTCGAATGGCAGCAAGCGCCGGCAGTTCGATCACGATGCCGCTCGCGTGGGTGTCCGCGCGACCGCCGGATTCGCTGACCAGCCAGTGGGCCGCGCTCGCGTCGAGCGCGAGGTCGCGCTCGGACTCCGCATTGCCACCGATCGTGCCGCATACATCGAAACGCACGACATCGTCCGTGCTGCTGATACGAACCGCGACAGGTACCCCTGTGGCGATGTGTCGTTTGGCACCAGTGAGTGCTGCGGCGATCGCGAGCTCGATCGAAGCGGCGTCGCCCCACGCGGGCATCATGTCGCCGTCGAGATGCACATCGCAAACCACATCGCGTCCGTCGGGATGATGGGCCTGCAACTCAATCGCGGCGCGCGCCACATCGACCGGAAGAATGGGCTCGAGCGACTGGCGAGTGCGTCGCGGGAGATGGCGCAGCGTCTGCAGCAGTGTCTCCAGGCGATCGGCTTCAAGGCGCAACGTCTCGATGGGTTGGACCGCACCCGATTCACCGATCTCGAGGAGCGACACCACGGCGAGAATCGTCCCAACACGATTGCTCAACGCATGTGCCATGCCGCGCAGCAGATCGTCATGCATGGTCAGCCAGCGCGCCGCACCCGCGCGGTCGCTCGCTCCTGATTCTTCCACTTTCACTCCGAGAGTTCAGTCGTGTTTCTCATCGTCGGTCTGGTCATTGTAATTGGCTCTGTGATCGGGGGCTACGTCATGGCCCACGGTCATCTGGCCGTGCTGGTCCAGCCCAATGAGTTTCTGGTGCTCGGTGGAGCCGGACTTGGCAGTATGATCATGGCGAATCCCCCGTCGGTGCTGAAGGCTACCGTCGCACAGACGCTCGCGTTGCTCAAGCCGAACCCATTCAACGCGACCGCGTACGCTGAACTGCTGCAGGTCCTCTACGAGATCTTCCAGAAGGCGCGCAAGGACGGCCTCGTCGGTCTTGAGTCGCACATCGAAACGCCTGAGTCGAGCGACATCTTTCAGAAGTACCCGACGTTCATGAAGAACCACCACGCGGTCTCACTCTTGTGTGACACGCTGAAAGTGCTGTTGACCGGGACCGTCGAAGATCACAACCTCGCGGACATTCTCGACGTCGATCTCGACAAGCACCATCACGAAGCGATGCTCGTGCCGCACGCGGTCACGGCGGTCGGTGACGCAATGCCCGGTTTCGGAATCGTCGCCGCCGTGCTCGGCGTCATCATCACGATGGGTGCAATCGGTGGTGCGGCATCAGAGATCGGCGAGCACGTTGCTGCCGCGCTCGTCGGCACATTCCTCGGCATTTTGCTCGCGTACGGTGTGTTCGGTCCGATCGCCAAAGCAATGGAAGGGCGCATCCACGCCGAGCACGACTACATGATGTGCGTACGCACGGCGCTGCTGTCGTTTGCCCGTGGCGACGCACCGATGACCGCTGTGGAGTTCTCACGTCGCAACATCGAGCCGCACGAGCGTCCGAGCTTCGCCGAGTTGGAAGAATTGACGCGAAAGAAGGCCGCCTAAGATGGCGGCGCGCGGCGGCAAGAAGATCGTCATCGTCAAGAAAAAGATCGTGGGCGGTGGCGGCCACCACGGCGGTTCGTGGAAGGTCGCGTATGCCGACTTCGTCACGGCCATGATGGCCTTTTTCATGGTGATGTGGATTCTTGGCATGGACGAAAAAACGAAGCAGGCCATCGAGGGCTACTTCGCCAATCCTGTCGGTTATAAGAAGGGCTACGGCGCAGGCTCGAGCCCACTGTCCACCGGCACGACGCCGGCAAACGTACAGAAGACGGCGCTGCGCATGGTCGTGCGCTCGTCAGAACAGCGCACGTTCGAGAAGCTCAAGGGCCTCATTGAAGACAAACTGTCCAAGAGCGACTCGCTGCGAAAGATGAACGCGATCATCGAAGTCCAGGTGACGAACGATGGGCTGCGCATCGAACTCGTCGAGTCGGATCGCGGTGATGTGTACTTCCCGAGCGGCTCTGCACTGATGAAGCCCGCGACAACGCTGGCGTTACAACTCATCGGAACCGAGCTCGCAGAGCTGCAGCATTCCGTCGTGATTGAAGGGCATACCGACGGAGCCAAGTTCGGCTCAGATGCCAGCTACGGTAACTGGGAACTCTCGGCCGATCGTGCGAATGCTGCCCGTCGTGTGCTCCAGGCATCGGGAGTGAGTGATGGTCGTGTCGTCGAAGTGCGCGGCTATGCCGACACCAAGCCGCGTATCCCGGCAGACCCACTCGCGCCGGCCAATCGTCGGATCTCGATTCTACTCCCGTTCAGTCGCCCGCCTGGCGATGCGAACGCGGAAGACCTCGCGACGAACAAGCGCGACTCGCTCGTCTACAACATCGGTCGTCCGCAGGACCTACCCGCTGCTCGGCCGTAGGCACCCGGCATCGAGCGCGGCTGAATCACCGGTCGCCACGTTCCATTGCGCGCAAACAGAAAGCGTCGCGAACTTCGCGGCGCTTTCTGTTTCTCCGAACCGCTCTCGCAGATCAGGATTGCGTCAGGCGGCGACGCCGCTCAACCGCTCCGCCGCCCACGCCACTGCGTCGCCGTAGATCTCGCCCAACGCCGGTAAGGTCGTGACCGTGCCAGGCCCGTTTGCCTCAACCTGCGACCAATCGGCCGACTCATAGGCAATCGCGAGTGACAGCACTGAGGCGTGCGGACCTCTGTTGTGCAGCAGTGCGTCGCGCATGTCTGCGCTCACCGGCAACCGCACGACTACCTGCGCGATCGGCATGCCGAGGAGTACGTCCATACGGGAGAGCAGTCCGACCAGGAAGCGTGTGGACGCATCGCCAGAGCCGGTCTTGATCGTGTACAGCTCGCAGAAGCGGCCGCGCACGAGCGCCTGCGACACCGCTTCTCCGGCGACTGGATCACCGCGGCCCGCAGACGCGACGAGCATGACCATCAACCAGCGCGACAGGGCCTCGCGTCCAGTGAGGCGAATGGCGTGATCGATCGACTCGACGGCACCCGAGCCGAACGACGCCGAGTTGACGATGCGCAGCAGGCCGAATGACAAAGAAGGATTCGAGCGGAACGCGTCTACCAGCGCCGCGTCTTTCACGGCCGGATCACGCAACATCGAGATGATGTTGAACATCGTCACTTGCTCCACCGACATCGAACGCCCGTCAAGCGTTTCCGGTCGACTGAAGACGTAACCCTGAAAAAGCGTGCATCCCATTTGCTGACACGCATCGCGCACTTCGCTCGTCTCAACCCGTTCGGCCAGTACCACCAGCCCACGAGCCAGCAGCTTTTTCACCTGCGGCCCCAACCGGGCAAGATCGCCATCAAGCACGTCGAGCTTAATGATCTTGGCGAAGGGAAGCAGTACATCGAGCGATGCTCGGCCGTCGTAGTCGTCGAGGGCGAGCGTGTATCCGTCAGCCACCGCGCGCTTGCACGCTTCCACCACTTCCTCGTCGCCATCAATCGACTCGAGCAGTTCCAGCACGACCGCGGCGGGATCAAAGAGCTTGTGCAGGTCGGCGAGCAGGTGTTCGCGGGTGATGTTCACGAACGCGGTGACGCCGGCAGTCAAGCGATCAAGGCCGATGGAAACGACCGAGTGTAACGCGGTGTCGCTGCACATGGTGTCGCCGGAAACCAAGCCGGCGCTCGTTGCCTGCAAATTCGACCGATAGAGCAACTCGTACGCGACCCGCTGATTCCCGCTGTCGAAGATCGGCTGGCGCGCAACGAACACCTGATGGGCTATCGATGGCGGGATTTCGTCGGGAATCGTGGTCATCTGATTGAATGCAGAGTAATTCGCAGCGGTTACACTTGTGGAACGGGGAGGGGGTCGTCGGCGTAGTCCTAAGGGTGGCGGCGCTCAGGACATGGCGCTACGCCGTCTAACACGAGTATCGTCCGGACCATGACGTACATGAGCAGATGTTTCAATATCGCGCCATTCGTCGCCGCCTTGGGTTTGGCGGCCTGCGACCGTGCGTCCCCGCGCGTCTCCACGGCCGACTCGCTGCTTTCCCGCGATCTCACGCTGGCGGCGGCCGCGCCCGCAATGACCGCGCCCCCGCTCCTCGGCGACACCGCCAGCGCCCCTAGTGGGGCTGTCGCGCTCCCAAAGACGGCGAGCGCCGCTGCTGCGCGCCCCGTCTCATCGCCGCCACCGCCTGTCGCGTCCGCTCGCACAACGGCGGCGGCCGGCCCCCCCCCTGCGGTCTCAGCCCCAGCGGTCTCAGCCCCAGCCGCACCGGCCGCGGTGCCCGTCGGCCCGCTCGCCATCGGGACCCCGGTCCCGTACGGCGTGAACTACGACGCCGCTGCTGGGAAAGCCGTCGCGGCCAGCACCGGCAGCGCGAGCGGTGGCTCAAGCGGCGGCGGGACAAAAGAACTCCCATTCGGTACGGTCATCGCTGGCCGTACCAACGGGCAGATCTGCGCCCGCGCCAACCGCCCGGGCGACCGACTGGTCATCGTCACCACCACCGATTCCTTCGGCCCCGACGGTGCACGATTACCCGCCGGATCGCAGATTGTGGTCGAAATGACCGCCCCCGAGGCTGGCTCCGAGTTCGCCTTCCGCGCCAAGTCGGTTCAGGTCGACACCGCCTTACTTCCCATTTATGGGACGGTTCGCGTCGACTCGCCCAACCAGACCACCCGCACCGTCCAGCCCGAGGGCACCGAAAAGAAATCGACGCTCGGTACGGCGATGAAGGGCGCCCTTTTGGGTGGAATGCTTGGCGGACGAAATGGGGCCATCATTGGGGCCGCCGGCGCCGTCGCAGCTGGCGCCGTGGTCGATCGGCGCAACGCGGTCAGCGAACGCTGTCTGCCGTCAGGTGTGGCGCTGTCGGTCATCCTCTCCGCTCCGCTGGTGCTTGGCCAGAGTGGCAAGTGATCGAAGTCGACAAGTACACAAAGCTGTACGGAGATACGGTTGCCGTTCAGTCGCTCTCGTTCGTGGTGCGACCGGGAGACGTGTTGGGGCTCGTTGGGCCAAACGGCGCAGGAAAGACAACGACGCTTCGTGCGCTCGCCGGCATCCTGCAGCCAACCTCGGGGAGTATCCGCATCAGTGGACTCGATCTCCGCACCGACCCGGTCGCGGCCAAGTCGCGACTCGCCTTCATTCCCGACGAACCCGCGCTCTTCGACTATCTGACGGTAACCGAGCATCTGCACTTCGTCGCCCGCCTGTACGGCGTGCGCGATGCCGGGCCGCAGATCCCGGTGCTGCTGGAAGAGCTCGAACTCACCGCGAAGGCAGACGCCCTGCCCACCGAACTCTCACGCGGCATGAAGCAGAAGCTCGCGATCGCCTGTGGACTGCTGCATCAGCCGTCGGCACTGCTGCTCGACGAACCACTCACCGGACTCGATCCGGTGGGCATTCGTCGCATGAAGGAAACCATCGCGGCGCGCGCCCGCGAAGGCACGGCGGTCATTCTGAGTTCGCACCTGCTGCACCTGGTCGAGGAACTGTGTACGCGATTGCTCGTCATCCGTCGTGGTGAGGCAGTCGCGCTCGGCACTATCGCCGAAATCGTCGAAGCGCGTCCTGAACTCGCGGGGCGGTCGCTCGAGGAGATGTTCATCGCGCTTACCGGCTCCGATGCAGGGCAGACGGCGACCGCGTGAGCGCGTCTCTCGAACGGAGTGTCATCGCCCAGCAGATCACCACGCCCGATAGCGCGGTGGTCCGCACACCGTCGCCCGCGTCGGCGATGCTGTTTCTGTACGCGCGCACGTTCTCCAATCGGCTCAAGTCGCAACTCACGCGCATTCGCAGTCCGCGTTATGTCGCGGCCGTTATCATGGGCGTGTTGTACATCTGGTGGGCGCTGTTCCGCAATTCGCGTTTCGGCGGCGGCCCGCTGGCGATGCTCGCCCGTACCGACGAATTGGTGCCCGTCTTTGCCGCGTTCTTGCTGTTGTCAGCGGCCCGTTGGTGGATTTTTGGCGCCGAACGCAGCACGCTCGCCTTCGCGCCGGCCGAAGTGCAGTTCCTGTTCCCCGCGCCGGTTTCACGTCGCGCGCTCATTCACGCGAAGTTGCTCCGCACCCAGATCGCGATTCTGCTGAACACGGTCATCTGGAGCGTGCTGCTGCGCGGTGACGGCGGTTCGCTTGAAGGGTGGCGTCGCGGCTTCAGTTTGTGGATCGTGTTTTCCGTGCTTGCACTGCACCGACTGGGTGCATCGATCGTGCGGGCGAACGCGATCGAACATGAGAACGCAGGACGCCGCCGGAGTGTGGTACCACTGCTCGTGTTTGCCGGTCTCGTTGGTGCCGTGGTTTATGGCCTGCTGTCGCAATACGAAGCGCTGAAGGTCGCGGCCGAAGCGGGCATGCGCGCCGTCGGCAACGCCATCCTCGTCGCACTCAATCAGCCCATTCCGTCGTACGCACTTTGGCCGGTACGGGCGCTGCTCGAGCCGGTGTTCGCCCGCAGTGGCGCGCTCTGGATCACCGCTGCGCCAATCGCGTTTGTGATTCTGCTGCTGCACTATCTGTGGGTGGTCCGACTCGACGCGTCGTTCGAAGAAGCGGCGCTCGAAGCCACGCAGCATCGCGCTGAACGGCTGCAGCGCTTCCGCACGTCGCAAATGGGCAAGTCGCGCTCGCGCGGCGGAAAACTCGCGCGTGTACCCAAGCTTGCGCTCACCGGCCGGCCCGAAGTCGCGATCGCGTGGAAGAACGTGGCCGCTGCCATGCGTGGTGGTGCCTGGCGCACGCAACTCATCGCGTTCACGCTGGGGCTTGCCTCACTCGCCATCGTCACGCGCTCAGCCTCGGCGCGCGCGGGCGATGTGTTCCTCGGTGTCACGATGGGATGGGGCGCGATGCTGCTGTTTCTGGGGCCGCTCTGGATGCGCTTCGATCTGAGACTCGATCTGCAGCGACTGCCAATTCTCAAGACGATGCCCCTGTCGGGCTTGCAGGTGGTGACCGCCGAGATTGCCGGGGTGACCATTCTGCACACGCTGACGGTTTGGTCACTCATGATCGTGCCGTTGGTGATGATCATTCTGGATCCGTCGCTTTTGACGGACAGCGGCCTGACCATCCCCATTCTGTTTTCGGTCGCGCTCGCGGTCCCCGTGTTCAACGCACTCATGTTTGCCATTCAGAACGGAACCGCGTTGCTTTTCCCCGCCTGGGTGCGCCTGGGCGCCGAAGCGCGCGGCTTCGAAACGATGGGACAGAATCTGTTGACCACCGGTGCGACTACATTGGTGGCTACCGTGGCACTTGTTTTTCCTGTCGGGATCGGAGCGCTGACCATCTGGCTCAGCGATGTGCTCGACAGCCCTCTCGGTGTGTGGTCGGTGTTGTTGGGTACGGTACTTGGATGCCTGATTCTCGCACTCGAGATCTGGCCCTTGCTGATCTGGCTCGGTACCGTGTTCGAAAAGACCGACTTAAGCGACGTTACTTCGGGCAACTGAACGCCCTGCTTCCTTTTTCGATTCTCGACATGTCCACTGACGATTTTGAAGTTCCTTCCGACGACAGCCACGGAGAGGAGCACGATCCCGAGGCGCGTCCGGCGGTCTTCGTGACCACGCGCGAACCCGTGCCGCTGCTGGTCACGCACCTCGAAGATCCGCGAGCGCCCGAGTCATCGGCACTCGCGGCCTACATCGACGGCCGTCTCGTTGCGCGCAGCGCGATGCCCGCAGAAGCGATCGCGCGGCTGCTCGATCTGCACCTGTTCGACGGCCCCGTCTCACTCGGCCTGTTCGCGTATGAAGAAGCGCCGGGATTGCAGTGCCGGCTGTTTGCGCTTGTACCGCGATCGTCGCTCGAAGCCAACGCTCACGCATCGGAGCCATGGAAGGAGAGCGTGCCGAGTTTTGAAGCGTCGATGGCTCGCGCCGAGGACGACGATGATGATGACGACAGCGATGACGACGACGACGAGACTGCGCCGTTTGAAACGATCCTTCTCGGCCACATCGTGCGCTTCGTCAAGGATCGTCGTCATCCGGAAGATCTCGCGGCCGAGGCGGTAGACATCCTGCAGCGCATCATTCACGGCGCCGAGTCGTTGGAAGACGCGGACAAGAAAGCCATCGACGATCTGCTGGGATCGTTGTAGGGCCGAGCCACAACGGCTTTCTCGCGGAGGCCCAACTGCCTTCTCTCGCGGAGGCGCGGAGCTGCTATTGCAGTTGTTGTTGCTGTTACTCCGCCCCTCGCAGTGCCGTCTCCACCAGCTCAGGTGCGTCAAGCGCCCCGCCATCGCCACCGAGCTCGCCGAGTTTCCGCGCGCTCACCAGTACCCGACTTTCGAGACTGCCCACGGCGCGATTGTAGGCGACAACCGCGCGTTGCAATCCTTTGCCGACATCGCCAAGCTGTTCGTCGAACGTGACGAGTCGCTCCTGCAGTTCGCGACCCAGTGCGACGATTCGGGCCGCATCATCGGCAACGCGCTCCTGACGCCAGCCGTACGCGGCGGCTTTGAGCAGTGCGATGAGCGTGGTTGGTGTCGCGAGCAGTACGCGTTCTGTGAGTGCCGCTTCGAGCAGTGATGGATCGGACTCCATGGCTGCGGCAAAGAACGCTTCGCCGGGCAGAAAGAGCACCACAAACTCCGGCGCATCGGTGAACTGCGCCCAGTATTTCTTGGCGGAGAGTCGCTGCACATGTCCGCGCAGATGCGCCGCATGTTCGGCCATGCGCGCGGCGCGTGCGCGATCGTCGGTGGCGTTGATTGCTTCGAGGTACGCAGACAGCGGCGCTTTAGCGTCGACCACGATCTGTCGTCCACCCGGCATGCGCACCACCAGATCGGGGCGTTGCACGCCGTCGTCATGGCGTACCGTGACCTGCGGCTCGAAGTCGCAGTAGGCCAGCATGCCGGCCAGTTCGCACACGCGACGCAACTGCAGTTCACCCCACTGTCCGCGCACATTCGGCGCACGTAACGCCTGCGATAGTTGCTGCGTTTCGCGGCGGAGGGATTCGCCGGCCAATGCGACGGCGTCGAGCCGTTCGCCGATCGCGCCGGCAACCTGCGCTTGCGAGCGGCCCATCTGCGCGAGCACTTCGTCGTAGCGGGCGAGGGTCTCGCGAATGGGCGACAGTAGCTCGGCGACGTTACCGGTGCGCGCGGTGAGCGTGGCTTCGGTTTCGTGGCGCGCGAGTTGTTCACGGAGCGTAGACTCAGCGCCGCGTGCGCGGGACTCGGCGTCGGCAAGGGCGCGGGCCAAGTCGGCGGCTGCGATGCGGCGGGACACGAGCCAGGTAAGTGTCGCGCCGAGGAGTGCGCCGAGGAGGAGCCAGATGATGGAAGCTGTGCGCATATCGATCATACCGAAAGAAATCGCCACTCGCCGCACCTGTCACTCCCTCACCACCGCGATGTCCTCAAACGTCTTCCGCTCCAAGTCCGGCACCTTCGCATCCCCCGCCGGATACCCCACCGGCAGCACCAAAAACGCCTTTTCATTCGCCGGCCTTTCAAGCAGTTCCCCAAGAAACGCCATCGGCGACGGCGTGTGCGTGAGTGTCACGAGCCCCATCTGATGGATGGCCGCGATAAAGAACCCGGCCGCGATGCCACACGACTCCTGCGTGTAGTAATGCGTACGTTTGGAGCCGTCCGGATTGAAACCGTACGCCTGTCGGAAGAGCACAATCACCCACGGCGCATCGGTGAGATGCGTCTTCACGGCATCCGTGCCAAGAGGCGCGAGTGCGTCGCGCCACTCGTCGGTGATGAGCTCCGCATAGAACCGTCGCTCTTCGGCTTCCGCTGCCTCTCGCATGCGCTGCTTGAGCGCCGCGTCGCCCACCGCCACAAATGTCCACGGCTGCTGATGCGCGCCACTGGGCGACGTACCAGCGGTGCGGATGGCGAGCTCGATCCACTCGCGCGGCACGGCGTCGGGCGAAAAATGTCGCGTCGTCCGTCGCGCTTGCATCAGTGATTCGAAGGCCTGCGCGCGGCGCAGCGATTCGGCGGGATCAAGGCGGTCGTGGCGCAGCGGAATGAAAGTCATGGAATTCGAGTACATCGTAGAAGAAGTTGGCGTGCGATCAGAATCACGGACGCACTACGGCCCCAGCAACACCGCCGGCACAACCGCCACGCCGTCCGGTCGTCGGTACGCGGTCCCGCCCGTGGTCACCAATACGAGATCGAGCACATCGTCGCCGAGCTTTTCGCGTAGCCAGAGCAGATGCCGCACATCGGTATCGTTCACCGTCGCGCTCAGCTTCACTTCCATCGCCAGCACGCGATGGTCCTGTCGCTCGAGAATCAGGTCGATCTCCTCGCGTCCATCCCGTGTGCGCAGATGACGCACACTCGCCTCGGCGTGCTGTGCGTAGACACGCACGGACAAGGTGACCAGCGACTCAAACAATCGACCAAGCAGTGCGCCGTCACGTGGCGCCGCGAGTGCGTGGTCGGCGAGATGATGTTTGGCCCCCTGCGTAAGCCGCGCGAGATGATTGCGTATTGGGAGCCAACCGGGGACGGCGTCCACAATCCAAGGGCGCTCCAGCACGTCGCGGTAGGCATTCGTGGTTGCCCGACTCGTCGACCCGTCCTCCCGCCCCGATGCAGCGGCGCGAATTTTCTCGAACGTCGTGGTGGTGCTCGTGGCTGCTGCGTATGCGGCGAGCCATCGACGCAGGGCGTCAGAGCGACGGACAGCGCGCTCCTGCTCCGGAAAATCGCGGTCGACAATGCGCTGGAGGTAGCCATCCAGCTGCGCGCGCAGCGCTCGACCCGAGAGATGACGCAGCCCGGGAAAACCGGAGGCGACAATCTCGCGGGCATACTCGGCGAGGCCGATCTCAGTTTGTCCGCTCACTGGCGGGCGTGTGCCACTGAGCAGCGCCTTCACGCTCACTGTTGGCAGCACGAGCTCTCGTTCGCTGAGAAGCACCGGTGGAGCGGCCGCGAGTAGCACGTCCGGATCAGCCTCGGCGTACGCCCCTACCTCCGCTCCCCCAACCACTCCATCCCCATTCGCACACCCTCACTCACCATGAGCGTGTGCCCCACATTCGCCAGCTCACGATAAACCGAGCCTGGCGTCGCCATCGCCGCCGCTTTCACGGTCGCGGCCGGAATGATCGGATCGAGCGCGGCGCCGACAAACAGCATCCGCGGCGGCACGTCCGTCTTTACCGCCGCACCACCCGCCAGACACACCGTCCCAGCTACAGTCGTTGGCCGTTGCGACTGGAGCCGAGCAGCGGCGCCTGCGCCCATGGAGTGACCGAGGAGGTAGACACGCGATGAATCGATCGCGTACTCGCTTTTAAGCTGCGCCAGCAACAGATCGAAATTGGCGGGCGACGCGCCAACGGCCGTTGTGGCTGGCGACACCAGCAACCAGCCACGCTCCTGGGCAAGACGCGGCGTGATGCCGGCGCCGTAGGCGTCGACGAACATGTTCTCGTCGCCGCCGGCACCATGGAGCACGATCAGCAGCGGCACCGCAGTTTTCGCGCTGGCCACCGCTTTGGACGCCACAATGCGAAACGGAACGGCCGCGCCGTTTGCGCCACGAACAGTGCGCCAGTGATCTCCGGCCAACTTCGCATACGGATTCTTGCCGCGTTCGAGCGCCGAAACTTCGCGTTCGACATCGGCCGCCAGCCGAGCGGGATCAGTCAAAAATTCGGCGCTGCGATCCACCGACGGCACATCCACCAGCAGCGACGCGCGCGCACGCGCCGACACAAGCGCCTGAAGCAGCACGCCGGACGAATCCACTTTTGCCAGACGCGCAAGCAACCGTTCGCGGGCTATTGACGGTGCCTTTCCGTTCACAAGCCGCGCCGACGGCGGAGGCGCGACTACCAGCGGCGCGCCACTGATCGCAACAGTCAATGAATCGATCGTCGTCACGGCCGCGAGAAACCTGCCGCCAAAGAACGCGAGGGTGCTGCGATCGAACGCGCGACTCACGCCTGCGCGAACCGTGTCAGTGACGGTCTTGGCCGACAGCACCCGATCGAGTCGCATGTACGAGGCGGCAAGATCGGCCCGCGTGACGGTCGGTGTGGGTGTGCCCCCCGGCGGCGCGGACTGCGACTCGACGGCCAGCGGTGCAGTGAGTGCGAATGTGACTGCAACTGCTGCAATCCTGCACGCAAAACTGCTCGCGATGTTGTCCGCTCCTGTTCTCAAAACACGCTCCATGCAGGGAAGGTAGCTCATACCGGAAACAACCGATCGATCGACAGATACCGCTCACCGGTGTCATAGCAGAACGTCAGTACCGTCGCTCCATCGGCCATCTCCGGGAGCTTCTGCGCCACGGCCGCGAGCGACGCACCACTCGAAATGCCAATGAAAATCCCCTCTTCGCGGGCCGCACGCTGCGCATACAGGAACGCGTCCTCTTCCGTCACTTGAATCGTTCCGTCCAGCGTGTCGCGATGCAGGTTGATCGGTATGAACCCCGCGCCCACTCCCTGAATACGATGTGGACTTGGGTTCCCACCGCTGATCACCGGTGACTTGGCCGGTTCCACGGCCAACGTCTTGAGCTTCGGGAAGTGCTGCTTGAGCACTTCGCTAACGCCCGTGATATGACCGCCGGTGCCGACACCGGTGATGAGGTAGTCAATGCCGTCCGGGAAATCTTCGAGCACTTCGAGCGCCGTCGTTTCGGCATGCACCCGCACGTTCGCGGCGTTGTCGAACTGCTGCGGCATCCACGAATTGGACGTTGAGGCCAGCAGCTCGTTCGCACGTTCGATCGCGCCCTTCATTCCCTTCTCGCGGGGCGTGAGATCGAACGTTGCCCCGTATGCTGCCATGATCCGCCGACGTTCAATCGACATCGACTCCGGCATCACCAGCACCAGCGTGTACCCCTTCACGGCCGCCACCATCGCAAGCCCGATCCCGGTGTTGCCCGATGTCGGCTCGATGATGGTGCTCTCCTTGTTCAGCAGTCCCCGCTGCTCCGCATCTTCAATCATCGCCAGCGCAATCCGATCCTTGATGCTGCCGCCGGGATTGGCGCGCTCGAGCTTCATCCACACTTCGACGCGTGGATCAAACAGGCGCTGGATCTGCACGTGCGGCGTGCGGCCGATGGTCTGGAGAATGTTCGTAGCGCGCATGGCTCGTCGGTGGGGGGAGCGAGATGAACAACAATGTCAGATATGAAACTCGAGACCGTCTTCCTCAGTCGGACGCCTCTCTACAGTACTGCTGAACTGCACCACAGAGCGCGGTGGCACCGACGACGTCAGCCACACGTTGCCGCCAATCAGCGAGCCATCACCGATCAGCGTATTGCCACCAAGAATTGTCGCGTTCGCATAGATGATCACATCGTTACCGATGGTCGGATGACGTTTCCGGTTGGCCATGCGCTTGCTCACGGCGAGCGCGCCAAGCGTGACGCCCTGATAAATGCGCACCCGATCGCCAATGATGCTTGTCTCCCCGATCACCACACCACTGCCGTGATCGATCGCAAAGCTGGCACCGATCTTCGCACCGGGATGAATGTCGATTCCGGTTTCACGATGCGACCACTCTGACAACAGGCGCGGAAAGAGCGGTACACCAAGCTGATAGAGCTCGTGCGAAAAACGATGCACCGCAGTCGCGAGAAAACCGGGATACGCGAGCACGACTTCCTCATGCGATTTCGCCGCAGGATCGCCCGTCAGAATTGCCTCTGCGTCGTCGATGAGCGCAGCGCGCACGACCGGAAGCGTATTGAGAAAACGCGTTGTCACCGACGCCGGATCGTCCACCAGCGCTGTCGTCACGTCCTGCAGCAGCCGCTCAAGCTTGAGCGCGTCGAGCTGCACACTTGATGACGCGCTGCCATCCCCGCGGGCGAACTCGGGGAAGAGCAACACAAGTGTGCTGCGCGCAAAGTCTTCCGCCATCGTACGCAAGGGACGCGGCGGGCCCATCTGGGCACGTTCGGTGGCGAGTGCCTGCACAAACTCGGTCCACGGCGCCGCAGTGAGATTGATCGTGGGGTCAGCCATACAGGAACTTTACCACCCGCGCTCCATGCGAGCGACCGTCGACTGTCGCGCCTTGGTCACGTAGCACTGCATCCCGACCGACAGCAGCGCCGAGTCGCTCAGCACTTTGCGATACCACTCGGCCGACTTGAGCGGCGGCCAATCGGTGTCACCCTCGAAGGCGTCGCCTTTCGCAAAGATCTCGAGATACGCCACCCCACCAACGCGACGCGCCACTTGCACGGCCCCGCGGCGGAACTGCGGTGCGGAGAGATAGTTCAGCATGCCGCAGCAGACGACGAGATCGTACTGGTTGCGCAGCTCGAGACCATCGAGTTCCTCAATGCCCCCCTGCTGCAACCCACGGCGCGCACCGAACCGCTCAACCGCATACGCACTCGGATCGACCCCGTCATACTCGATGGCTGGCCGCAGCTTCTTGAGCACCGGCTGCCAGTTCCCTTCGCCGCATCCAACATCGAGCACCGTGCGCACATTGCGCCCGAGCACCCACTCCGCTGTGTGCACCACGAACTGCACCTGGCGCGCGAGTTCAGTCGCGGACTTCACGCGATGCGTCGGATGCCGGTACCACTTGTCGAAGTAGGCGCGATCGTACTGACGCGGGCTCAGAGAATCCCCCAAAAGCTACGATCGATATCGATGGCGAAGCGCCACTGTCCCCGTCGCAACCCGCGCGCGACGTCGACACGTACGAGGTCAAAGAAAAAGAGCGCGCCCACACCCACCGAGGGATACACACCAGCCACCGGCGTGGCGACATCGGGCGTCCCGGCCGCAACGGCAATCGCCTGCACGAACGGTGCGAGGGTAATGTGTCCCGGGGCCTTGCCGTACTTGCCGAGTGGAATGGCGAGTGCGCGGACGGGCTGTCGGATCTCGAAACGCTGCGAGACAAAGCCGCGCGTGGCGAACTGCTGATAGTTGTATCCGGGTGCAGACAGCGGGCCACCGGCGAACATCAGCCATTGGGGGGGCACATGCGTGCCGACTGCAACTCCGCCGCGCGACTGTGAGACTAACGTTCGGTCGCCCACGACGGACTTCTCGAGATTGAGCATGCCGAACGCACGGCTGACCACGGGGTTGTTCGCAATCGCGCACGGCCGCCCACCACCGGGCGTGTTACACGGCCCCGCGCGTTCGACATTGCCCCCGTACGCGGCAAGCGACGTGTTCACCGACCAGAGGCCGCGCATCGACGACACACCACCGCTCACCCATCCGCCGCTGCCGTTCAATTCAGCCCGAACGCCCTTGAGTGTCCACGCCGGCAGCACCGGCTCCAATTGCCCCGAGGCAGCAGTCGCAGCAAGACGCACCGCTTTCTCTGATTCATATGCCACCCGCAGCATCCACGGATCTCGCGGATTGCGACGCAGCATCAAACCCACGGCCCGGGTATCGACCTGCGCGGTGTAATCACTGCCAAACAACCCGGCCGCAAGGGAGTTGGTGACGCCCGCGCGTTCCGGCGCAGCGAGATCGCGATAGTCCCGCTCCACAAACAGCTGCGCTAACGGTGTCCGACCGAACGCCGGCTCGCGCCCGATCGCAATCTGTCCCTTTGCTTCCTTGTCGCTCAATCCATAACGTCCGCGTGCAGAGAGCACGATGCCGTCCCCCCAGCGATGCGATGCGCCAAGTCCAAGCGCCAACCCCTCGGCGCGTGTGAAGCGAGCCAGATCGCTCACCCCGCGCCCAGTCAGCGCGGCGCTGGCTGGCCGCGTCAACATCGAGGCGCGCACAGCCGCCGCAACCTGCTCACGCGCGTGCACGACATCTTCGCTGCTCGCCATCTGAATGTCGGCTGGCAGGTTGTCGACCACACGTCCTTCGAACTTATGCGCCTTCAACTTCTCCCGGGGCAGCGCACTCCACCTCGGCAACGCGCGCGTCGAATCGGGCACTCGCTCGTTCACTTCGTAGTTGGACACTTCCCACTTACCACGCACAATCCCGCGCGCCGGAATGTCGAGCCAGGTGCTGCCGCGCGACACTTCAACTTCCTGCCGACGAGGCAACCAATAGCGTTCGCGGACCAGTCCGTTCTCGAGTGTCACGAATAACGTCTCAATGCGTTTGTCGATGATTGCGGCGCGCGTGAACATCATCGAGAGACGTACCACCGCAGCCGACGTGTGATCGAGATACACCGATCCGATCGCGGCCGGTTGCGACGCATCACGCGGACGAAAGCGCACTTCGTCAACCACGATTTCACGACCCGGAATGCGAATGGTCAACCGATCGCCACTCTGATACTCGTACAACGATCGCGCGCCCGCCGCCAACGGATGCGGCACATCGCGCACATCCTGGCCGTCGCCAAGCCGAATGCGGTCGGGAAGATTGTCGAGAATCACGCCATACCGATCGCGATAATAGCCAACGTCGGCAGGCAGCAACGTCGTGTCACGGCGACCCACCAGCCGCTGCGCACTCTGCCCTGGCTGCCACCACGCAATCGTCAACGCCAGCTCTTCACTCTGGACGACACGCGGCGGAATAAGCACCCCTTCGCCCAACTGCCCCAGGAAGGCGAGAAAGCCATGCGCATCGGCCCGATAGCTGAGCAGCGTTGAGTCGGCCAACTGCAATCCGCGGCGCACCGTTGCCCGCGCCACGAGCGAGTCGGCCGTCGAATCGGCGCGCCAACGCCCGCCGAACTCACTCGGCAACTTGGACGTGGCCTGCGCCTGTAGCGGCGCGACAGCGCCCACACTCAGCGCACCAAAGGCAAGCGCCATGCGAGTCACGCCCCCGCGCCGTGTGCGCTGGCCGCACGCTGCCCTACTCCATCGCGCGCCTGCGGCGACGCTCTCCCGAATCTGTCGAACCATATGGCGCGGGAATGTAATCATTGCCCGACGTACACCGCCCACCGCGCCCCAGTTCACCACGCGCCAGTTCACCACGCCGCAATTTGTTGGCCGCTCAACGCCGATCTCGCTCAGCGGCGCGTCACGGAGTCCCGCAGGAGAGGCCCGCGCGCCAGCGTGTCCGCTGACTCGACTAACAGCCAGCCTCGGTAGCCGAGTGATGGCGATGGCCGGACGCCACGCGTGATCACTGCCAGGTACGCCCAGCCGTAGCGCCAAGCGCCTTGGTCGGTCGCTTTGGCCGACGGTGCCCTGGGCGCGCGGAACGCACGACGCACGATAATCCGTGCTGTATGCGACGTAATCGTGCCGGTTGGCCCGCTCAGGCGAACGACAGACGCCGACGTGAGCGGCGGCATGCGAGGCCCCGATCCAAAATGAATCGCGAAGAGCGTGTCGCCCCTCGGCGCGGCGCGTGCGGACTCAACGCGCGGATACAGCGCACTCTCTTCGACCGATGGGGATGCACCGAGGCTGTAGACCAGCAGCTGCGCATTTCGAAAGCGCGTGACGAGCCAGCTATCGAGCGCGGAAGTGAGCACACCCCCACGCGCCACGTCGCGAGCGTTGGCGCGTGTGGGACGCGGCTGCACCTTTGGCTTGACCGGCGGGTCCTGTGCGTGCACGAGCGGCGGCGCGAAGGCCAACGCAAGCGTGACGACGGCCGCGATCAATTTCAATTGGTACACTGCACATTGGGTGTGCGCCCACCCCATATCCGTGCGATGTGCGCTCGTCACAGCCCCGCGCGTCGACGCACTGCGCCTTTACGCACTACGCGCTCCCGCGCCGGCGGCGGCACGATGGACGGCATTACCGACGGCGTTACCTGCGAAATGTCGACGCCGGGAGCGAGGACATCGAGTCCCGCGCGAAGTGCAGCGTCGGTGCGAGCGCTGTAGCGCAGCAACGACTCCGTTTCACGCGTCACTTCGAGTACGCGCGCTGTCGCGATGCGTGTGGCCACCGCGACCCATTCAGCACGCGGTATCTCGGACAACGGCGATGGGGGTGTCATTTGGGCCGCATTAAGACGAAGCCGTGCTTCAAGCATGGCCACAGGCGTGATCACCCAACCTTCACGCAACGCATGCAACGACAGCGAGTCGGCAATGCGTGAGAGCGCGAGCGCCGCGGGTGCAGCCCAGTCGCGTGGCAACGCCAACGGATCACCGCGCGACGCATCGTCGAGCAGCACGTCCGGTTGGAGGCCACCGTGTGCAGCCGCGCCCGTTCCCTGTCGACGTTCGAGCGCGTTGCCGAGTGGTGTGAGCCAACGGGCGGTGGTGAGACGGAGTGAGATGTCGGGCGTGAGTTTCACGACCCGTTGCACCACCCCTTTCCCATAAGTGGGGGTGCCAACCAGCAGGGCGCGATTGTGTTCACGCAGTGCTGCTGCAATGACCTCCGCCGCGCTTGCCGTGCCTGCGTCCACGAGCAACGTAAGTGGCAACGTGGGGAATCGCGACGTCGACGAGCGATGCTCTTCCGGACGAACACCACCGCGCCCCGTGAGTGATGCAATGAGCGAGTTCCTGGGCAGGAAAAGTCCCGCCGCCTTCACTCCCTCGTCGAACAAACCGCCACCGTTGCCACGCAGGTCGAGGAGCAGTGACCGCGCACCGTGCCGCTGCAGTGACACGACTGCATGCTCCAACTCATCCGCGGAACGCGACGTGATGGAGTTGAGTCGCACATATCCAACCGAATCGGCCAGAATCACCGCATCGCTCACTGCAGGCACATGCCATTCAGCGCGACGGATGCCGACCGAAACGGTATCGCCTTTGGGCGCACGCCACAGTAGCACGCGCGCCGTATCGAGTGGTGTGGTGCTGGTGTCGGTCGAGTGTCGTCCCCACCCTTCGCTGATCGGCACGCCATTCACCGAGATCACCCGATCACCGCGGCGGACGCCAGCATGTGCGGCGGGCGATCCCTCTGCCACCCGCGCGATACTGACAATGCCTGCCTGAGTGCGCATGACGAGACCAAGCCCCACGCCTTCGCCGTGCAGCGAGCCACGATAGCGCTTGTAGCTGTCAGGGCGCAGCAGGGCCGCGTAGGGATCGTGCAGTTCACGTAGCATGCCGGTCACAGCGCGGCGCACGAGCTCTTCACTGGGCAACGAATCGAGCGCATTGGCACGGACTGAATCGACGGCGGTCGACAACAATCGCCCGTCGGTCCACTCGTCGCGTTCGCGCACGCGCGCCGCACCATACCACGAGCCAAGTGCGAACGTGGCACCTAGCAACATGGTGGCAAAAACTGCGACGGTTGTCCGGCGTCCGTTCACCGCAACTCCTGCGCGTTCGCACGCGCCTGAAACAAGAAAGCGTATGCTATTGATGCTGCACGAATGTCAGTGCGATAGCCAGTGCGATAGCCAGTGCGATAGCCAGTGCGATAGCCAGTGCGATAGCCAGTGCGATAGCCAGTGCGATAGCCAGTGCGGCTACCCTCCACTCGGGCTGTACCCCAAGCTCGGCAAAATGGTTGCGGTGGAGGCTGGCGGAGGGAGACGTCAAAGCGATCCAGCCTCGTACAGCCGCGCTGGCCCGACCTCCGACTGGAATCGGCTTGCGGCACTGCCCGCCACACTATGTTCCCCTCATGACTGACTCCTTCCGCGATACCCTGCAAACCGCCCTCGGCGCCGCATTTCAACTCGACCGCGAACTCGGCGGCGGCGGAATGAGTCGCGTGTTTGTCGCGCGCGATACGCGGCTCGGTCGCGAGGTCGTGGTGAAGGTACTCTCACCGGAGCTCACCCAAGAGTTGTCGGTGGAACGCTTCGGGCGCGAGATCGCACTCGCGGCGGCGCTCCAACACGCCAATATCGTGCCGTTGCTGTCGGCCGGCGTGACCGCAACCGGCTTGCCGTACTACCTCATGCCCTTTGTTGACGGCGCGTCGCTACGCACTCGCATCGACCGCGAGGGTCGCCTGCCGATCGCCGAGATCGTGCTGATCCTCACGGATGTCTGTCGCGCCTTGGCGTACGCACACGCACGCGGTGTGGTGCACCGTGATATCAAACCCGACAATGTTATGCTCTCCGGTGGCGCCGCGGTGGTGACCGATTTCGGGATCGCCAAAGCGATGAGCTCCGCCCGCACTACGCCAACCGACGACAAGCTCACGCGCATGGGGACGTCGCTCGGCAGCCCGGCGTACATGGCACCCGAGCAAGGCGCAGGCGATCCGTCAACCGATCACCGCGCCGACTTGTATGCACTCGGTGCGATGGCGTACGAGATGCTTGGCGGCACACCGCCGTTTGGTGTTCGCGCGGCGCACGCACAGCTGATCGCGCACCTCACGGAAGCTCCGACTCCAATCGGTAACGTGCGCTCGGACACGCCCGACGCGTTGGCACAACTGGTGATGGCGTGCCTTGAGAAAGACCCCGATGTGCGGCCGCGCGACGCATCGGTGGCGATTGAGCTGCTCGCCGACGCTGCGACGACCACGCGCACCGGGACCACCAATCAGTACGCGACGAATGCGAACCCGGTCAACGTAACGGCGGCGGCGGATGCGACCACGACGCGTAGTGCGCGCACGTCGATCACACGCGCACGCATGCCGCTTGCTATTGGCGCGGTCGTCAGCGCAATCGCCGCGATTGGATGGTTTGTCGCACGCAAGACGGCGGCACCAGCCGGTCCCGATCGCGCACTGCTTGCCGTCATGCCGTTTACCGTGCGCGATGCACCGCTTGATATCTGGCGCGAAGGGATGGTTGATATTCTGTCGCGTAGCCTCGACGGTGCCGGCACGCTGCGTACGGTCGCTCCGTCCACCAGTATCGCGCGTGCCCCCGCGCGTGCGGACGCCGCCACAGCCACGGCACACGGTCGGGCGCTGGGCGCCGGACTGGTGCTCTTTGGTGATTTGAACTCGATTGGCCCGGACTCGGTGCGGGTACGGGTGTCCGTCGTTGACGTGTTCACCGGCAACATTCGCCACGAGGTTGATCTACGCGGCGAAACCGCGCGCATCGACGCGATGGTCGATTCGCTGACGCTCCGACTGCTGCGCGACCTTGGCGCGAGTGGGGAGTTGGCTGGCGGTGCGCGTGTAGCGTCGATGGGCACCACTCAGTTGCCCGCACTCAAGGCATACCTGCGCGGCCTGCAGTTCTCACGTCGCGCCGTTGCGGATTCTTCGTTGGCCGCTTTTCAGGAAGCCGTCGCTGTAGACTCCGCCTTCTCGCTGGCGTGGCGTGGTGTCGCGTCGGTTTACATCCGCACGGGTCGTGAATCGACACCGGAAGCACAGGATGCACTCGATCGCGCCATTCGATTCAAGCGAAAGGGGAGCCCCCGTGACAGCATGCTGTTGCGCGGCGATTCGCTCCGACTCGCCGTGGTCCGACTCAGCGCAATTCCCAACGAACCGATTGCGGACATGCCGATGCTTCGGCTGCTGTTTCAAACGCTGAGCGACGCGACGCAGCGGTATCCGAGCGATGCGGAGCTGTGGCTCGAATATGGTGACGCGCTCTTTCACTTTGGCGCGTACGCCGGCATTGCCGACAGCATCGCGCTGCGGAGCTTCGAGCGTGCCATCCTGTTGGATTCGAATGTGTTGGTACCGCAATTTCACGCGGCAACGGGGAGTCTCCGACTGGGCGACCTCCCCAGTGCAGCGGCCAGATTGCGGGTGATGGCGCGGCTGTTTCCCGACCCTCGCTCGTCATTGTATCGCCTCGAGGCCGAACTCCTTGATTCAGCGCCGCAGCTGAGCGCTCGTGCGCGGGTGCTCTTCGATTCAGTGCCTCCGCTGATCGCGTTCGCTGCGCTTCGCGAACTGAGTGGATACCCCGCCGTGCAGCCACTCGCCGCGAACATCGTGCGCTACGAGCGCGAACAACGGCGAACCTCACTGAAGGCCGCGGATTCCGCGATGCGGTCGACCGAACTGGCGCTCGCTGATGCACTGGGCGGCAGGATCGACAGCATCAGTGCGAAGTATCTCACGTTCAGCGACCGTCAGCAGCTCGCGCAAGTCGGCGCCTGGTCGGAAAGAGCCGCCGCTGACGAAGCGCGTGCACTCTTGGCGACCAATCAGGGTGTGGCCTTCGCCGGCGGGTTGGGATCGGTGGCCGCCGAGCGCGACACCATATCCCTCTCGCTGATGGTGACCGCGCTGGACAAATATGATGCGTCGCTGCGCCCTGCTGGAGGCAGTAGCGCTGGCGCCGGCAGGCCGAAATTCGCTGACATTGCGCGTGCGTGGCAGACGCTCGCGCGCGGTGATACCAGCGCGGCACTGGTGAAGTTTCTTGCGTTGCCCACCTCGGCCTGTCGCGGTGTTCCATGCGCGGCGTTCACCCTCTCGCGACTGTTGGTCCACGCAAAGCGCGAGAGCGACGCCGCGCGTGTGCTGGACCGTTGGCTGCCATCGAATCAGATCACGCTTGGCGCTCCTGCTGCCATGCTGTTGCGTGCCGAGATCGCAGCGCGCGCGGGCGACAAGACGACGGCGAAGTTGTGGTTCGATGCCGTGATTGCGCGCTGGGGCGCCGGCGGAGCGCTAGTTCAGTCGACGGTGCGCGCCGCACGCGAGGGCTTGGCGCGCGTCACTGGCCGATAGTAGCGCGCCCGGTTGTGTGGGACACGGCCTTCTGATCATCGCGCCATCCATCCACCGTCCACCACCAGCACGTGCCCGTTGACGTAGTCGCTGGCCGACGACGCGAGAAAGACGACCGCGCCACCGATGTCTTGAGACTCGCCCCATCGTCCCGCTGGAATACGTGCACTGATATCGTGCGAACGCTGCGCGTCATCCTGGAGTTGCTGCGTGTTGTCGGTGCGAAAGTATCCGGGGGCGATGGCGTTCACCTGCACGCCACGCGCACCCCATTCGTTCGCGAGCGCTTTCGTCAGTCCAGCAACCGCATGTTTGCTTGCCGTGTACGCGGGCACCGTCACTCCTCCGCTGAACGACAGCAGCGACGCAATGTTGATGATCTTTCCGCTTCCGCGGTTGACCATCCCACGGCCGATCTCCTGCGCCAGCTGCCAGGTTGCATCGAGATTCGTGCGTATTACCAACGTCCAGTCTTCCATGGGATAGGAGACGGCGGGATGACGCTTGATCGTTCCGGCGTTGTTCACCAACACATCGACCACACCAACCGCTGCAGCAACCTCGTGTGCCAGTGCAAGTGCCGCGTCCGGCGCCGACAGATCGGCGCCAAAGGTCCACGCCTTGCGACCAAGCGCACGAATGGCGTCGGCCGTCTCGTCTGCGCGCGAGGCTTCGGATGCAGCACACGCCACATCCGCTCCAGCAGCAGCGAGTGCGATGGCCGCCGCACGACCCAGTCCACGACTCGCGCCCGTGACCAACGCGCAACGTCCAACCAGCGAGAATGGCGACAACAGCGAGGGTGCAACGTTTGCGGTCATCGACCAAGCTCCAGTGCTGCCATGATGAACGGGCCGACGCCCTTGTAGTCGTCGGCCACGATGGGTTCGCTGATGTAATACGCAAAACTGCCA
>Ga0105044_10001268_pt1 | contig 33378 bp, 27 predicted proteins | sample MAT01_FD_78092 | JGI IMG/M metagenome (GOLD analysis project Ga0105044, IMG submission 78092) | Freshwater microbial communities from Lake Fryxell liftoff mats and glacier meltwater in Antarctica - MAT-01 | ecosystem: Environmental > Aquatic > Freshwater > Ice > Liftoff microbial mat | place...
CAACAGATCATCGTTCGCCGATTCGGTTTGGATCATCGCTTTGAGCCTTTAACCCTCAAGGAAGTAGGCGAAGAGATGGGTGTGACCAAAGAACGCATTCGCCAACTGGAAGCCCGTGCGCTTGATAAGCTGCGGGCTGCAGCTAGCAAAGCCCACATTGATATGCCGGAATAATGGATAGCCCAGAGTTGTGGAAATCCCCTTACGACCGTGATTCGTCAATTTCGATGGCTCTGAGCAGGCTGTGCCGCAACGTGTACAGCCGGGTTGGTTCAGTGACCTTAGCGCCATTGAGATCGGTCACGTAAAAAACGTCCACGACTTGGTCCAGGTGAGTACTGACTTTGGCCACTTGAAGGTCTAGGTTCAAATCGTAAATTGTTTTTGAGATATCGTAAAGTAACCCGATTCGGTCGTAGGCAAAAACGGTAATGATGGTGTTGGTTTCCGAAGTGCTGTTGTCGAATCGAATCTGTGTAGGCTGAATACGGGCGCTGGCCGCGTCGAATGTCGATTGCGATTTCCAAAGACGACGAAAGATAGGCGGTTTCGCGTGTCGCGGGTCGACGGACTGTAAAAGATGCTTGCAGATTTGTTCGATGCGCAAAGTGGGCGGGGCTCCTTCGTAGTCTGCATCTTGAACCACAAATCGGTCCCAAGCGAGTCGTCCGGGTTGCGTATGTACCTCAGCCGATAGAATGCTCAATCCTTGACTTGAAAGAGCGCCCGCGATGGTATGGAAAAGGCCGGTGGATTGCTCCTGTCGAACGGCCGTCACGTACTCTGTCGCGTCTTGATTGGACAAGTAATTTCCCCAGGCGAGGGCAGGATTGTCAGCTGTCAGCGAATGGAGTTTTCGAAGCTCTTCAATCAACTCCTTGGGTTTGATCGACAGCAAATAGCCCGAAGGGATTGCGTTGATTTGTTCGGTCCACCAATTGTCTTCGCGTTCCAGAGCGGTTCGATTGGCAAAAACGGCAGTTCGTTGTGTGGCAACAATGTCGAGGAAACGTTGGTTTGGGCTATCGCTTCGGAATTGAGATTCGGTCGCGTCGTAGAGTTGCAGGATGAGTTTGAGCTTCCAGTCGTTGAGCGCTCCTGGTCCAACCGCGTCCAAGTCGGCGCAGGAAAGAACCATCAACATTTGGAGCCGCTCGATCGAACCGACTTGTTTGGCGAAATGAACGATTGGATCTTTCTGCGACAGATCGAATCGGAACGCGGTATGGGCCATCAGGAGATGTTGATGAACGAGAAACACGAGAAGCTCTCGATCTGCATCGGAGAGCCTGAACAGCAATGCTGTTTCTTCGGCGATGACGCGACCGACTTCGCTGTGATCCTCAGGAAATCCTTTACCTAGATCGTGCAGCAGGAGGGCCAAGTGCAAGATCATTTTGTTTTGGAGACCGCGGTAAACGCGACCTAAGGGATCGTCGAGCTTCGCAAACTCCCCGGCGCATTCGACGGAGCGAATACAGTGCGCATCCACCGTGTACTTGTGATACTCGTTGAATTGCAAGAGGCATCGGGCATGACGCATGGCAGGAATGATCTGTTCCAAGACTCGCAGCTCGTGCAGTCGACGTAAGACCTCCCCTAGTCTGCCTGGTTTACTGATCAATTTCAGGAATCGCTCTGTCGCCTCTCCGCCGACCGATGTATCGCGGCGTCGCAACATGGCCTGACGGATCGTACGCCAAGTCTTGTGCTCGATGCGGCGATTGTAGCGATTGGCAACCTGCATCAGTTCAAGTACTTTCGCAGGATCGGACTGAAGTTTTTTCAGGCCGGACTTGGTTGCCCAAATCTCTTTGACACCCAGTCTAATACCTTTACCGATCGGCCATGAAATGAAACGGGTCAGATAACCGATCAGGCTCAAACGAGAACGGGCCATGCCGACAAAGTTTGCGGAACTATATCGCACTTCGCTGGTGTACTCGAAGTACTGTTGCATGAACTCCTCGACGGGCAATACGCCTTCGTTCCCTTCGAATTGGAGCCATTTAGCCAGCTCGATCTGTTTGGATCGATCCAGTGAATCCTGTGCTCGACCTGCTAAGAAGTGGAGTTGATTGCGCAATCGCAGGAGGTACTGGTATCCATTCGAGACCGCTTGGAAATCTTCTGGAGCCAGGAGTCCCATTTCCACCAGTTGTTCCGGATTCTTTTCTCCGAAGCAGACAAATCCAATCCATCGCACGATTTGCACATCGCGCAAGCAGCCGCGAGAGCGCTTGACATTGGGATGGAGGAGGTAGACCAACTCGCCGAATTTTTGGCGTTCGGCGAACCGTTCCTGCTCGATGAGCTTTGAGAGCCGAGATGATCGCCTCTTGCAGCCGATCTTGAACGCGTTCAGGAAACCATCGAAAAGCGATTGGTTACCCTCGACCAGCCGCATTTCCACCAATGACGTGAGAATGGTTGCATCGGCCCAGGCGGCCTGTCGGGCTTGGAATGGAGTTCGGATCGAGAAGCCCAATTGCAAACCCGCATCGACAATCATTTGAGCTATCGAGCGGGCCAAGGGAGCAATTCGCGATTCGCTGACACCGCGATAGAGCAACATAAGGTCGATGTCAGAAAAGGGCGCAAGATCCCTACGGCCATAGCCACCCAGAGCGACAAATGCGAAGCGGGAAGGGTCTACGGGATCGCGTAGCCCTTCCAGGGCGGCTTGAATCAGATCATGAATGACTTGATCAACGTCATCTGCCCATGCAAAACAAACTTGGGGCCCGGTGGCACCCGAATTGTGTAAGCTAGCCGCTTTGAGACGAGCGTCCGCCAAAAGGGAACGCGCTTCAACAACTTGCGGATGTAAAGATGACAATGGGTAAAGATCAGTTTTACAGGGCGTCTTGGCCGGTTTCACCGGTTCGGATTCGCACTGCAGTTTGCAGGTCAGAAACGAAAATCTTGCCGTCACCGATCTGGCCGGTTTGGGCTGTCTTGACGATGGTGTCGATCACGGTTTGCAAATCGCCATCGGCGCAAACCACTTCGATTTTGACTTTGGGAACGAAATCAACGGCATACTCGGTCCCGCGGTAGATCTCGGTATGCCCTTTTTGTCGGCCAAATCCTCGCACTTCGGTGACGGTCATTCCATGGATGCCTTGTTCGGTAAGTGCGTTCTTGACGTCTTCCAGCTTAAAATGTCGAACAACGGCTTCTATCTTTTTCATTCCGGAACTCCAGGGATGCGTAATTCAAGCTACAAAAGCTCGGGTGACTATCGAAATGCGGGACCGCCTGTGCGTCCTTCGCACATCCCACTGTTACAGTGTAACCAAACGCCATGATATACAACAAGGGTAGCTAGCGAATTACCGTGCTTCTCTATCAATTCCCCTTCCTGGATGAAGGACCGAATTGCTGATACAATCCCGACGCTTACGCTGGGGATACTTTTTTCTCGCACTGAGAGCCAAGACTGATGCAACGCGACCCATCGCTCGATTTGACCAAATTCATCCGTGATATACCCGATTTTCCAAAACCAGGAATTCTGTTCCGGGACATAACCCCATTGCTGGGCAATGTGCATGCCTTTCGGGAAACCATCGCGAGAATGGCAGATCCCTTCCGCGGTCAGAGAATCGATTGCTTGGTAGCCGCAGAAGCTAGAGGCTTCATCTTTGCGGCTCCGCTCGCCATCGAGCTCGGCGCTGCTTTCGTCCCCGTTCGAAAGCCGGGAAAACTGCCTCACGACAAGCACTCGTTTAGTTATGACCTTGAATACGGTAGCGATACCCTGGAGATGCATAAAGACGGGGTGGTCACTGGCCAGCGCGTTTTGGTTGTGGATGACTTGCTTGCAACGGGTGGTACGGTGGAAGCTTGTTGCAAACTGCTGGCAAATATCCAAGTCGAGATTGTAGGCTGTTTGTTTTGTATTGAGTTGAACCAACTCAATGGACGCGCACGATTGGCTCCTCACCACGTTGTTAGCTTGTTGAGCTACTAAGGCAAAAACTTTGTCGACATCATCATCCGCCAAGCTGGCCGACGGAGCAGAACGCGCTTTGAGCGATCTAGGGCTCGAACTCGATGAATCAGTGATGGATGGAGAACGCGAGCAGGTCCGTCCTCGAAAGGGGCGGCCACGCTGGCTGGTTCCGACTCTGCTGCTGCTGGCAACTCTTTTATCCATGACATGGGCTGGTATAGCCGCTTGGAGTCCCGCCGATTTGATCGGCAACGCTTATGCATCCAATTCGCTGTTTGAAGTCCGCAGGCACGTGTTAGCCAATTGGATTCCGGGATTGGTGTTTTCGATTTCGCTGACGGTCATTCTGGGCGCGCATGAACTTGGGCACTATTTTGCTTCGCGCTACTACCGTATACAGTCCAGTCTTCCCATCTTTATTCCGTTCCCCATCAGTCCTACGGGTACGTGTGGAGCCGTCATTCTCATGGAAGGATTCAAAGCGGATCGAAAGCAGATTTTCGACATAGGAATTGCTGGTCCATTGGCTGGGTTGGTTTTCGCGATCCCGATGGCTGCCATTGGACTGACCGGTGGAAGCCCTCCCCAAACTCGAGGCAATTCGATTCATTTCGGACAACCGATCGCCATTCAATTATTGGCTTCTGTAATGCCAACGCAGCGGATGGAAAATGATAATGGGGATGTTAGCAATGTGGTGCATGCGGTCACCAGCATTAGCAACGAAGCCATGAGTCCGATGCTGATGGCGGCATGGGTTGGCCTTTTGGTGACTGGGCTCAATATGGTTCCGATCAGTCAACTGGATGGCGGGCATGTCATTTTCGGATTGTTTGGACGACGGTCTAGGCCATTGGCCTGGCTCGCCTATTTGGGCTGCATCGGATATGTAATCTACACGAGCTACCGCTTTGGGCAGCCTGAGTTTATCCTGATGCTGTTTCTGATCCCATTGATGGGAATCGCTCATCCACCGAGTCGAAACGACTTCGTCGAAATCGGTTTACCCAGACAGATTTTGGGTGCAATCTCGTTAACCATTCCTTTTCTTTGCATTCCCTTGCGGCCCGTGGTGTTTTTGTAGCCAAGCCCTCACGCGGTTTTTATGCTTTACCCGCATAGAACGCACAGTCTTGAAGCTCCTCGCGGAGTCGATGCACGGCGGTCGTTACCCAGCCAAGGGGCGGAACCGCGACCGGAGCATAGTTGCTTAAAACCGATCCGAAAGTCTCCTTGCGGGCAGCCACCTCTGCCGGTTTCCTACTGGCCAAATAGGCGTCGATCGATACCGCTGCAGCACCCCTCTGCAAGCATCGAAACAATTCGAAGCCGTCGCAAATATTTGCCGATACGAGCAGCCTGATCTTTGAACCAGAGTCCTGTATTCCCTTGAGAGCCATCTCCAAAGTGGATTCCAACGGAGCCAACGCCAGAGAGCCACCGTTGGCATGGAAATCGTACTGGATATCCAGCAGCAGGCTGATATAGTCAAAGCCGCTGTCGACCGCAAATCGTACATCTTCGTAAACGGATCCAGGGGAAATAGCTGCTCCAATAGGGCAACCGTGCGCGACCATTTCCCGCAGGCATTCGACTTTCTTAGCAAGTTGCTCGAACTCTGTGATTTCGACCGGCAAACCGGGAACCCAGCGCGCTCGACGGTTGGATGCGATTCGCTGAAACGGTTGCCCCACCAATTGCAATTCGATCGCTCGAGCATGCGTTAGCGTTCGAACATCCATAGGTTCGTCGATGCCAAGCGGCTCCACGCAACAAACGTCACCAGATTCGCCTCGCCCCAACCAGCCGATTCCATGGCTGTTCAGCTCCAACCGCAACGGCGTCTTTATCGCTTCTGGGATCGAAGCGTCCACGCCCAAGCGTGTAAAGAGAGGCATGTCCCATTGCAAGCGGGAGCGACCATCCAACGCTTCGATGTTGCAAGCCAGGAAATGCGGCTCGATCGCTAATGGATCGACACGGGAGGCGAGCGGTTCGCAATGCAAACGAGATGGTTCGCGTGGTTTCACTTTAGGCCTCACGGTGAATCGGACGGAACACACGAAACTCTTTGCCATCGGACTTGATCGCCGATTTGAGTAGGAGCATCCCAATTTTGAGTCGATCGGGTTCGCGTAAACGATGCTCTTCGATATCTGGGCTGGTGGACTTTACCTCACCGCGAACGTAGATCGTGCCACCTCGCATCCCTCGTCCTAGATGTAGTCCGGCGCCCGCCCCGATGACCAATGTACCAGCCTGCATCCCCAGCGCTCCGAAATCGCCAACAGACCCTCGGACGACCACGTCCGCTCCTTGCATACCGATCGCAACCCGATCACCGACATTTCCGTAAACGGCCACCATTCCGCCGGTCCCCAACGCGCACAAAGCGTCCTTTGCTCCCTGCTGAACAATGAGGATTCCCGAATGAAGACTGTGCCCGAAGAAGTGGTTCACATTTCCGGCTACGAGTCCGTCCCCTTCACCGAACGAACAGAAGCCAAAATCACCTAAGGATCCTTGTACCGTCACATTGCAAAACTCTCGGATTCCGCAACAAAGGTAATCCTGCCCATCAGCCCCCGAGATACGAATGATCGAATCGTCGGGTTTTATCCCATCAGCGATTTTGCCCGACGCGCCGCGCAGGTGTTCTTCGATCGCTCGACGCAAGTCGGCAGGTCGACTGGTTTTGGCATCCAAATGGAGGGCCACAGCAGCGGAGGATTGCATGAAATTCCAATGTTTTGCGTATTAAAAACGCAACATTAAACCGACGGGGAAACAATGGTTAGACTCACCCCATTCTAGTCCAATGCCCCCGGCTCCACGAATCCATTCTTGCTCGCTAGCCAAAGGAGTAGCCCTTTTTGGAGATGCATGCGGTTAGCGGCCTGCGGAAAAACGATACTACTGGTAGAATCGATAACTTCGTTGGTGATCTCCAAACCTCGCCGGGCCGGCAAACAGTGCAAAACCTTGCAGTGTTTCGGAGCATTTTGCATCAGGGCCGAATTGATTTGGTAGGGTAGAAACTCCGCCGTCCTCTGATGGGCTTCGGCCTCTTGTCCCATACTGGTCCAAACGTCCGTATAAACAAAATCAGCGTCCTTGATCATCGTTTTGACATCGGGCGATTGCTCGAAGTCCAAGCCGCCGAAATGTTGCCGAACTTGCTCCACCAGCTTGGGAGCAATATGGTACTTTGCCGGCCCTGCCAATCTGAATTTCATTCCGCAGATCGAAGCGCTTTTTAGCAGCGAACGAGCTACGTTGTTGCCGTCCCCAACAAACGTCAATTGCTTGTTCTTGATACTGCCGCCAGCGACCTCTCGCATCGTCATCACATCCGCCATGGCTTGGCAAGGATGCGATTGATCGGTCAAGCCATTGATAACGGGCAACACGTTATGGGACGCGAGCTCGTCGACGGTCGACTGAGCGATAGCCCGGCAAACCACAAAGTCGCAATACTCGGCTAGCACTCGCACGAAGTCGGCGATCGTCTCGCGTTCTCGCCAGCCGACATCGTTGGTCAGATAGATCGCAGCTCCTCCTAGCTGAATCATGCCCGCTTCGAAACTGACTCGGGTTCGCAAACTCGCCTTTTCAAAGAGCAGAGCCAAGCTACGATTCTTTAGCAGGTCTGGACGTTGGCCCAGCCCCAAACGACGCTTGATACTATCGGCCAGGTCAAGGATTTCATGGAAATCATCGATCGAAAGATCGAATAGGGATCGCAAGTGCTTCATGTTATATTGGACTAATGCGTGATGCGGCGGATTGCCGATATTGGAGGATCTCGGTTCCAACGCCCGCCGTCGTATAGATTTCTAAGAGCAAAGAATGGCGAAGCTGTCCGTCGATGATGTGGACCTTGCCAACGCCGCGCTCTAACGTAGCGAGGCAAGCCTCGACCTTGGGTATCATTCCGCCAGCGATCACACCCTCTGCAATAAGCTGGCTTGCTTCCGCGGCTGTCAAGGAATGAATGACGCTGTTCGGATCGTTTTTGTCGCGTCGCACCCCATTGACATCGCTTATAAAAATGAGCTTTTCGGCCCCCAACGCTTGCGCCACGGCCATAGCTGCAGTGTCACCATTGACGTTGTACTTTTGGCCACTCTCGTCGATGCACATGGATGGGATGATCGGTATCTGCTCTGTGTAAGTGAGTGCTTCGATCGTTTGCCGATCGACACGTGTAACCTCACCCACAAAGCCAATGTCGAGCGGCTCGCTACCCGGCTCTTCCAGAAACAGCTTTTCTCCAAACAGCACATTGGTGGTTTTGAAGTTCAGGTTCATGGCCCGACCACCCAACCGTTCGATCTCCTGGGTCAACTGCTCGTTGAGTTCGTAAGCGAGAGTTTGTTCCACGATTTCTAGAGTACGTGCGTCGGTCATGCGTCGCCCTTTTACCCAGACCGGCTCGATGGCCGCAGCCTCCATCGCTTTACTGATCGACGGTCCGCCTCCGTGAACCACGACGGGACGCATCCCGACCGTCTCCATAAAGATAATGTCAAGCAAAGTATGTCGCATCGCATCAGGGTTGGCCATCAGCGAGCCACCCAATTTGATGACAGTCGTCTTTCCACGAAACTTCCTGATCCAGCCCATGGCTTCGATGAGGGTATCCGCTTTTGCGATGGCTATCTCTCTGGCGTTCAAGATTCGCTGTCTATCCTTATACTAAGGGCTAAAGTGGCTGGTTGCGATGCAACGGCTGGCTGTAACGCTGGGCCTTTGCTCAAAATATCAAACCAGCAAATAAATAAACGCCGACGCGATTCGGATCGAGCCGGCGATGCATATGCTTTTCGTTTTTCAGTCCCGAGTTGCGACAAAATGACCGATCGGGAACGCAAGAGTGTACTTGCTCTCAAGCGTCAATGTCAAGAATGTGAAGGTCCTACCGACGAACTCATTTCACTTCTTAGGTTTGGAAACCCCCGGGTTTCTCGCAAAGGTCCACATCGCTAGCCCAATCAAACAGACCGGTCCTAGGAGCAACCAGAGTCCCATTCTAATCTTGTTCGTGGACGGGGAATTCGTTGCGATTTCCTGTGGCTTGGTTTGCGTTGGAGACATCTCCACCGAGGGAAACGGTGAGGGGGGGAGCGTAGATCCTCCGCCGAAATTACCACCCTGCAAAAGATCCTGCTGGAACGTAGCCGGAACCCATCCGTTGCCATTCTGAGCGGCTAGGAATTGGTTTTGCGAACCTGTAGATTGGTTAACCAAAAATTGGGCAGCCGCTGGAGGACCAGCCGGAGCGGCCACGGTACGCCCCGCATAAGACATGTCCGGAAAGTCGACAACGCCGATGGCGGGCAGAAGGAGAGCCAAACAACTCGTGGCGCAGATCAGGATCAAGCCGGTGAACTTCATGGTTTTCGACCAAAAAACGTGTTTTGCCTGCAAATTCAAAGAACGTGTTGGGAGCATAGCACAACCGCACCCTCCGAATCGACTCGAAACGGACGAGAAATTCCACCGTAAAGTCTGTTTTTCCACGCGGCTTATTTTTCTAAATCGATGACCAACTATACTGTTGTGACGTTTCATCAGCCTGCGGTGCGTTGCCTCTCGATAGAGTCCGAACCGGCCTGAAGTCCTTTTTTCGACAAGTGCTAGCGATATGGTCTCGACCCCCAAAAGTCTCTTGATAGCTGCTGTTGCGATGGGCTGTAGCTGGTCGTTGTCGACGATGTGCCTAGCGCAGAATGTTACCTATTCGACCTCTTCGGCGCCGGTTCAGCATCTTGGCAATGGGCCAATCGACCTGAACAATCTTCCCGCGGACGTTCTCCAATGCGATGTATGTCGGCAACGGCTGGGGCTGCCGCCACTCCCATCCAAAGTGCTCCCGCCCTCCGGCTCAACAACGGTCCCCATGGAGCGCTCGATGCTCGAGCCAGTCAATGCAAAGCCAATGGCGAGTTTAACCACCAATCCCGGAACGCAGGCGCCCCTCGCCCGAACGCTCGGTTCACCCGGTTTGATATCGCCGAGTGCCGCTGCGGCAATGGCCTCGAGCGGGCTGGTAGTCGAGGAGTTTATCCCCCCACAATCGAGACCGGATGCCATCCAGCTGGGCGGAATACCACCCGAAGCTCGTCAGCAATTCCTGCAAAGTTTGGATTTGCCGTTTGGCGCCCGAATCTTGTCCGCCAACGTTCTTGGTCAGGGTACACCTGGTCCAGCCGGCCCAGCCGCCAACGAGCCCAAATTGCTCGAGAGCAAGCAAGCGGATCAAGAGAAGGCTATGGCTGAGAAAATCGAATCGATCATGGTCGAAAAGGAGTCCTTGGCACAGGATCGAGCGAAACTTACTACTCAGATGGCAGAGATGCAATTCGAGTGGAAAAAGAGCATGGAGCAAGCGAACAAAGCAAATCGGGAAGTCTTGAATATGCTTGAGAAAAGGACCGCTGAGGTTTCCGAGCTACAAGCTCAACTGAAAACCCAGCAAGAAATTATTGCCGCTCGCACAGCTAAAGATGCAGAAGCTAGCGAACAGAAAAAAGCCGACAGTGCTGAAAAAAATGCCGAAAAAAAGGACAGTCCGAAAAAGAAGCAGCCGAAAAAGAAAAAGGACGACAAGGTTTCCGGGTAAGGGACATGGCCTGGGCTATGGCTTAGTTGCGACCAATCCAGATGCCGAGACGCGATAGACAGGACATCGTGGCAATGCCTCCAGAAAGGTTTGACCGTACGCTTTGGTGGTCATCCGAGGATCGGTGACCACAACGATCCCGCTATCGGTTGCCGTTCGAATCAATCGGCCGAAACCCTGCTTCAATTTGATAACGGCTTCGGGCAACTGATAGTCTTGAAAGGGATTGCCTCCGTTTCTTCTGATCGCTTCCAAACGCGCTTCGAGCAACGGATGGTCTGGCACGCTGAACGGTAATTTGCTGATGACCACCAGACGCAATGCATCTCCAGGCACGTCGACTCCCTGCCAAAAGCTCTCGGCTCCGAACAACACCCCTCTCGGGTTTGTCTTGAAGGCCTGGAGCAATTGATGGCGGGGGATTCCGTCCGCTTGCGAGTAAATGCTGAGATCTTTTTCATTCATCCACGGGGTCAAAGCCGTGCAGCACTTGCGAAGCATGTCATAGCTTGTAAACAACAAAAAGGCATGCCCGTCGCTTTGGCTGATAAAGTGTTTCAAGACAGGGATGATCGCTTGCTCATACTTGAACTTGTCGGTCGACGGATCGGGAATTTCCGTGATCAAATGCAATTCGGCCAGACGTTGATAATCGAATGGACTACCGACCTGCAAGGTTTTTGCTCCCGCGGCTCCGATTCGCCCTTGAAAAAAGGCAAAGCCCTTGCCTTTGCTTTGGCCCGTCGCCACCGTGGCGCTGGTCATAATCACACTTTTCACTTTGCGAAAAAGCTGAGTGCGGAGATGGCTGCCAATGTCCAGTGGACTGCTCCGCATGGTGATTCGAACCGAGTTCCGAGATTGGATGTTTTTGGTTTGCTGCTCCAGCCAGTAAACGGAGTCCTCGACTTTTTGTTGAAGCCATTGATCGATACTGACCGCTAGCGCGCTGAGCCGATTGCTGGCGGACATCATGTCTAGCCGCTGGTTCGGGTCTTTGAGATCTTGTCCAAACCGCTCGAGTTGCTCCGAAAGCGTTTGCAAACGCTCACAAACGCTGGACGGAATGGTTAACGGACTTCGAACACGTCCATTTCCTTTCTCCTGAGTCGAGAGCCAGCCTGCGAGTTCAGCCGTCAAGTCGTCGAGCGCCTCCATGCAACGATATGTTTCCTGCGTCAGCTGTTTGAGACCCAACGCAACCAGAACCCCTTTCTCCGTGCGAGGATTGTAAAGTTTGCGAAGGGTATAGTCGATCTGTGAGTTGCTCACTTGCAAACCCAAATGCTCCCCAGCCACCGATTCGATGGTGTGGCATTCATCGAAGATGACCGAATCGTACTTCGGCAAGATTCCGCCACCCTGCGCACGCAGGGCGAGATCGCTGAAAAACAGAGCATGATTCACAACCAGTATTTGTGAATTCTGGACTCGACGTCTGGCCGCGTAGTAAAAGCAACTATCGTGGTGCTTGCATTTGCGGCCCATGCAATTACCCGAATCGCTTGCAACCTCATCCCAAATATTGCCTGGGGGTCGGAATGCCATGCTGCTGAGTGATCCGTCGTTGGTGTTACGAGCCCACTCCTTGACGCTGTTGAAATGCTCGTAGTCCTGTTCGTTGCTTAGCATGTTTATCGATCGTCCATCGGCAACTTCTAGTCGCCGTTTGGACATGTAGTTGCCCCGTCCTTTCACAAGTACACTCGTGAACTCTCGTGGAATCACCGCCTTGAGCAACGGCAAGTCTTTAGAGATGAGTTGCTCCTGAAGACTGATCGTATGGGTACTGACGATAATGCGTTTAATACCATCCTCCTCCTCGTCGTTCCCATCGGATGTTTTGCTTTTGGTTTTTTCAGGTGCCGACTTGGACGCAGCCGCGACCATAGCGTTTTCGGCTGCGGTGACGTGCAAGATAGCGGGCACTAGGTAACCGAAACTCTTTCCGACACCCGTCCCCGCTTCGACGATCAAGTGATGCCTATTGCGGAGCGCTTCTCCGACCGCTTCGGCCATGGCGATCTGCTCATTGCGGTGTTCATATTGCTTGATTCGCCGTGCAATGCTGCCCGAAGGGCCCAAAATTGCATGGATGTCCAACTCGCCCATCGACGTTGTTTCCTAAGAGTGGTAGTGATGGCACTGCGTCAGACTCGACGGCCTGGACGATAGCCGGTGTTCGGTTTCTTGGCACCGTCTTTGGAAACATTGCGTTGTTGCTTTTTCGGTCCTTTGCGTTGCCCATCTGACGAAACGGTTTTGCTGCTCGGCGGCGACGACTCGCTCGGCTCGTTGCTCGGCTCGTCGGTGGTAGCGCTTGGGTTGGGGATGGTGTGCACGTATTCCCCACGGAACCGTTTGTTAGCATCCTCGCGTCGCTTTTCCATCGCTTCTTTGGGGGGCCGTGATGGAATCAAGCAATCACAGCCTTCGCCGATCAAGTCTTGGCGATTGACGGATCGCAATGCATCCCGAACTTCAAAATAGTTTTCCGGCTTGAAGAACTGCATCAAGGCCCGCTGCGATTTTCGGTCGCGCAGAGCTTTGGCAATGAAGACCGGCTTCAGGGTAAACGGGTCCAGGCCCGTGTAATACATGCTGGTCGCAACATCGAGAGGGGCAGGGATAAAGTCTTGCACTTGATCGGGTTTGTAACCATTTCGCTTGAGGAAGAGCGCCAGCTCGATCATCGATTCGATCGAACTCCCGGGATGTGAGGCAATAAAGTACGGGACTAGGTACTGTTTCTTACCTGCCTCTTCGGAGGCTTTCTTAAACTGTTCAGTAAAGAACTCGAAATCATCGTTGGCTGGCTTCCGCATTTTGAAGAGCACATCCGCGTCGACATGTTCTGGCGCCACTTTCAAATGGCCTCCCACGTGGTGCTCTGTCAACTCACGAATGTATTCAGGAGATTGACGAGCCAAGTCCATCCGGACTCCACTGGCAACCAGCACTTTTTTGATACCCGGTATCTCGCGAGCCTCGCGCATCAATTCGATGACCGGCGTGTGGTCGACACCCAGCAGCTTGCAGATCTTGGGATGAACACACGACTGACGGCGGCATACGGCCTCGACGTCCGGCTTGGTGCATCGCATGTGAAACATGTTGGCTGTCGGACCGCCGATGTCACTGACAATTCCTTTAAAGTCCTTGTCTTCGGTCATGGTCTTGATCTCGGTCAAGATAGACTCTTTGGAGCGGGACTGAATGATACGCCCTTGGTGGGCAGTGATCGAACAGAACGTGCATCCACCGAAGCAGCCTCGCATGATCGTTACCGAATTCTTGATCATGTTGTAAGAGGGTATCAGCTCTTTGTAACTCGGGTGCGGCTTTCGCGTATACGGTAGACCGTAGATACGGTCCATGGCTTCTTGACTGATCGGCAGTTGAGGCACGTTGCATACGATGGTTTGTGTGCCGTGGCGTTGCATCAGTTTCTTAGCGTTGAGCGGATTGGTTTCGTTGTGAATGATCCGCGTGGCTTTAGAAAAGGCCACTTTGTCAGCGACTACCTCGTCGTAGGTAGGTAGCTCGATCGCATCTGTCGGCAATGTCTCGGATGCCCCGAGGGCGTACGCGACACCGCGCATGTCCCGCAGGTCCTTAACGGTCTCACCCTGTTCCAGTCTTCGGCACATTTCGACGATCGAATTTTCGCCCATTCCGAAGGCCACAAGATCGGCTTTGCTATCGAGCAAAATACTCCGACGCACCTTGTCGCTCCAATAGTCGAAGTGTGCTAGTCGACGAAGAGAAGCTTCGACGCCGCCGGCAATCACCGGCACCCCTTTGTACGCTTCGCGAGCGCGCTGGCAGTAAGCCAAAGTCGCGCGATCGGGTCGCAACCCGATTTTGCCACCGGGCGAGTAAGCGTCGTCGTTTCTGACTTTCTTATTGGCCGTGTAGTGATTGATCATGCTGTCCATGTTGCCCGCACTAATCCCGAAAAATAGGCGAGGGCGACCGAAACGTTTCCACGGTTCACACGATTGCCAATCGGGTTGGCTCACGATTCCAACGCGGTAGCCGGCCGCTTCGAGCACTCGTCCTAAGATCGACATGGCGAAACTTGGGTGGTCAATGTAGGCATCACCCGTAACAAAAACGACGTCGATCTCGTCCCAACCGCGAGCGCGAGCTTCCTCCATCGACATCGGAAGGGCTGCGCGGGCGAGCGGTCCGTGCGGCTGTCGCTCGCCGAGGTTATCGAGGTAGCGACTTACAACGCTTCCGTTTTTTCCTGTACTGGAGCTACAGGCGCTATTATCCGCCGCTAAGGCTTCGACTGTTTGATTCAGAATGGGAAGCGGGATCGACATGGCGTTTGATAGTTATCAAGAAGTCACGGTTTATTAAGTGCACTGATGCCATTGTAGGCGACTTTTTGATTTGGTCAGCCGTATTTCTTTGTTATTGATGCTCTTTCCTGCCGCTTGTATACTCCTTCGCTCTTCGATCCGGCAGATCTCCATTCATTGATGTGAGAGCCGCTCGATTAATCTGGTCCTTTCAACTTTTTTTGGCGGAGAAAACAAGCGGTGACAATTCGAATCGCAATCAACGGGTTTGGTCGTATCGGACGATTGACGTTTCGCAACCTAATGAGCCGTTCCAGCGAGTTCGAGGTTGTAGCCGTCAACGACTTAACCGATAACGCGATGCTGGCGACCTTGCTGAAGTATGACAGCGTTCACGGTCGTTACGACGGTACTGTCGGATACGACGATAAGCACTTGATTGTCAACGGCAAAAAGATTCTGGCTTTGGCGGAAAAGGATCCGTCCAAGTTGCCGTGGGCTGAACACAAAATTGATATCGTTGTGGAAAGCACCGGTTTTTTCACGGGCCGAGCCAAGGACGGAAAACCTGGTTACGATTCTCACTTGACCGCAGGCTGCAAAAAAGTAGTCCTCAGTGCGCCCGCCAAAGACGGTGCTGATTTGACGTGTGTGCTGGGCGTTAACGACGATAAGCTCACCAAGGAGCTTAAGTGCGTTTCCAACGCGTCTTGCACAACGAATTGCTTAGCGCCTGTTGCCAAAGTGCTGAATGATACTTTCGGGATTGAGTCCGGACTCATGACCACTGTACATGCTTACACGAACGATCAGAAGGTTCAGGATCTGCCTCACGCGGATCCATACCGCGCACGTGCCGCTGCGTTGAATATCATTCCGACCACCACAGGGGCAGCGTCGGCGGTAGGGCTGGTCATTCCCGAACTCAAGGGCAAGCTAACAGGGATGGCGATGCGAGTTCCGGTGGCAACAGGATCGGTCGTAGATTTGACCGTCAATCTGAAGAAGGATACGACTGTTGCAGAGATCAACGCCGCAATGAAACTCGCCGCCGAGGGCTATCTAAAGGGAATCCTGTATTACACCGAAGACCCAATCGTTTCAAGCGATATCATCGACGACCCGCACAGCAGCATTTTCGCCGCGGACTTTACCCAAGTTCTTGGTGACAAAGGCAAGCTGGTTAAAGTCGTGTCGTGGTACGACAACGAATGGGGTTACAGCTGCCGAACAGCCGACCTTTGCGCTCGCCTAGGAGAATTACTGTAGGCTTACGTGTCGTTGGTTGGTAAATTCTAATCTGCTGCTTGGCCCAACGCAAAAGAACGCCTGGAAACCATCGGTCACTTTGGCCGGCCGCTGGTTTTCAGAGCTTCCCAAGGCTTAGGGTAGTAGTACTGAGGGACGTATGGGCCGCTATGCCGCGCATAGTTTCCATTGCAGTAGCTCGTTTGCCAAGCCATCGCTTCTTGACTCGATGGCTCGATGATGTGTGCGGCGTATCCGGAAATATACCGAGGCCGGTTGTAGGTCTTTCGATACTCGGGCAGCGCGTTCCAAATGTGATGTGACAAAATGTCTTCCCGCTGCATGGCAGGATCCAGGTATGTGCCGGACAGCCAATCGCCCGACCGACCGGGAGCGGCCATCGCAACAAAACAGGCCGATATCAAAACCGCACTCGTCCATCTGCGCACCATGGTTTTTGCTCCCTAATCGATTTGCCACTCCAATAAATTTCAATCTGCCGCTCGATTACTGTCTTCGAAGCAATCCTTGCCGCTTTTGAAGCGATCTTTCCCTATTCAGCGATAATTCGAATGCGAGCAATCCTGCGATGGCGGGGGGCCCGACTTTGCGGGCAACCATTCGTCGCAGGGTCCCTTCGTAGGGATTGTGTCAGTCTTGCCCGCTAGACTGGCGAGCCATGGAAAGATAGAAGACCTGGGACCTATGAGGAAAGTTTAGGGGGCATTACAATCTGAGATAGCAATACGGGGGGGACATATGACTAAGCAGCTTGAGCATTCAAGGAGGATAGGGCGATGAAATACAAAGAAAACTCATTGGGAAGGTGGACGAGTTCCCTCAACAGGCCGGCATTGGTCTGCTCGCCGGCGATTTTTGTGGGGTCCCTCATCCTGGTTTTTGGCTCTTGGCATGTAGGCTCAAGTCTCGCTCAATACCCAGGCTCCCACGCAGCCACAACTGTAGGCTATCCCAACCCTAGCGTTGTGAGCACCAGCTTTGCTTCATCGCCGATATCCTCTTTCTCGCCAGTATCCTCTTCCTCGTCCATGGCATTGCGTGACTGGGCGTTGGATGTCGCTAATGCCAAGATAAACTTGGACGCCAATCAGTTGCCGGATATCCCAACCGCTCGCGAACGACTCGATCGAGCGATGATGGAGTTGGAAAACTTTCTAGCTACCTCGCCCCAGCATCAAGCCAACTGGTTGGCGTTCTTAGCATGGAATGAACTGAGGACCGAGCTCAAGAAAGAATCACCAAACGACGTGAGGCTGTCTCAGTTGGAGAAGACTTTTCGACAAAACTATTTTGGGCTAGAGATGAGTCAGTTTACTCATGTTCGCGACGCGCTATCCGAGTATTCCATCGCGCTGAAGTTTAGTTCCAACCGACCGAAAGCGATCGAGGCCTTTGGAAAGCTCTTGAGCAGTCTGTCCGAGCAGTTGCAAAAGCCCAATCAGTCTGCAGATTTCGAAGCCACGCGAGAGATCGGAAAGTCCATTTCGTTTCTATCCAAAGCAAATCAAGCCTCGAACTTAGTGAGCGCTATTCGCAGTAATTTTTCGAGATCGAACGCGAGGGTTTTGGTATCGTCCGCCTTTGTTCAACAACGCTTCTCCAGACCGGTCAATGAAGCCAATCCGGTGAACGAACTGATTTTGGGAACTCAGATTTATGGCCAAAGCTGGTTGCAGGGCTTTGTGACTCCGCAGCTTTTGGATAGCCATTCGAATGCCGCTCTTCGACTTGAATTGAACGCTAATCTTTCCAGCGAAAACATCGGTTACAACCGATCGGTCAAACTGTACACTCAGGGTGCCGCGAGCGTTTTTGCAAGCGAAACCATCGCACTAACCGACAACGGCCTGACTACCCTCAACGATACATCCGTCGATGCATCTCTGTCGAGTCAAATTAATGATATTGAAGCCCGTTTACGGATTGTTCGTAAAATCGCCAGCAAGAAAGCTGCAGAGCAAAAACCACAGGCCGACGCGATCGCCGAAGGTCGATTGGAAAACCGAATCCGAAATGAGTTCCATCAAAAGCTCGCGCAACAAGTGTCGGATGCAAATCAGAAAATCAAAACTCCAGACCTACCGGTCTTGAAGCGACTGGGACTCGATTTACCAAATCGAACGACCTGGAGTTCGCCCTCGTACTTGGCGCTTCTATGGAAGGTTCAAGGTCATGCGCAGTTGGCTGCACCCCGCTCTTGTCCCTTGGTCGTTGACCCAAGCGGAATCACAGTTCAGTTGCACGAATCGGTTGTTACGAATGTGTTGGACCCGCTCCTGGCGGGCCGAATCATCAAGAATACCGATTTGGATTCGCTCGCAGTTCAATTCGGAGATGCATTGGGCAAAGGGCTCGTGAAACCCTCCAACGATGAGCCCTTTGCAATCACCATGGCCGATTATCATCCGGTAGAAATACAGCTCGATAACTCGCTGGTCACTTTTCGGATCCGAACCGAGAAGCTAGATCGGGGCGATCGAGCACTTAAGCAAGCTGCGTCGATCAAGGCGTCGTACACGATCGAGTTGATCGATGGCGCAATTCAGTTTCGTCGCCAAGGGGATATCGACATTGACTTTTCAGGTAGTCAACAACGTGGCTCGGAAGGCGTTGTTCTACGCAGCTTCTTGAAGCGAAAATTCACAGAAGTCTTCAAGGAACAACTCCTCGATACGCCACTTCGCTTGACCGATCGCTTGCCTAGCGATTTTCAAGGTTTAGGGCTATATTCTATTCAAGTCGATGACGGTTGGATCCAAGCTCACCTGCGTTAGCCGGTCATCTGCGTTAGCCGGTCATCTGCGTTAGCCGGTCATCTGGGCAGTTTTCCGACAACGATCTTTGGAACATAAACCGTGCTTCGCTTGCGGAGAACTTTCGCTTCATGGATTTGATCCGGAATCTTGGAGTTCTTTTTTTTATCCTCTTCGTCCCCTTTGTTCACTACACGGAAGAGGTTCAAGTTCTCCTGGCCTTCGATGATTCGGCCGAAGACGACATACTTGCCATCGAGTTGTGGCATAGGCAGGAAGCTTATGTAAAACTGAGAGCTTCCGGAATCGGGGTTGGGCTGCCTCGATTGCGGATCGATTCCGAGTGCGATACCCAGGGAGCCACGAAAATGATCGCGATGCTCAGGCCGATCCATTTCGCCAGGAATCATGTACCCAGCGTCCCCTGTGCCATCCCCTTTTTCGCAACCCGTCTGCGCGCAGACGTGCTGTTCTACTCGGAAGAACTGTTTGCGACTGTAGAATCCTTTCTCTACTAGCATGATAAAACTCTTGACCGTTTCTGGTGCGGAATCTTCGTATAATTCCAATACAATTCGACCTTTAGAAGTCATCAGTTCGACTTGGGGATTATCATTCTTGAGGGCTTCCGCTTCACGTATTTTGAGTTCGCGATTCCATTTTTCTTGCAAGGCATCGGCATCTCGCAGCAAAAGCGATGGCAAGCCAGCGAGTTTGCCCTCCTTGTCCAAGTCCCCCCAACATTGCTTAACGAATTCAAAATCGCAATGAGCGACCCCGACCAATCCAGCGGAATAGAGGACTTGTTCGTCGAGGAGCTTTCCCCCGTGGAGGATCGCTTTGGCTGGTTCGAGCCATCGATCGAATCTGTCCAATTCCGTATCGGCTAGCAACATTTCGCGAAGCGTCTCGCCGATATTGGAATACTTGTCAGGGTCACTCTCGTAGACTCTTCCGGCTGCTTTGACCCATTCCGCTGAGGCTTTGTGGCAAATGCTCATCGCATTGTCCCAATCCGAAGTGGCTTTTCTGGATGCCTGTTCGTCGACAACCTTGAGCAAAGTGTGGGAATGCATCACTTGATCCAGTTCGGTCATGGCTTCTCGAAAGCGACCGAAGGCAGCATTGTATTGCACAGCCAGTTCCGACGTGTCATCGGAAGGAATTACACCAAAGGTCCGCACCCGCTGAATTGCCTGTTCGTTTTTCGCTTCGGCTTGTCGTTGCTTGTCCGCCGCTCGCTCTTCGGGCGACTTCGATCGTAGCCTGGAAGCGCCCGAAGGTGCACTCTTTGCTGGGTTGGTCGATTGGGTCGCTGGGTTGGTCGATTGGGTCGCTGGGTTGGACGATTGGGTCGCTGGGTTGGTCGATTGGGCGTGGGTGTAGGCCACGTCCAAAAAGCAAGCAGAAAACGGCAATACTGAGGACAGTAGATAGGGGCGAAACCGGGTTAGGAGAATGGTCATGGCACTAGTTAGAAAGTGTAGATTGGAATAACCTGTACCGATTGTATCCGCGGTATTGAAATTCCTAGCGGGAAATTGTAGGCAAACGACAGGAACTGAGGTCGAATAGAGCACGTGGAAACTACCACCCTTAGGATCATCGCTGGCAACTTGCGAACCCGCAAGATTCAATTTGCGGTGGACCCTCGAACACGTCCCATGAAGGACCGAACACGCGAAGCCGTCATGAGCTTGCTAGGTGGTACGTTTGAAAACGCGTTGGCGTTCGATTTATTTGGTGGAACAGGTGTTTTGGCCTTTGAAACGGTTTCCCGAGGTGCAAAATATGGTGTGGTTTTTGAGATCCTAAAGTCGGCTGTTCGGGAGATCCAGAGCAACGCGAAGACACTTGGACTTACCGAGGTCGTCGAAGTGGTTCAGACCGACGTGATCGATTGGTCTAACGGTCTACCCGAAAATGCCGAACGCTTCGACCGTGATTCAAAACCCATCTGGGTTGTTTTCTGCTGTCCGCCCTATTCCCTCTGGGAGGGGAGCGGCGAGAAACTTCGAACCATGCTAGAGCTGTGGTGGGAATCCGCCCCGGATGGTTCCCTTTTCGCCGTCGAGTTGGAGGAATCAACCCCTATCAAATACTTGCCCAGCCAAGCCGATTGGGACCTGCGATTATACAAACCAGCTCGCATGGCGATCGCAGAAAAGTAAGTCGAAACCATGGCGGCTCGAAGCGACGCTGCGCCGGGACGCTGCGCCGGGACGCTGCGCCGGGTCGCTGCGCTGGGTTGCTTCGCCGGGTCGCTGAGCTGGGACGATGGACCAAAAACGTCGAATGCGCAGCTCCACTGGACTGGCTACAATGGTTGGCAAGCCGATGGCTCTGAAATCGTTGTTTGATTCTATCGGTCTCGCAAACAGCAATACTCACCTTTCGAAAGTGGATCCCACCATGCTTCTTCCAGTATTCCGGCCAGCTCTCCTTCGTCGTAATGCTTTCGCTACCGCAACCTTCGTGCTTTCTTTGGCTAGCTCCCTAGTCGTCCAAGGACAAGAATACCTGAATGGGATCAAATGGACTGCGCCAAGCATCGTGACCCCAGGCAGCAGGGACAGCGATGCCCCCTCGGATGCGATCGTGTTGTTCAACGGAAAAGACCTATCGCAATGGAACAATGCAGATTCCTGGACCGTCAAGGACAATGTTATGATCTGTGGCAAGGCAGCCATTTCGACCAAAGCCGAGTTCGGCGACTGCCAGCTGCATGTCGAATGGTCTGCCCCGACCCCGGCTGTTGGCAGCGGACAAGGGAGGGGAAATAGCGGCGTTTTTATGATGGGCAAATACGAGTTGCAAGTGCTCGATTCTTTCGACAACGCCACTTACTTTGACGGTCAAGCCGGCGCAATCTACAAGCAGACGCCACCCATGGCAAACGCCATGCGAAAGCCGGGAGAATGGAACGCTTACGACATCTTCTGGACTTGTCCCAAGTTCAAAGACGATGGTTCGCTCGAGTCGCCAGCCTACATCACGGCAGTTCATAACGGCGTCTTGATCTTGAACCACTTCGCTTTGCTGGGAGACACTCCGTTCAATCGCCCGCCGGAGTACAAGGCACATCCGGCCAAAGGGCCGATCTCCATTCAAGACCACGGAAACCCCGTCCGATTTCGAAACATTTGGCTTCGAGAGCTGAAACCTGTTCGCGGAGTTCCAGAACGCGAACCCTTCCTCCGTAAGGGTGATAAAGAGTTAAACATTGCCAAGCCAATAGAATGATCGCCGTATCATCGCGAAACTCAAACTAGGGCATCTTCGAGTCTTGATTTTTGGGTACGCCCTTAGTTGTACAGCGCTCCGCGTCGTACGAATCAAGACGCGAAGCGGCGTGCAACTAAGCTTGCCGCAATAAAGACAATCATTCTGACCAACAACCTGCCGAAGTCCCAAACACCAGGAACTCTAGAAAACCATGGCCATAAACAACCCACGCCTTGCTCGAAGCGCACTTGCCATATTGTCAGCCATGCTTCCATGCAGTCTTGTGACTGCGCAACGGCCGGATTCCTCGGAAGCCAACCTAGTTCCACTCCCTCTATCGAAGGCACGTTTCGTTCTTATGCTCAGCGAGAATCCTTTTCTCCAGCCCAGTTCCCTGGCTCTCCTGGCCCCTGACTTTTCGAAAATCAAACACGAACATTACTTGCCCGCATTCGAAGCCGGAATGGAGGAACAACTCGCTCAGGTCCAGGCCATCGCCAACACATCCGAAGCTCCTTCTTTTGAGAATACCCTGGTTCCGTTAGAAAAATCTGGGGAGATACTGAAGCGGGTCCAGGCCGTTTTCTTCAACATGTCAGCCTCGAACAACGACGATGCCATTCAAGCCATCGAAGAGAAGATCGCGCCGCGGTTGGCTTCCCATTCCGATGATATTTTCCTCAACAAAAAATTGTTCGCGCGGGTGGAAGTGTTGTGGAACAAACGCAGCCAGACAGATTGGAACGAAGAGCAACAGCGCCTGCTGAAAGAGTACTACGAGAGTTTCGTCCGAGCTGGCGCTCGATTGACTGACGAGCAGCAAAAGCGAGTTCGAGCTATCAACGAAGAGCTTTCGTCGATGACCACTCAGTTTCAAAACAATTTGCTCGCCATTACCAAGGAGCGGGCCGTGGTCGTGGACGACATAGCGTTGCTGGAGGGTTTGTCCACAGGCGATGTAGCGGCTGCCAAGGAAGCCGCGCAGGCCAAAGGTCAGCCCGGAAAGTACTTGTTGGCGATTACCAACACCACCCGACAACCGATACTGCTGTCGCTTGCGAATCGAGAGATGCGCAAGCGAGTTTGGTTGGCCTCTGCCAATCGCGGACTTGGCGAAGCGGGCGGTCTAGATAACCGACCACTGGTGCTCGGAATGGCGAGGTTGAGGGCCGAGCGGGCGGAGATCTTAGGCTATGCCAATCATGCATCTTACACTTTGGAAAATCAGATGGCAGCCAACCCGGCAGCAGCCATGAAGATGCTGCGCGATCTCGCGCCAGGCGTCGTGGCCAAGGCGAAAACGGAGGCGGCTGACATCATGCGGTTCATGCAGGCCGATGGAATCGAAGGTGAACCCGCCCCCTGGGATTGGGAATACTATTCTGAAAAAGTGCGAGCCGAGAAGTACAAGATCGATGAAAATCTCGTGAAGCCGTATTTCGAAATGGAAAGCGTATTGCAGAACGGCGTTTTCTACACGTACGGTAGGTTGTACGGCATCCAGTTCAAGGAACGAAAAGATCTGCCGGTCTATCATCCGACCGTTCGTGTCTTTGATGTGTTGGGAGCGGACGGGAAGCAGATTGGGTTGTTCTACGCAGACTACTTCCAGCGAGACTCCAAACGAGGAGGAGCCTGGATGGATGCATTCATCTCGCAATCCCGACTGCTCCATCAGTTGCCTGTCGTAGTCAACGTCATGAACATTCCTTCTCCGGCCGCCGGCGAACCAACCCTGTTGAGCTTGGATCACGTCATGACGATGTTTCATGAGCTAGGGCACGGCGTGCATGGCCTGTTTTCTGCCGTTGAGTATCCGACGCTTTCAGGTACATCCGTCCCTCGCGATTTCGTGGAATTCCCGTCGACCTTCCATGAGGACTGGGCGATCCACCCAGAGGTCCTAGCCAATTACGCTCGCCACAACAAAACAGGTGAGTCGATCCCCAAGGATCTCCTCAACAAAAGCATTGCCGCCAATAAATTCAACAAGGGTTACGAAACCTTGGAGTATGTATCTGCCGCGTTGCTGGATCTGGGCTGGCATTCCATTTCCAGCAAGGATGCTCCGACGGATGTCGTCGCTTTCGAGAACGAGCTGTTGAAGAAGTTTGGTATGGATTACGCGCCCGTGCCACCTCGCTATCGGACAACGTACTTCGCGCACATTTGGTCAGGCGGTTACTCGGCCAGTTACTACGCCTACCTTTGGAGTGAAGTCTTGGCAGCGGATGCTTTTGCACACATGACTAAATTGGGCGGACTCACTCCGGCGAACGGGGCCGCATATCGAGAAAAAATCCTCTCCAAAGGGGGAACACGGGAGGTGATGCAGCAGTACAAAGACTTCCGGGGCCAAGAACCCACGGTGGACGCACTGCTCGTTCGGCGCGGACTTCAATAGGTTTGTCTAGACAATAGTTGTTTGAACAACTATATTCGGAATCATGAATTCCGCCAACAACCTACAGTTAGCCGTCCAGTTTTTCTTTCAAATCGGAGTGATCTTGATCGCCTGCAGGTTGGTGGGCACAATCGCCAAGTGGCTTGGTCAACCGCAGGTGGTAGCTGAGATGATTGCGGGGGTCTTGCTCGGACCCTCGCTTTTTGGACTCGTGTTGCCCAGTTGGCAGGAATTTGTTTTCCCGTGGGACCGCTCACAACAGACCAGGGACACACAGTCGTATCTGTTTCCAGCATCGCAATTGGGGCTGGCTTTGTACATGTTTGTCGTCGGCTTGGAGTTCCGAGTCGACATCATTCGGAGTAATTTCAAGACCTCGGCGGCGGTATCATTAGCGGGTATGGTCGCACCCTTCGCGTTGGGGGCGGGGCTCGGTTGGTTTTTTTTTCATTACACGTCTTTGTTTCCCAGCCAGACGAAAGTCTCTGAGGCGATGTTATTTCTGGGAGCGTCGATGTGCATCACCGCTTTTCCGATGCTTGCGCGCATCATTCACTTCAAGGGGCTCGCGGGGACTCTCATGGGGACGGTTGCCATCGGTGCCGGCGCGATCGACGATGCCATGGCCTGGTGTTTGCTCGCAGTCGTGCTGGCGAGTTTCGATAACAACCTAAGTCATGCGGTATGGAGCATTGGTGGTGGCGCACTGTTTGTAACGGTTGCTGTGCTGGTAGTGCGACCCCTCCTGGATCGATGCAAGGGGTGGTGGATAGACGAGAAAGAAACGCTCAATGACGCCGGGCTAGTCATTGGGTTAACCGCCATGACGTTTGGCGCGTGGTTTACGGACAAGATTCATTTGCACGCCGTTTTTGGTGCATTTGTGATGGGGGCATGCATACCAAGGGGAACCATGACACGTGATTTGATCGCTCGGATACAGCCCTTAGCGGTAGCGCTGCTGCTCCCATTGTTCTTTACCTACTCGGGGCTAAACACCAAAATCGGATTGTTGAATTCTGTCAACCTATGGGCGTTTTGTGGATTGGTCTTGATCGCGGCTGTGGCGGGTAAGTTCGGCGCATGCTGGCTAGCGGCTCGTTGGTCTGGACTTCCTCAACGTGAAGCCCTTGGCATAGGCACCTTAATGAATGCTCGCGGCTTGATGGAATTGATCATTATCAATATTGGGCTGGAACGCGGCATCATCAGCGAGTCGTTGTTCGCTATGCTGGTGATCATGGCGGTGGTAACGACGTTGATCGCGTCACCGATCTTCGACGCTTTGGTCGGCGACCGAGCGACGACGCTTGCGGATCGAAAGCTATCCCTAGCAAATGAAAATGGGTGAGTCAGACTTGAAAGAAAAGAATGCATTGGGTTGGCATTGGTTGGTCGATTTCTACGATTGTGAGCAATTGCCATCCGAACCAGCAGTCCTAGAGGGGATGCTGGTGGAGGCGGCCAAACTGGCAGGTGCAACGGTCGTACAAAGCTGCTTCCACAGGTTTTCCCCGCATGGTCTCTCAGGGGTTGTGGTCATCGCAGAGTCCCACTTGGCAGCACATACATGGCCGGAGCATCGCGCCATGTGCATCGATATTTTTTCATGCAGCCATAGAATCCATTCGCAGGTCGCCATCGACTATGTTGCATCGCAGATACAAGCTGCCAGAGTAGAGACCCGCAGCATAGTCCGGGGCGATCTGATAGACTAACGGCCCTCTTTCTTGATCGAGCCACACCACCCATTGGAGCCACACAAAAATGTATCGTCGCGTTGATGGCACACTCGAACTTAGGCCGATGATGCCCCAGGATATCCCCATGGCGTTGCGAATCATCCACGACTACGACGAAGACGACGCGGCCGAGGCTCGAGAAACCTATCAGCGCGGACTGGAAGGTCAGTTCGCGCTTTGCGAAAACGGGGCGGTCATCGGCGTGGTTGGGGCTAAAGTGATTCCCGATACCGATGGTTCGTTCGGTTTGTCCTGGACCTATTTGCAACGCGATCATCGCCGATCGGGCAAAGGGACTAAAATGCTGAACTGGATGATCGAAATCATGAAGCAGCAAGAGGGACGCAAAGTCTTTGTGCATGCGAGCGACTACATCGATCCCACCGATGGAGACATTTACCGGGATGCCCGCGAAACGTACATGCAGGTTGGCTTTGCCCAGGAGATTCGTCAACCGGACTATTACGCGCCCGGCGAATCCATGCTCGTCTATGGGATGCGGTTGTGTCCCCGAGAAACAATCAATACCGTCCTCAATCTGGACGATATCAAATTGACCGATGTAGACGAGATTCCTGAGACAAACGGTGCTTACTGGTTGGCCTGGGAGTTGGTTGCTCAGGGTCAAGGGAACAAGCCCCAGGACTTTAGTCGCATCTTCAACGAGGTTCGTGAATGGGGGGGACGATCCATTTTCATGGCCTTTCCCTCCGATGTCACCAACGCATCGACCCTATTAACTTCGGCTCGGTTTCGAACCTCGGGCAGGTTGGCCGACTATTTCGAGGATGGGGTCGATGAGGTGCATTACCGGTACGATATCGATTGACCAACTGGCCCAGAGTTTCCTAGATCGTTCGCAAACCGTGGGTCTACCGTGATTCAATGGAGTGGCTACCCAGGTTCTAACGGGATCGCATAGGGTTGTAGACCAAGGCCTGTTTTGGATCGAGTCGGTAGTAGCCGCCGAACGGAGTGCTGTGCAATCGGTCTTTGGTAAGTCCACTGCGATAGAGTTCTACCAAGTTCACATCTGGCAACATACCCGAGTGCTGCTGATAAATTGCTACCATCTGATTCAACCGCTGAATATTGGATTCATCCCGAGATCTTTGGTACTGATCATATGTGTGCTGACCGAGCCACCCGGTAAACGCGATCGATGAAGCGATCCAAGTTCGCTTAGTCCACCGAGAGAATACGAAATTCAGTAGGATCGGATAGAAACGCGTCATTGCACGGCCAAGACAGACAGAGCCCGAGGGGAGAAGACATCTGTGGGAGCATAGTGCGCAGCCTAGCCCGTGGAGTGGTGTTTGCGGGTAACAGTATTCCAAAGCGACTGGAATCCTGGTGGCGTTTAGCGAGTCTAACGGTTTTTCAGGCGCTTTTGGATTTCCTCCCAACGCGTCGCAAGTTCGCGTTCAAATCCTCGATCTGTTGGCTGGAAGTATTCGCGATCAACGCCCAAATAATCCTGGGCTGCAATCCCTTCGTTAGATGCCTGGGAGTATTGGTAGCCCTGGCCATGGCCCAGACGTTGCGAGCCTGCGTAATGGCCGTCTCGCAAATGGATCGGGACTGGGATGATCGTACCCTCCTGGACATCCTTTTTGGCCGCTCCGATGGCCAGGGTGGCGGAATTGCTTTTGGGGGCCAAAGCCAGATAGATCACGACTTGTGAAAGTGTGAGTTGGCATTCAGGTAGTCCGATGAACTCGCAGGCTTGCATGCAAGCGACCGCGAGTGGCAACGCATGCGGGTCCGCGTTCCCCACGTCCTCGCTGGCCAAAATGACCAGACGTCGGCATAAGAACCGGATCTCTTCGCCACTCTCGATCGAGCGCGAAAGCCAATACAGCGCGGCATTCACATCCGAGCCACGTATGCTTTTGATCAAGGCGCTGGCCATGTCATAGTGCTGATCTCCACTCGCATCGAACTGAAGTACCTTCTTTTGCATGCTTTCCCGAACAAGATTGACATTGAGAACGATCGGCGAGGAATCCGACGATAGGACAGCCAGTTCCAAAGCGCCGAGAGCTCGGCGAGCATCTCCCTCGGCCATCGTGGCACAAACCGCGAGCGCTTCGTTTTCGACTTGAATCTGGTACATGCCCAGTCCTCGCGAACGGTCTGCGATCGCGCGCTCCAGCAGTCCTATAATCTCCACTTCTGTGAGTGGTTTTAGTTCGAAGAGCTGCGACCGACTCAGCAAGGCACCGTTGACCGAAAAGAATGGGTTGCTCGTGGTGGCTCCCACCAACGCCACGACTCCATCCTCGACGTCTGGCAGCAAAGCATCCTGTTGCGACCGGTTGAAGCGATGAATCTCATCGATAAACAGGATGGGACGGGCTCCGCCAGTCAGAACTTCGTCTTTGGCCCATTGAAGAGCTTCGCGCAGTTCTTTAATGCCGCTGGTGACGGCGTTGATTTGCCGGAACTGCCCTCCGGTCTCAATCGCAATCAAATGGGCCAGAGTCGTTTTGCCGGTTCCAGGGGGGCCGTAAAAAATGACCGATTGAACGCGTTTGGACGCGATGAGTCGGTAGAGGAGTTTCCCTGGCGATAAAAAGTGAGACTGTCCAACAAACTCCACAAGCCGTTTGGGACGCATGCGAGCAGCCAGCGGCAACGCTTTCTCGCGATTCGTCTTCTCTGCGTGTGAAAATAAGTCCATAAAACACCAAAAGAGTGGGCAGGCAGTGCAAACGAAACAAACTGTCGAGCGTATTGTATCCTGTCCTACACGTTGGGCATTCGACAGCTAAAATAGAACGTTCCGCACTTGTCAAAAATCCCGTTGCAAAAGCCCCATACCAAAAATCCATTGGAGATAGACCATGAAACGAATCGTTGAGAGTCCGCTCTTGTTCCTGATTGCCAATATCTGTTTGTGTTTATGTTCGTTCACTTGGGCGGTAGCTCAAGATAGCAAGCCGACCAAAGGCCTAGCGTCCGCCGTTCCTAGCACCAAAGATAGCAAACTGGAAACGGCAATTTTTGGCGGAGGGTGTTTCTGGTGCACAGAAGCGGTCTACCAACGTGTCAACGGAGTGAAGTCGATCGTTTCTGGTTACGCCGGTGGAACCGTTCCAAACCCCAGCTACAAAGCGGTCACGACAGGTGCCACGGGCCATGCTGAGGTCGTTCAAGTTACCTTCGACCCAGACATCGTTTCGTTCGAAGAATTGCTCCTGGTCTTCTTCAAAACACATGACCCGACATCGCTCAACCAGCAAGGGGCCGACATAGGAACACAATACCGTTCCGTCGTTTTTTATGCCGACGATGCACAGCGACTTGCTACCGAGAAGATCCGCGACAAGTTGGTCGACGAAAAAATCTACCGAAAAATCGTGACCGAGATCAGCCCACAACCCGAGTTCTACCCTGCAGAAGCCTATCACCAAAACTACTTCAACACCCATCCCCAAGAAAGTTACTGCCGCAGTGTGATTGTTCCGAAGATCGCCAAGTTCGAAAAACTGTTCGAAGACATCAGCCGAAAGAATGCGGAAAAAAGAGCAAGGAAAGAAAAGAAGGAAAGCAAGAAGTAATTTTCTGCCATATTCAGACTCATCGGCTTGGAGTGGCTTGCAGGTGAACTTCGGAAGCTGCCGCCAGAGTGTTTCTGAGCAGCATCGCGATCGTCAGCGGGCCGATCCCCCCAGGAACGGGGGTAATGGCGCTGGCGATTTGGGCCACTGCTTCGAAGTCGACGTCACCGACTATTTTATCCCCGAGTCGGTTGATTCCGACGTCGATCACCACGGCCCCTGGCCGGACCATGTCGACCGTTACAAAATGAGGCTTGCCGATTGCGACCACCAATATGTCTGCGCGGCGAGTAATATCCGCCAAATTTTTGGAATGGCTATGGCAACAAGTGACTGTTGCATTGGCATTGGCAGGACCCATTGGACCCATTTTCTGCAGAAACATAGAAACCAATGGCTTGCCAACGATGTCGCTGCGACCGACTACGACGACTTCTTTTCCAGCCGTGTCGATTTGACATCGCCCTAACAACTGCATGACACCATGAGGCGTGCACGGCAAGTAACGTGGCCGACCTTGCGAAATGAGGCCGACGTTCTCGGGAGAAAACGCATCGACATCTTTGGCGGGAGCGACCGCATCCAGCACTTCCCTTTCCCGAATTTGTTTAGGAAGGGGCAATTGAACTAGGATGCCATGGATTTTTGGATCGTTGTTGAGCTGTTCGAGCACTTGCAACAACTCGCTGGTTGTGGTGGTGGCCGGCATCCGAAATAGGCGGCTTTGGATGCCCGCCTTTTCACAAGCGATTTCTTTGTTGTGTACATACACATGGCTGGCCGGATCGTCACCTACCAAAATGGCCGCTAGGCAAGGCAAAATGCCACGTTGTTCTTTGAGCATTGCAACTTCGGTTGCGATTTCCTTGCGAATCTCCAGGGCCAGGGTTTTGCCATCTAAAATGCGTGCGGTCATCGGGTTTTGTTACTCGGAGAGCAGTCGTTTCGGGATATCGTCAGGTTCCGTGTTTGTTATATTGTGAACCAAGGTGGTTCGTCGAGCCATCCAAGGCAACCTTTGAGATCACGCGTTAGAAAACCTTTCCAAATGGCCGATAAAGAAAACACCGTCGAAGAAAAGCTTAGCCCAGCAGAAGCTATGAAGACCGCCAGCCGCTATCTGCGCGGGACGATCGGCGAAGAACTCGCTACCCCAACCGATCACTTCGGCAAAGAAGACATTCAGCTCCTCAAGTTTCACGGCACCTACCAGCAGGACGACCGCGAGGCTCGCGGTGGAGTTACGGAAAGCGGCAAGTCGGAAAAAGCCTACAGTTTTATGGTTCGCAGCCGAATCCCTGCCGGAATCATGACCAGTCCTCAGTTGATTGCTCATCTCGATTTGTGCGATGAGATTGGCAATACGACCCTCAAAGTGACGACCCGGCAAGGATTGCAATTGCACGGTATTCTTAAGTCCGATTTGCGACAATGCATACGTCGCATCAACGATTGCCAATTAAGCACCCTTTCTGCGTGCGGAGACGTCAATCGCAACGTGATGGCTTGCCCGGCTCCGTACAAGGATAATGTTCGGCCTGTTCTTCAAAAGTTAGCTTACGATTTGGCCATGCATCTGGCCCCCAGCACTAAAGCCTATTACGAGCTCTGGCTGAAGGACCTCGATTCTGGCGAGGAAACGCTCGAAGGGGGCAGTGATGAGATCGTCGAACCGATTTACGGCAAAGTCTATCTCCCCCGCAAATTCAAAACGGCGATCGCTTTGCCAGACGACAATTGCACCGATGTGTACACCAATTGCTTAGGCTATGTGGCGGTCATTCGCGATGGCGAAATTATCGGTTATAACGTCGCCGTCGGGGGCGGACTGGGAATCACCCCGAGCGCTAAGAAAACTTTTCCGCGACTCGCGACCCGTATGGCCTTTGTTACATCCGAACAGGCAATTGCCGTCGCCGAAGCGGTTGTCAAAGTCCAACGAGACTTTGGAAACCGTGGGGACCGAAAGCGAGCGAGGCTCAAGTATCTGGTGCACGATGAAGGTATCGATTGGTTCCGAAACAAAGTCGAGGAATACTACGGAAGCAAATTGGCTGACTGCACTCACGATGATGTCCGCGAGCACAACGATCACATGGGCTGGGATCAGCAAGGGGACGGGAAATGGTTTTATGGTTTCAATGTTGAGAACGGACGCCTCTACGACAACGAGAACCGATCTTGGAAAGCGGCCCTGCGAGACATTTGCCAAGAGCTGAACCCAGAGATCCGACTGACGGCCCATCAAAGTATCTTGTTCTGCGACATCGCAGAAAAGGATAAAAGCAAACTCGAAGGTTTGATTAAGAAGCGAGGTTTGCCACTGACCGAAGAGATCTCGAACGTCCGGCGGTGGTCGATCGCTTGCGTGGCGATGCCGACTTGTGGATTGGCGATCACCGAAAGCGAACGAGTCTTGCCCGGTTTGATCGACGACCTGGAAAAGGTTCTGGCGGATATGGGGCTGGACAGGGAACTGTTCACTCTGCGAATGACCGGTTGTCCCAACGGATGCGCGCGACCCTACAACGCAGATATCGGCCTAGTGGGTAAAGCCAAGGGCAAGTACACGATGTACGTCGGAGGAACTCGACTCGGGACGCGGCTTGCCTTTATTTTCAAGGACCTCGTTCCGTTTGAGGATATCGTTTCAACGCTCCGCCCGCTGTTCGAAGCCTTTAAGCGAGACCGCATCGAGGCTGAAACTTTCGGTGACTTCTGCACCCGCGTCGGGAACGAACAACTAAATAAGTGGTATGACGAAGCTGTCCAATAGTGAGTCGAAGCCATGGCGGAGTACCTATTGAGAGACCCTTAAGTAGTACCTATTCGCCCTCGTTCCCAAGCTCCAGCTTGGGAACGCCGTCCTCGAAGCTCTGCTTCCAAATCCTGCAATCGCTGCCAACTCTCGCGTAGAATTCCCGTGTTCTCAGGGTAGACGAAGCCTCAAAGCCCACGGACCAATTGCGAATGGTTATAACTAGAACCGCGGCCTTCGGTTCTGTCGGGCCTCAGGTTACCGTCCATGGCGCGAGAATCTCTTTGTCGTAGAAAGGCAAGCTCATGCTCGCCAAGCTCAAAACGTATTCGTTGCTTGGTATTGACGCAATGCCAGTGGATGTCGAGGTGGATCTTTCACCAGCGCCCCTTCCCAAGACAGTTATCGTGGGACTGCCCGAGCAAGCTGTTCGTGAAAGCATCCATCGCATCGAACGCGCTTTGGTCAACGGCGGTTTTACGCGCCCGCACGATCGAGTTGTGATCAATCTCGCCCCGGCGGACTTACCAAAGCAAGCCACTAGTTTTGATTTGCCGATAGCCATCGGCATTCTCGTCGGCTCGGGACAACTTGAGTCAGACATATTGGAGTCTTACGCAGCCGTTGGCGAGCTTTCCCTGGAAGGGCACATGCGAAACGTGAAGGGAGTGCTGTCCATTGCGATTGCAGCAGCCAAACAGCCCGGCGTTCGCGGCTTGCTCGTCCCAGCAGAAAACGCGCAAGAAGCAGCGGTAGTCGAAGGCTTGGACG
>Ga0105044_10001273_pt1 | contig 33351 bp, 37 predicted proteins | sample MAT01_FD_78092 | JGI IMG/M metagenome (GOLD analysis project Ga0105044, IMG submission 78092) | Freshwater microbial communities from Lake Fryxell liftoff mats and glacier meltwater in Antarctica - MAT-01 | ecosystem: Environmental > Aquatic > Freshwater > Ice > Liftoff microbial mat | place...
CTTCGGACTCGCGCTCGGTCTCGTGCCACTCGTTCTCGGTGGAAGGCGGCGAACTCCGCGCGATCGCGGCGGGACGCGCGGGCTCACCGTGCGCGGGACGCGCGGGCTCACTGTGCGCGGGACGCGCGGGCTCACCGTGCGCGGGACGCGCGGGCTCACCGTGCGCGGGACGCGCGGGCTCACCGTGCGCGGGACGCGCGGGCTCACCGTGCGCGGGCTCGCTGGCCGCGCTCGCGGCTCCCGCCGTCGGCGTCGCGAGCGCGCGCGCCGCCGGGGCCGGAGTCGCGGACGCGGTGGACCGGCTCGCAGACGCCGACAACGTGGAACGCGCCGGCGCCGCCGGCACTTCGCGCGCCGGCTGCGGCCGCAGCACGACGTCGTCGGACGCCGAACGCGCCGGAGCGGCCGGGCGCGGAGCCGCGGACGGGATCGCGCTCGACAGACGTGCTTCGAGCGCCAGGAGCCGACGCTCGAGGTCCGCGAGCGGAATCCCCGTCTCGGCGCGCGCCAGGTCGAGCAGCGCGATCTCGAGCACGACGCGTCCGTGCGTGGGGAGGCGGGCCATGCGCTCGCGCGCCAGCAGCAGTTCCTCGATCCAGGCCTCGATGCGCGCGGTGCCGAGCTTCTCGGCGCGCGACGCCAAGAGCGCGCGCTCCTCCGCGTCGAGTTGGACCAGCGGCGTCTCGCGACCGAGCAGACCGGTCAGGAGGATCGCGCGCAGACGATCGAGCAGCGCAGCGACGAGTTCGGGTTCGCCGCCCTCGCCGAGCGGCAGCGCTTCGAGCACGCCCGCGCGATCCGACGCTGCGAGACGCGCGAGCACGCGATCCGCGAGGTCGGCGCCGCCTTCGGCCGCGAGCCGTTCGAGGTCCGCGACCTTGGGTTCCGCGCCGACGAGCGACAGGAGCTGATCGGCGAGCGACAGCGCATCGCGCATGCCGCCGCGCGCGCGGCGCGCGATCTCGGCCGACACGCCGGGTTCGGCCCGGACATTCTCCTGAGCGAACACGTGCTCGAGCCGCGCGCTGATCACGGCCTCGGAGAGCGGCGACAGTCGCAGGATCTGACAGCGCGACAGGATCGTCGCCGGGACCTTCTGCGGATCCGTCGTCGCCAGCAGGAATTTGACGTGTTTCGGCGGCTCTTCGAGCGTCTTCAGGAGCGCGTTGAACGCCTCCTTCGTCATCATGTGGACTTCGTCCACGATGTAGATCTTGTAGCGCGCGCGCATCGGCGCGTAGGCGACGTTCTCGCGCAGCTCGCGCACGTCCTCGATGCGGCGGTTGCTGGCCGCGTCCATCTCGATCAGGTCGGGGTCGGCGCCCTTGTCGATCGCCGTGCAGTGGTCGCACGTGCCGCACGGGTTCGGCGTCGGACCGTGCACGCAGTTCAGCGCCTTCGCGACGATGCGGGCCGTCGTGGTCTTGCCGGTCCCGCGCGGACCCGAGAACAAGTAGGCGTGGCCGACGCGGTCTTCTGCGATCGCGCCTTGCAGGGTGCGCGCGACGACTTCCTGGCCGACGAGGTCGGCGAACGTGCCGGGCCGGTACTTGCGTGCTAGGACGAGATACGACACGGGACTGATCTTACGCGCGAGCGCCGAGCGTAAGCGAGTCGGCAGCGAGCAACGTGCGCACGAGCGTGAGCGGAGCGTCAGCCAACGGAGCCAACCAACCCCGCGCGCGGCAGTCCGACGGCGGAGGCCGCGCGGCACGCCGGGATCGAGCACGAGTGGACGCTCTCGCTGAAGCGCTGGACGCGGCCACGTCGAGTCGCGAGCGAGGAGTTGGGCCCGGGCGCCTGGCGCCTGAAACAGCGGCTCTTAGGGCTGCTCCGTTCCCGGCCTGACCCGATTCGTGCCCGTCCCATCGCCCGGGACCGGGCCCAATTCCTCGCTCGAAATCGTGATCCGCCTGCGGTCCATGACCTGGACCTGCGCCCCGGGCTCGGTCGGAATCGTCCGCTCGGGGCGGTCCGCGCACGCGACCGAAAAGGTCGAGCACGCAGACCACCCCGGACGAGACTCGTGTCGGGCGAGGTGGCGGAGAGGGAGGGATTCGAACCCTCGGTGCCATTGCTGACACCTACGCTTTCCAAGCGTATGCAATCGGCCACTCTGCCACCTCTCCGCACGTTGCCGATGCAGAGCGAGGGTCCACGAAGGTTGGCGGAGAGGGAGGGATTTGAACCCTCGATGCACTTGCGCGCATGCTGGTTTTCGAAACCAGTGCCTTCAGCCGCTCAGCCACCTCTCCAACGATTCGTGGAGGACGACGCGAGGCGCCGCGAGCACGACCCACCCGCTTCCGGGTCGGTCAGCTCGCGTCACTCCGCGCGTCCGCGCTTCTTGCGAAAGAACTCCTGGAGCAGCGCGCGGGCCTCGTCGGCCAGCACACCCTCCGCGATCTCGGCCCGGTGGTTCAGACGCGGATCGGTGAGCACCGATCCGAGGCTGACGGCGCCCCCGAACTTCGGGTCGCGCACGCCCCACACCACGCGCGCCACGCGCGCATGGGAGAGCGCGCCGGCGCACAGGAAGCAGGGCTCGACCGTCGTGTAGACGATCGCGCCGGGCAGGCGCAACGCGCCCAGACGTGCGCACGCGCGCTGCACGGCGAGCAGCTCGGCGTGCGCGGTCGGATCGCGCCGCGCATGGGTCTCGTTGTGAGCCTCCCCCACCACGATCCCGTCCAGGATCACGACCGCGCCGACCGGGACCTCGTCGAGCGTTGCCGCCCGGCGAGCGAGGTCGAGCGCGAGCCGCATGCCGTCCTCGTCGTCGCGCGCCGGACCCAGGTTGGATGCGGCAGGCGTCATCGGGGCGCGGCTTCCTGTCGGTTCGGTCGCGGTGAGATCGGACGTTCGTGTTCGAAGGCGCCCGGGATCGACCCGAACGCCTCCGAACTTGAGCTGGTACACCCGAGTGGACTTGAACCACTAACCTTCTGATCCGTAGTCAGATGCTCTATCCAATTGAGCTACGGGTGCGTGGGGCGGAAGGTTGTAGCCCTGGCCCAAGGGGCTGTCAACGCGCGGGTCGGAACCAGGGCCGCGATCACGTCCGGGTCGGAACGGCTCCTTCGCGGCGCGGTCCCCGGCCGTTGGCAGCCGGTGGAGTAATCCCCTAGCGAGGCCCAGCGCGCGCTCGTGAGGCAAGGAGGGCGACGCTGGGTGACGGAGCGGCCCACTTGCCCGCTGAGCACGACGCCACGAGTCCGACGCCGCAGCGCGCGCTCGCGAAGCCGCAGTAGGGGCTTTTTCCGCGGGCTGCTAGGCTCTCGCGCATGGCGGACAAGCCTGCGATCCCTCACCTGCTGAGCCTTCAGGACCTCTCCGAGCAAGAGGTCGACGATCTCCTCGACCTCTCCGTGCGCATCAAGCGCCGGGCGGGTGCCTTCCAGCTCGCCGGGAGGACGATCGGCCTGCTCTTTTTCCGGCCCTCGCTGCGCACGCGCGCGTCGTTCGAGGCGGCCGTGCACCAACTCGGCGGCCAGACCATCCACCTGACGGCCTCGTCGGACTTCTGGGAACTCGAGTCGGCCGAGGGCGCGGTCATGGACGGCCGCGCGCCCGAGCACGTGAAGGACGCGGCGCGCGTGCTCTCGCGCTACGTCTCGGCGCTCGCGATCCGGCCCGCGCTCACGGGACAGTCGTGGGCCGCGGACCGCCGCGACGCGTCGATCCGCGCCTGGGCGCAGCATGCGCAAGTGCCCGTGATCAACATGGAGAGCGCGCTGTGGCACCCGCTGCAAGCGCTGGCCGACATCATGACGTTGCGCGAGACGCTGGGCGATCTGCGCGGCAAGACGCTGTCGGTCGTGTGGACGCACTCGCCGCAGCCGGCCAGCCATTCCGTCGTCCACTCGCTGCTCTTGGCGGCGCTGCGCGCGGGCATGCGCGTACGCGTGGCGCATCCCAGCGGTTACGAGCTCGACGAACAGGTCCTGTCCGAGGCGCGATCGATCGCGGACAAAAAGCACGCCGCGTTCGAGACCGGTCTGGCGGCGAAGGAGGCCGTGCGCGGCGCTCACGTCGTCTACGCGCGCTCGTGGAGCTCGCTCGAGGACTACGCGAACCCGACCCTCGCCGCCAGCCGACGCGCGCGCACGTCGGGCTGGATCGTGGACGAGAAACTCCTCGAGCTGGGCAGCGACGCACGCCTCATGCACGCCGGGCCCGTGCGACGCAACCTCGAGGTCACCGATGAGGTCCTCGACGGCCCGCGCAGCCTCGTGTACGAGCAGGCCGAGAACCGCCTGCACTCGCAGAAGGCCCTGCTCGCCCGCCTGCTGCGCGCCTGACCCACGCGCCCCCCTCCGCGGCGAACAGCTCGCTCCGGTGCCTGGCTAACTTCACGCGCGTTGGCCCGAAAATGGGCCAACGCGCGTGAAGTTAGCCAGGCACCGGAGCGAGCTGTTCGCCGCGGAGGGGGGCGCGGCACTTCGTCCTCGACCGGTGGAAGCGGCGGCGTGTTTCGGTAGGCTCGCGATCTGGATCTCGAACGCATGGCAGAGCCCGATTTCGTCCACCTCCACGTCCACTCCGAGTACAGCCTCCTCGATGGCGCGAACCGGATCTCCGATCTCGTCGCGGCGTGCACGAAGGACGGCCAGCGCGCGCTCGCGCTCACGGATCACGGGAACCTGTTCGGCTCGATCGAGCTGTACCAGACGGCGAAGAAGGCCAGCATCAAGCCGATCCTCGGCTGCGAGGTGTACGTGGCGCGGCGCTCGCGTCACGAGACCCACAGCAAGGCGAAGGGCAACGGCTACCACCACCTGACGCTGCTCGCGCGCGACGCGGAGGGTTGGCGCAATCTGGTCCACCTAGCGTCACAGGCTTACCTCGAGGGCTACAGCTTCCGTCCGCGCGTCGACCGCGAGCTCTTGGCGAAGTACGCGCGCGGTCTGACCTGTCTCTCGGGCTGCCTCGCGGGCGAGATGTCCCAGCTCGTCATCGCGGACCGCGAGGCCGAAGCGCTCGAGTTGGCCGGGACGTGGCGCGATCTCTTCGGGCCCGAGCACTTCTGGCTCGAGCTGCAGCGCAACGGCATCGAAACGCAGGACAAGGTCAACGAGGCGCTCGTGCGCATCCACCAGCGCACGGGCATCCCGCTCGTCGGCACGAACGACATCCACTACCTGCGCGAGGAGGACTGCCAGGCGCAAGACGTGCTCTTGTGCATCAACACGGGCGCGAAACGGTCCGAGGAAAAGCGCTTCAAGTTCGAGACGGACACTCTGTTCTTCAAGACACGCGCGCAGATGGCGGACGCGTTTCGAGACCTGCCGCAATGCGTCTCGGGGACGATGGACGTCGCCGAGCAGATCGACGTCCAGATCGAATTCGGCAAGTACCGCCTGCCCGTGTTCACGCCCGACACGGCGGAGACCGCGGACCAAGTCTTCGACCGTCTGCTCGAGGAAGGGCTGCGCAAGTTCTATCCCACGGGGCACGAGCCGGCGCGCGCGCGCGTCGACTACGAGAAGAGCGTCATCCGCGAGCTGGGGTTCGTCTCGTACTTCCTGATCGTGTGGGACCTCGTGCGCTGGTCGCGCGAGAACGGCGTCCCCGTCGGTCCCGGCCGCGGCTCGGCCGCCGGTTCGATCGTGGCGTACCTGCTCGGGATCACGAAGGTCGATCCGCTCAAGTACGACCTGCTTTTCGAGCGCTTCCTGAACAGCTCGCGCGTGTCGATGCCCGACATCGACATCGACTTCTGCATGGAGGGTCGCGAGCGGGTCCTCGCCTACACGCGTCGACGCTACGGCGACGACCACGTGTCGCAGATCGTGACGTTCGGGACGATGGCTTCGCGCACGGTCATCCGCGACGTGGGGCGCGCGCTCGACCTGCCGCTGGCGGAAGTCGATCGTGTCGCGAAGAAGATCCCGGCCGGGCCGAACGCGCCGTCGCTCAAGGAGTTCCTCGACAAGGACGCCGACATTCAGGCCGTCATCCGCGAGAAGCCCCAGCTCGCCGAGCTGTTCCAGATCTCCATCCCGCTCGAAGGACTCGCGCGGCACATCTCGACGCACGCAGCCGGCGTCGTCATCGCCGACCGTCCCATCGTCGAGTACGTCCCCCTCGCGAAGAACGGCGACGACGTGTGCACGCAGTGGCCTGCGCCGCAGCTCGAGGATCTCGGGCTGCTCAAGATGGATTACCTGGGTCTGCGGACCCTGACGATCCTCGAGAAAGCGCTGGCGAATATTCGGAAGCAGGGCGGCACGCCGCCCGACCTCGACGCGCTGCCGGAGGGCGATCCGCGCACGTACAAGCTGCTCACGTCGGGCGACACCTTGGGCGTGTTCCAGCTCGAGTCCGAGGGCATGAAGAAGCTGCTCGGGCGCATCAAGCCCGACTGCTTCGAGGACTTGATCGCCATCCTCGCGCTCTATCGACCCGGCCCGCTCGAGTCGGGAATGGTCGAGATGTTCACGCGTCGAAAGCACGGCGAGGAGCCGATCCAGTATCCGCACGCGCTGCTCGAGGCGATCCTGCGCGACACGTACGGCTGCATCGTCTACCAGGAGCAGGTCATGCTCATCTCGAGCGCCCTGTCGAGCTTCTCGCTGAACGAAGCCGACAACTTGCGCAAGGCGATGGGCAAGAAGAAGCCGGAGATCATGCAGAAGTTCTCCGAGCAGTTCGTGAGCGGCGCCAAGGCGAACGGCTGTCAGGAGAGCGTCGCGCGCGAAGTCTGGGACAACATCCTCAAGTTCGGCGGGTACGGCTTCAACAAGTCGCACTCGACCGCCTATGCGGTGCTCACGTACCAGACCGCGTACTTGAAGGCGAACCACCGCAGCGCGTTCCTCGCGGCGAACTTGTCCTGCGAAATGTCCACGGCGAAAAAGGTCAAGGAGTTCGTCGACGACGCGCGCAAGAGCGGCGTCGAGATGCGCCTCCCCGCCATCGAGCGCTCGGTATGGGAGTTCGAGCCCGAAGGCGATGCGCTGCGCTACGGCTTCGGAGCGATCAAGGGCACGGGCCAGAAAGCGATCGAGGCGCTCGTCGAGGCGCGCACGGGACTGCGCGCGCGCAAGACGCAGCCGACGTTGCACGAACTGTGCGCCGAACTCGACCCGCAGACGACCGGCAAGGTCTGCTGGGAAGCGCTGATCAAGGCCGGCAGCTTCGACGCTCTCGACAAGGATCGCGGTGCGCTGCTCGCATCACTCGAGGCGGTCATGGCCGAGGGCGCGCGCGCCGCGGCCGACCGTCGCGCGGGCCAAGGCAGCTTGTTCGGCGGCAGCCCGCCCCCCGCGAACTCGGCTTCGAAGAGTCCTAACGGCGCGTCGCGCGTCGGGACGCTCACCAAGGCCGAGATGCTGCGCGCCGAATTCGAAGTCCTCGGCTTCTACTTGTCGGGGCATCCGCTCGAGGAGCGCGCCGGTCTCCTCGCTCTGCTCTCGTCGGTCGGAGTCGATGGCTTGGCCGGGATCCCGGCCGGCACGGAGATCACGATCGCTGGGATGATCCTGGGCAAGTCCGAGGTCGTGGTGAAATCGGGCTCGCTCGCGGGCCGCAAGATGTGTCGCTTCCGACTCGAAGACCTCTCCGGCAACGTCGGCGTCACCTGCTTCCCACGCACGTACGAGGAACAGAAGACGAAGATCGAGGACGGCCGCGTCGTGCTCCTGAAGGTCAAGGTGGAGGAAGGCGCGGAGGAGCCGCAGCTCCTGCTCGAGGAAATCTGGACCATCGAGGAGGCGCTCGGCCGCTTCCAGGGCGGCGTCGTCGTGAACGTCGCACCCGAGGACGAGCACCTCCTGGCCGACCTGCGCAAGATGGTCGACGACCACAAGGGTCGCGCGCCGCTGTACCTGCAGGTGCAGGGCCTCGACGGGCGCACGCGCCGTGTGCGCGCCGGCGGCGATTGCCGCGTCGCGATCAGCGAGAAGTTCGCGCGCGACGTCGACACGCTGCTCGGCAAAGGACGCGTGCGTCTCGCGCGCGTCTGACGCACCGACGGAGCACCGCGACCGGACTTTCACAACGGGCACCTCGACGACGAAGCACGCATCGAGGCCGACGCGGGCGCTCCTCGTCGTCGTAGTGCGCGCCGACTCTGCGCACGTCAGCGCGCGGGCGCGTTAGCCCAGCAGACCACGAAGCCCAGCCGACCACGAAAAAACCGCGGCGGACTCGAGGTCCGCCGCGGCTCGGTCGTCGGGCCGCTCGCGTTGCGCGCGGCCGACGCGATCAGGCTTCGGCCGTTTCCTTGGGCGTGCGCTCCACGAACTCCACGATCGAGCGCTGGCCGTTGTCGCCCAGGCGCGGCTTGGAGAGGTGCAGGATCCGGCAGTAGCCGCCCGGTCGAGCCTTGAAGCGCGGTCCGATCGTCGCGAAGAGCTTGTCGACCGTCACCTTGTCGCGCAGCGCCGCGAACACCATGCGCCGATGGTGCAGCGTGTCGTCCTTGGCGAGCGTGACGAGCTTCTCGACGAAGGGCTTGATCGCCTTCGCCTTGGGCGTCGTCGTGATGATCCGCTCGTGGAGGATGAGCGAGTTGGCCATGTTCTTCGTCATGGCTTGACGGTGTTCCGTCGTACGGCCGAGCCGGTTCCCTGCGCAACGGTGTCTCATGGCTACTTCCTGTCGATCTTTCGGGGACCGCCGGTCCTAAACGTTCATCCCGAGCGAGAGCCCGCGCTCGGCCAGCTTGTTCTTGATCTCGGTCAGGCTCGTCTTCCCGAGGTTCTTCAGGTTCATGACCTCGTTCTCGCTCATGCGGACGAGGTCGCCCAAGGTCTGGATGTTCGCACCATCCAGGCAATTGCGCGCGCGCACCGAAAGCTCGAGGTCGGCGATCGGTTCCGCCAGGACGACCGACATCTCGCTCGTCTCGCGGTTGCGCTGGTTGTACTCGGAGCTGTCCGGGCTGTCCGGGACGAGCTCGCGATCCTTGCTCGTGCCGTAGAGCACGAAGGGGTTCAGGTGCTTGCGGTAGATCTTGGCCGACTCGATCAGCGCCAGCTCGGGCGTGATGGTGCCGTCGGTCCAGATCTCGAGCACGAGGCGGTCGTAGTTCGTCAGCTTGCCGACGCGCGTGGCCTCGATCGAGTAGCGCACGCGGTGGACCGGCGAGAAGATCGCGTCCACGGGGATCGTGCCGAGCTGCTGGAGATCGGAACCGCTCTCCTCGGCCGCCACGTACCCGCGACCGCGCTTCACGCGCAGCTCGATGCGCAACGGACGATCCTTCGTCAGCGTCGCGATGTGCAGGTCGGGGTTCGCGACTTCCGCGTCTCCCGGACAGATCACGTCGGCGCCGGTGATCGCGCCCTTGGTGGACTTCTCGATGCGGCAAGTCACCTCGTCGCCGCCCTCGAAGGCGACGCGCAGGCGCTTCAGGTTCAGGATGACGTCCGTCACGTCCTCGAGGATGCCCTCGAGCGAGTCGAACTCGTGTTGCGCGCCCTCGATGCGTACGGACACGACGGCCGTGCCCTCGATCGACGAGAGCAGGACGCGCCGCAGACCGTTGCCGATCGTGTGACCGAAACCCCGTTCGAAGGGTTCGATGACGAAGCGGCCGAAGGTCTTCGACAGGGTATCGGCGTCGGGCTGCACCTTGCTGGGCAGCTCGAAGTTTCTCCAACGGATGCGCATGACGGTTTCGTTCTCCGGGTGAGGCCTGGGACCGGGGTGATACCGGCGCAACCGCGTTCCGCCCCTTGCGAGCACCACCGACGTACCGCGGCCTCGGCGGTGGTCGGTGGAACTCCTCTGGTGGGTGGACGCCCCCCGAACCTCGCAGGTTCGGGGCCGTGCGCCGATGTTTCGACTACTTCGAGCAGAGCTCGATGATGAGCTGTTCCTGGATCGGGTGCGGGACGTCCTCGCGGCGCGGGACGCCGACGATCTTCGAGGTCAGCGCGTCGCCTTGGACTTCGATCCAGATCGGAATCGACTGCGACTTGTTCACCTCGATGGCCTCACCGACCATCTTGCGCGTGTTCTCCTTCGTGCCGGGCGTGACCACGTCACCGGGGCGAACCTGGTACGAGCAGATGTCGACCTTCTTGCCGTTCACGCGGAAGTGGCCGTGGTTGATGAGTTGGCGCGCGTGGTTCCGAGACAGCGCGAAGCCGCTAGCGACGACCACGTTGTCGAGTCGGCGCTCGAGCAGGATCATCAGGTTCTCGCCCGTGTTTCCGCGCAGGCGCTCGGCCTCGAGGAAGTAGAGCTTGAACTGACGTTCGCCGACACCGTAGATGCGTTTCAGCTTCTGCTTCTCGCGCAAGCGGACGCCGTACTCCGTGACCTTGGCGCGCTTCTGCGCGTGGACACCCGGCGGGTAGTCGCGCCGCGAGACGGCGCACTTCTCCGTGAAGCAACGCTGGCCCTTGAGGAAGAGCTTCATGCCTTCCCGGCGGCACAGTCGGCACTTGGGATCGATGATGCGTGACATTCTTCGTTCTCTGGTTCTGTTCTGGGTGCGCGCAGGGTTGGGATCGACGCGTCGTGTTGGGATCGACTGGAGTGGATCGATCAGACGCGGCGCTTCTTGCGCGCGCGGCAACCGTTGTGCGGGAGCGGCGTGATGTCCTCGATCGTGAGGACCTTGAGCCCGGTGTTCGACAAGGCGCGGATGGCCGACTCGCGGCCGGAGCCGGCGCCGCGCACCCGGACTTCCACTTCCTTGACGCCCAGGCGCATCGCGCCGGCGGCGGCGCGCTCGCCCGCGCGCTGAGCGGCGAACGGCGTGCTCTTGCGCGTGCCCTTGAAGCCGACGCAGCCGGCCGAACCCGTCGCGACCACCTCGCCGTTCGTCGTGGTGATCGTGACGTGGGTGTTGTTGAACGTCGCCTTCACATGCGCGACACCGCGCGACGTGATCCGACGGAGCTTCTTCTTGGCGACCTTGGCCATGGATTACTTCATTCCCTTCACGGACTTCTTGCCGGCCACGGTCTTGCGCGGCCCCTTGCGAGTGCGGGCGTTGGTGCGCGTGCGTTGACCGCGCACCGGCAGGCCACGGCGATGCCGCATCCCACGATAGCAGGCGATCTCGCGCAGGCGCGTGATCGACGCCGCGATCTGCCGGCGCAGGGTCCCCTCGACGGGGTACTCCTTCTGCAGGTAGTTCGCGAGCATAGCGATCTGCTCCTCGGTGAGCTCGCGCGACTTCATGCCGCGGTTCAGCTTCAGATGGTCACAGACCTTGTGCGCCGTCGTTTCACCGACGCCGTACAGGTACTGCAGCGCGATCTCGAGGCGCTTGTTCGGGGGGATGTCGACACCGATGACACGCGGCATCTTGTTCTAGGCTCCGTCTTCCGTTCCGTGATGTTCGTGAGTTCGTTGGGTTCGTGGATGCGCGCCTGGATCAGGCGCTCACTTACCCTGCCGCTGCTTGTGGCGCGGGTCCGTGCAGATGACACGGACGACGCCCCGGCGGCGGATGATCTTGCAGTGGACGCACATGCGCCGGACGCTGCTTCGCACCTTCATTGGTCGTTCCTCTTCCTTCGCTCGCCGCGGCAGATGATGCGGCCCTTCGTCAAGTCGTACGGCGACATCTCGACCGTGATCTTGTCACCGGCCAGGATCCGGATGTAGTGCATGCGCATCTTGCCGCTCACGTGCGCCAGGATCTCGTGACCGGAGTCCAAGCGCGCACGGAAGCGCGCGTTGGGCAGCGCCTCGGTCACGATGGCCTCCACGGTGATCGGTTCTTCCTTGGCCATCACGCAGCCTCCATACCGGCCGAAGCCTGGCGTAGAGAGCGGAAGACCTCGTCGGGACTTCGTTCGCCGTCCACCTCCTGGAGCAGCCCCTTTTTCTGGTAGTAGCCCTGGAGCGGCTGCGTCTGCTCGCGGTACACGGCCAGCCGTTTTTCGACGGTCGCGGCCTGGTCGTCGGTGCGCGTGTAGAGCTCACCGCCGCACTTGTCGCACAGACCGGTGACCCTCGGCGGCGAAGTGCGCGCGTGGTGGATGTTGCCGCACTGGCGGCAAGTGCGGCGGCCGGTGAGCCGGGCGACCAACGCACCGTCGGCCACGCGCAGGTCGAGCACGCGCACGGACGCGGCGGCGGGTAGGCGTTTGTCGAGCGCTTCGGCCTGCGGCAGCGTGCGCGGGAAGCCGTCGAGAAGGAATCCGCGCGCGCAGTCGGGCTTCGCGACGCGCTCGAAGAGCATGTCGAGCACGAGGTCGTCCGGCACGAGCCGGCCGCTGTCCATGAACTCCTGCGCCCGACGCCCGAGCTCGGTGTCCTGCGCGCGGTGTTCGCGGAACAGGTCGCCGGTCGAAACGTGCGGCAGGCCGAGCTCGGCGCACAGCCGGCTGGCCTGGGTGCCCTTCCCCGCGCCGGGGGGCCCTAGCAGGATGAGGACGCGTCGAGTCACTTCTTGGCGTCCTTCTGATCCGAGTTGCGCGTCCAACCCGGGCCGCCGCCACCCTTCATGAAGCCCTCGTAGTTGCGCATCACGAGAGCCGCGTTGAGCCGGTCGACGAGGTCGAGCGCGACGCCCACGGTGATGAGCACGGAGGTGCCCCCGAGGAAGTAGCGCATGTCCATCGGGATGCTGCTCCCGCTGGTGACGAACGCCGGCAGGATCGCGATCAGCGCCAGGAAAGCCGCGCCCGCCAGCGTGATCCGCGTCAGGACGTTGTCGAGGTATTCGGCTGTCTTCGCGCCGGGACGGATGCCGGGGATGAACGAGCCGTGCTCCCGCAGGTTGTCGGCGATCTCCGTCGGCTGGAACATCAGTCGGTTCCAGAAGAAGCAGAAGAAGAAGACCAGCGCGACATAGCTCGCGACGTGCACGAAGCCGGTGGGCGTGCTGAAGACGTCCTTCAGCCGCGTCAGCCCGACCCACTCGAAGATGAGCGCCGGGATGATGAAGACCACCGAGGCGAACACGATCGGCATGACGCCGGCCATGTTGACCTTGAGCGGCAGGTAATGCCGCTGTCCGCCGTACGCGACATTTCCGCGCGAGAGGCGCGCGTACTGGATCGGGACTCGTCGAGCACCCTTGTGGATGAACACGACCACGACGACGGTGACCGACCAGATGAGGCAGAGCGTGAGCAGCGTCTGCCAGAACTCGCCGCTGTCCACCGCCCGGAGCTGGAGCAGCGCGGACGGAACGGTGGCCACGATGCCAGCCATGATGATCAGCGACGCACCGTTGCCGACGCCGAACTCCGTGATCAGCTCGCCGATCCACATCACGAGCAGCGCCCCCGCCAGGAGCGACAGCACGACGACGAGGCCGAGCGTGAACGTGCTACCGCGCATGTCGTCGGCGACCAGGTCCGGCTTCTGGAGGAAGACCCCGGTGTAGATGAACAGCGCTTGGATGAGCGCGATCGGGACGACCGCGAGGCGCGTCCACTGGTTGATCTTCTTCTGCCCCGCCGGGCCTTCCTTCTGGATGGCTTCGATGCGCGGGGAGACCTTGCTGAGCATCGAGAAGATGATCGATGCCGAGATGTACGGCATGATCCCCAGCGCGAAGAGGTTCGTATTGCCGATATCGCCGCCCGAGAAGGCGCTCATCAGCCCGAACAGCGAGCCCTGATCCTGATTCCGCCTCAGGAACTCCGGGTTCATCCCCGGGATGGGGATGTGGAACCCGACCCGGTACGCAACCAGGAGGGCCAGCGTGGCCCAGATCCTGGTGCGCGTCTCGGGCACCTTGAAGAGCTGGAAGAAGGAGTTCTGCACGTACGGCTCCGGATCAGGCCTGCGCCGGCGTCGCGTCGGTGGCCTGCTCACGCCCCTGTTCGTCGAGGACGACGACCGTGCCGCCGAGAGCTTGGATCTTCTCGATCGCCGACTTGCTGAACTTCTGCGCGCGCACGGTGAGCTTCCGCTCGAGCTTGCCGTTGCCGAGTATCTTGAAGAGCCCCGAGACCCGGCTGGTGAGCCCCTGCTCGAGCACCGACTCGAGCTCGACCGTCGCACCGTCGGCGAACCCGTTGAGGTCGTCGACGTTGATCACGGTGAAGCTCGTGCGGAAACGGGCGTTCGTGAAACCGCGCTTCGGCACGCGCCGGTAGATCGGCATCTGGCCGCCCTCGTAACCGGGGCGACGGCTCGTGCCCGAGCGCTGGCCCCAGCCCTTGTGGCCACGACCGGAGGTCTTGCCGAGGCCGCTGCCGGGCCCGCGGCCGATGCGGCGGCGGTCCTCGTAGCGGACTCCCTTACCGGTGACTGTCTTGAGGTCCATGGCGTGTTCGTATGCGTCGTGTGCGGGTCTGCGTGGATCTGGAATGGCTCTTCGACGGGTCTTTTCAGACCATCGGGATGCCGCGCAACGCGGCGACCTGCTCCGGCGTGCGCAGCTGCGAGAGCGCGTGCAGCGTGGCCTTCACCAAGTTGACCGGGTTCGTCGAACCGTAGGACTTGGACAGGATGTCCTTGATGCCGGACATCTCGCAGACGGCGCGCACCGAGGGGCAAGCGATGATGCCGGTGCCGGGCGAAGCCGGCAGGATGCGGACCATCGCGCTGCAGTACTCGCCCTGCACCTCGTGCGGGATCGTGCCGCTCTTCGTGAGCGGCACGCGCATGAGGTGCTTGCGTCCGTCGCGCGCCGACTTCTCGATCGCGTTCGGGACCTGGCGAGCCTTGCCGAAGCCGTAGCCGACGACGCCGCTCTTGTTGCCGACGATCTGGAGCGCGGCAAAGGAGAAGCGACGGCCACCCTTCACCACGCAGGCGGATCGGTTGACTTTCACGAGGGCCTCGGAGAGGCCTTGGACCTCGCCGACTTCCATGCCGTCGAGGAATCGAATCTTGGGCTTCATCGTCTGTGTACTGGGGTTCGGCTGCTCAGAGCCCGTGAGGGGTCACGGGCGACGCGCCGCGGAAGCGGCGCCACCAGGATCTGAGAGCGTGTAGGCTCGATTTCTTCACGCTCTCAGAACTTCAGGCCGCCTTCGCGCGCGGCATCGGCCAGCGCCTTGACGCGGCCGTGGAAGCGGGCGAACCCGCGGTCGAACACGACTTCTTCCACACCGGCAGCGCGCGCTTTGCGTGCGATCTCGGTGCCGAGGAACTTCGCGCGCTCGGTCTTGGTCTTGCCCTTGAGGGCGTCGGCCACGTCCTTCCCGGTCGAGGTGACGTGGGCGAGCGTCTTGCCGGACGCGTCGTCGATCACCTGGGCCGAGATGTGCTTGAGCGATCGACTCACCGACAGGCGCGGCAAGGTGGTCGTTCGACGAATCCGGTTGCGCACGTGGTTGGCACGGCGCGCGCGGCGGGTCTTCTTCAGTGTGATGGCGTCCATCGAGGTCAGCTCCCGAAGCTCTTGCCGGACTTGCGGCGGACGGCCTCGTCCTTGTAGCGCACACCCTTGCCCTTGTAGGGCTCGGGCGGTCGGCGCTTGCGGATCGAGGCGGCGAGGTGGCCAACGGCCTGCTTGTCCGCGCCGGTGATGATGATGTTCGTCGGGTCCGGCGTGAGCACCGTGATGCCCTTCGGGATCTCGATCGTGACCGGCTTGTTGTAGCCGATGTTGAGCACGATCTTCTGTCCCTGGGCAGCGGCGTTCCAACCGACCCCTTGGATCTCGAGCTTCTTCTCGAAGCCCTTGGTCACGCCCTGGACCATGTTGCTGAGCATGGCGCGGGTCATCCCGTGGTAGGCGCGCGCGGCGCGCTCTCCCTCGGACTTCTCGAGCACACCCACCGCCACGCTGTCCTTGTCGACCGTGATGTCGACCTCGGGACGCAGGTCCAGCGAGAGCTCGCCCTTGGGCCCCTTCACGGAGACCCTCCGATCACTCTTCGTGACCGTGACTCCGGTGGGCAGCGTAATCGTCTTCCGTCCGATGCGGGACATGACTCAAGTACCTTTGTTTGGTGAGCTCGTGCGAGCGCGACGAGTTCAGTAGACCTTGCAGAGCACTTCGCCCCCGATGCGATCGCGGCGTGCGATGCGGTCGGAAACGATGCCCTTGGGGGTCGAGAGGATCTGGATGCCGAGGCCGCGCACGATCGGGCGCAGTTCTTCGGCGGGCATGTACACACGGCAGCCGGGCTTGCTGACCCGCTGGATGGAGCGGATCACGAACTCGCCGGTTTCGCCGTACTTGAGGCTCAGGATGAGTTGCGAGGACGGCGTCCCCGGCTCGACCTGGAAGTCGCTGATGAAGCCCTCTTCCTTGAGGACCGCGGCGATGCCTTGCTTCATCTTGGAGGCGGGCATGGTCACCGTCTTCTTGTGGACCCGCGTGGCGTTGCGGATCCGCGTGAGCATGTCGGAGATCGGATCGGTCATGGTCATCGTGTCGTCTCCGAGCTCACCAAGAGGCCTTGCGCATGCCGGGGATCTCGCCCTTGTGAGCGAGCTCCCGCAGGCAGATGCGGCAGATCTTGAACTTCTGGTACACGGCACGGCTGCGGCCGCACATCGTGCAACGGGTGTAGTTTCGCGTGCTGAACTTCGCGGGTCGCGAACTCTTGACGATCCAGGTGGTCTTTGCCATCGCTCAGTCCTTCTTCTTGCCCTTCGTCTCGCGGACCTGGAAGGGCATGCCGAGCTCCTTCAGCAGGGCATAGCCGTGCTCGTCGGTACCAGCGCTGGTCACGAACGTGATGTGCATCCCCTGCTGGAACTCGACCTTGTCGAAGTCGATCTCGGGGAACACGGTCTGCTCGGACAGGCCGAGCGTGAAATTGCCGCGTCCGTCCAGCTTGTCCTTCACGCCGCGGAAGTCGCGGATACGCGGGAGGACCACGGAGAACAGGCGGTCGGCGAACTCCCACATGCGCTGGCGACGCAGGGTCACCATGCACGCGATGGGCATGTTCTCGCGCAGCTTGAAGCCCGAGATCGCCTTCTTCGACTTCTTGACGACGGCGCGCTGGCCGCTGATCGTCGCCAGGTCGCGCGCGGCCTGGTCGACGCGCGTCTTGTTCTCGACGGCGCCCTTGACGCCCATGTCGATCACGATCTTCTCGAGGCGGGGAACCGCGTTCGGGTTGTCGATCTGGAAGCGCTCCTTGAGCCGCCCCCTGATCTCGGAGTCGTACTTCGCCTTCAGGCGCGGAACGATGGTCTCGACTTTGGCCATGGCTCAGCGACCCTTACCCTTCTGATTCGCGGCCTTCTTCGGGCTCTTCTCGGCCTTTTGGTGACTCTTCTCGGTGCGAACCGGCGCCTTGCGCGTCGGGACGCCCTTCGAGTCCGTGTGCATCACGTTGCTCGCGTGGATCGGGATCTCGATCTGCACACGCTCGCCCTTGGGGTTCTTCTGGCTGGGCTTCTTGTGCTTCCAGCGCAGGTTGATCCCCTCGATCACGACGCGACCGGCTGCGCGCTGGACCTCTTTGATGGTCCCGCTGCGGCCCTTGTCGTTGCCCGCGATCACCATGACGGTGTCGCCTGTACGCAGCTTCATCTAGACGACCTCCTGCGCGAGCGAGATGATCTTCATGAAGTCGCGGTCGCGCAGCTCGCGCGCCACGGCGCCGAAGATGCGCGTGCCCTTCGGGTTGTTGTCGGCGTCCACGAACACGAGCGCGTTCTGGTCGAAGCGCACGTACGAGCCGTCGGCCCGACGCGTGTTCTTCCTGCAGCGCACGATCACGCCCTTGGCCACGGTGCCCGCCTTGAGCTCGGACCCCGGCAGCGACTTCTTGACGCTGACGACGATCACGTCACCCAGTCCGGCGTAACGACGGTGCGTTCCACCCAGGACCTTGATGCACTGGACGAGCTTGGCGCCGGTGTTGTCGGCGACGTCGAGGAAGGTCTGCATCTGGATCATGCGGCACCTCCGGCGGGGTCGAACTCGACCTGAGCCGCCACGTTCGCCTTCTCGATGACGCGCACGAGACGCCAGCGCTTCAGGCGGCTGGTCGGACGGCACTCCACGATCTCGACCTGGTCACCGGTCTTGGCCGTGTTGTCCTCGTCGTGAGCGTGGTACTTGACCTGCTTGCGCAGGTACTTGCCGTACTTCGGGTGGCGGTAGGTCCGGTTCACGAGGACGGTGATGCTCTTGGCCATCTTGTCGCTCGTGACCTTGCCTTCCACGGTCCGGCGGCGGTTGCGGGTGGTCGTCATGACTGGGGTCTCGGTACTCAGCGCGGCTTCTGGCCGCGGATGCCGGCCTTGCGTTCGTTCTGGATGGTCAGGAGGCGGGCGATCGTGCGCTTGAGCACTTCGATGCGCGACGGGTTCTGCAGACTCTGCGTGGCGGATTTGAAGCGCAGGTCGAACAGCTCTTTGCGCAGCGTGGACAGCTCGTAATCGAGCTCGTCGCCGGTCTTTCCGCGGATCTCGTCGATCTTCATGGTCGTTGCTGGGAGGTGCGCGGGATCAGGTGGTGGGGAGACGGCGGATCATCTTGACCTTGACCGGCATCTTGTGCGCGACGCGCTTGAAGACTTGGCGTGCCTTGTCCTCGGTGACGCCGCCGATCTCGTAGATGACGGTCCCGGGCTTCAGTTCGCAGGCCCAGAACTCGACTTCGCCCTTGCCCGAGCCCATCCGCACTTCGGCGGGCTTCGAGGTGACGGGCTTGTGCGGGAAGACACGGATCCAGACACGAGCGGCACCGCCGCTGGCGCGGCTGGCGGCCACGCGGCCGGCTTCCAGCGTCTTCGCCGGGAGCCAGGCGTAGTCCATGCACTGCAGGCCGAAGTCGCCGAAGGCCACGCGGTGTCCGCGCGTCGCTTCGCCCTTCATCTTGCCGCGGTGAACTTTGCGGAACTTCGTCCGCTTAGGCATCAGGGACATTGCGACCCTCCTTCTGGGATTGCGGACGAGCCGAACCGCGGCGCGCGCGCTCGGCGCGCGAGGACGAGCCGGTGGTCGAGCGGAAGTCGATCATCTTGCCGCGCTCGATGTCTCCCTTGTAGATCCAGACCTTCACGCCGATCACACCGTAGGTGGTCTTCGCGATGGCCGTTCCGTAGTCGAGGTGCGCCTGCAAGGTCGAGAGCGGCACGCGCCCCTCGCGTTCCTTGGACTGGCGCGACATCTCGCCGCCGCCGAGGCGGCCGTTGAGCTCGATCTTCATGCCGCGCGCGCCGGCCTGCATGGTCGTCTGCATCGCGCGCTTCGTCGCGCGACGGAACGCCATGCGCTTCTCGAGCGCTTCGGCGACACCTTCCGCGACGAGCTTGGACTCGAGCTCCGGTCGCTTGACCTCGTGCAAGGTCAGGTGGACGGTCGTCTTGGTGATCTTCTGGAGCTCCTTCTTGAGCTCTTCGACGCGGATCCCCTTGCGTCCGACGAGGACGCCCGGACGAGCCGTGTAGATGATCACGTGCACCGCATCCGACGTGCGCTCGATCTCGATGCGCGGGATGCCCGAGGAGCCGAACTCCTTGGCGACGTGGTCACGGATCTTCTTGTCCTCCAGGAGGAGGCGGCCGAAGTCCTTCTTCTTCGCGTACCAGCGCGAACGCCAGGGCTCGACCGTGCCGAGTCGGAAGCCGAGCGGATGGATCTTTTGTCCCATGTTCGTAGTGGCCTCAGGCCTTGGCGGCCTTCTGCTTCGAAGCCTTCGCGCTCGGCGCGTTCGCGCCGGCATCCTTCTTGGTCGACTTCTTCTTCTTGGCCGCCTTCGGAGCCGGCTCCGGCTCCTCCTCGACCTCGCGCACTCGGATGGTCAGGTGGCTGAGTCGCTTGGCGAACGGCATCGCTCGGCCTTGCGGGCCCGGGCGGAAGCGCATGCGGTTGTTGAGCAGCGGGCCGATGTCGGCGCGCGCGTCGGAGATGTAGAGGCGGTTCACGTTGACCTCCTCGACCAGGCTCGCGTTCGCGACCGCCGACTTGACGACCTTCAGGTAGAAGGCCGCGCCGCGGTTGGGCGTGAACTGCAGCACCTCGAGCGCGTCGTTGACGCTGCGCCCGCGGATCAGGTTCGCGATGAGACCGGCCTTGCGCGCAGTGATGCGGGCGAAGCGGTGTTTCGCGGTGAACTCGCGTGTGTCGCTCACGGCGTACCCCCACCGATGCCGGGCTTGGATTCTTCCTTCTTGTTCGTGTGGCCGCGGAACACGCGCGTGGGCGAGAACTCACCCAGCTTGTGCCCGACCATGTCCTCGGTCACGACCACGCGGATGTGGTTGCGGCCGTTGTGGACCATGAACGTGTGCCCGATGAAATCAGGCGGAATCGTGCTACGCCGCGACCAGGTCGTGATCGCGTCGCGCTTGCCGCTCTTCTTCTGCACGGCCACCTTTTTCGCCAGGTGGTCGTCGATGAAGGGGCCCTTCTTGAGGCTGCGTCCCATGGTTCAGGATTCCGTCACGCGGATCAGGAGTGGTGCGGGCCCGGCTTGCGGCGTCGCAGGATGAACTTGTCCGTCGGATGGTTCGGACGGCGCGTCTTGCCGCCCTTGGCGAGCACGCCCGAGGGCGAGCACGGGTGACGACCACCGGCGGTGCGGCCTTCGCCGCCGCCCATCGGGTGATCGACCGGGTTCATGGCGGTGCCGCGCACGATCGGGCGATGCCCCATGTGACGCTTGCGGCCGGCCTTGCCCAACTTGACGTTCTGGTGGTCCGTGTTGCCGATGCGGCCGATGGTCGCGCGACACTCGACGTGCACCTTGCGCAGCTCGCCCGAGGAGAGCGTGACGATCGCGTACGAGCCCTCGCGCGCCGTCAACTGCGCGACCGAGCCGGCCGAACGGCAGATCTGCGCGCCCTTGCCCATGTGGAGCTCGACGTTGTGGATCTCCATCCCGACCGGGATGTCGGCCAGCTTCATCGTGTTGCCGAGCGTCGGGTCCGCGCCCTTGCCTGACATCAGCGTCGAGCCGGCGACGAGGCCGAGCGGCGCGATGATGTAGCGCTTCTCGCCGTCCGCGTAGTGCAGCAGCGCGAGGTTCGCCGTGCGGTTCGGGTCGTACTCGATCGAGTGGACCTTGGCCGGGATGCCGTCCTTGTCGCGACGGAAGTCGACGACGCGGTACATCCGCTTGTTGCCGCCGCCGCGGTGGCGGCGCGTCTGGTGGCCGTGGTTGTTGCGGCCGCCGGTCTTGCTCAGCGGGCGAAGGAGGCTCTCCTCCGGCTCGTGACGCGTCAGCTCGGCGTAGTCGAGGACCGTGCCGTGGCGACGGCCCGCGGATGTCGGTCGATAGCTCTTGATGCCCATGGTTCTCTTGGTCCTGTGCTCGCTAGGGCGTCAGAGGATCTCGATGGTGTCGCCATCGCGGAGGGCGACCATCGCCTTCTTCCAGTCCGGCGTCTGACCCGCGACCCAGCCGCGGCGACGCAGCTTGGGCGTCACGCGCAGCGTGTTCACGGAGACGACCTTGACCTTGAAGAGCTTCTGGATCGCCTCGCGGATCTCGACCTTGTTGGCCGTGACCGGCACGCGGAACGTGTAGGCGTTCCGCTTCAGTTGGTCGTCGGTGGCCTTCTCGGTGACGACCGGAGCCTTGATGACCTGATAGAGCAGCTCGAGTTGCGTCACGCGGCACCTCCGGTGCGGTCCGTACCCACGCGGGCCACGAGCGCGTCGAGCGCGGAACGCTCGGCGATCACCGTGCCGCCGTTCACCACGTCGCGCGCGTTGAGGTCGGCGGCCGTCTTGATCATCACGTTCGGGAAGTTGCGGAACGACTTCCACACGTTCACGTTCGGCTCACCCAGGAGGATGAGCGCACGGCGCGGCGAGCCGAGGTCGGCGAGCACCTTGCGCGCGGTCTTGGCCGACGGCGCGTTCATCGTCGGCAGCGTCGCGAGGACGAGCTCACCGTCCGACATCTTGCCGAAGATCGCCGTGCGCAGCGCGACGCGCTTGGCCGTGCGCGGCATGTGGTAGCTTAAATCGCGCGGGTGGGGTCCGAAGATCGTGCCGCCCTTGCGCCAGATCGGCGACTTCTTGTCACCGGCGCGAGCGCGGCCCGTGTGCTTCTGCTTCCACGGCTTCGCGTGGCTACCGTGCACCTCGGCGCGCGTCTTGACCTTGGCGGTCCCCTGGCGCTGGTTCGCGTGGTACATGACCACGGCGTCCTTCAGCGTCCGGTAGAGGACCTTCGTGCCGAATTGCGCCGTGTCGAATTCGGCGCTGCCGACCTTGCCGGCGTCGTAGCTTTGGACCTTCATGGCTTATGCCCCGCTCTTCTTGGCGCGGTAACCCGTGCGCGCGGTCTGCACCTCGACGAACCCGTTGGCCGGGCCGGCGACGGAGCCGCGCAGGTAGAGCAGGTTGCGCGCCGTGTCGATCTTGATGACGGCCAGGTTCTTGGACGTGACGCGCTCGGCGCCGAAGTGGCCACCGAGGCGCTTGCCCTTGATGACCTTGCCGATGCGCTTGCTGGCCAGCGAGCCGGGCTGGCGCACGTTCATGCAGCCGTGCGTCTCGGGTCCGCGCTGGAAGCCGTGGCGCTTGATCGTGCCCGCGAAACCGCGGCCTTTCGAGGTGCCCACGACGTCGACGAGATCGCCGACGCTGAACACGTCGCACTGCAGCGTGTCACCGACCTTCTTCTCGGCCGGAGCCGTGAGGCGGTCTTCGCGCAGGAATCGCTTCGTGGCGACTCCGGCCTTCTTGAAATGGCCCACCTGAGGCTTCGCCACGCGCTTGTCGGTCACGTCTTCCCATCCGAGCTGGATGGCGTCGTAACCTTCGCGCGCCGCGGTCTTGACCTGGGTGACCACGCACGGACCGACTTCGACCACGGTCACACCCGTGACCGTGCCGTCCTCAGCGAAGAGCTGAGTCATTCCGCGCTTGCGTCCTAGGATCAGCGTCATGAGTCCTTGAACTCCCGTGCGTGCGAGGGACACCCGCACATGGGATTCGTAGCTACCGGTTCGACCAGGTGGGCTCCCACATCGGGAGACCGGGACGCCTGGCCACTCGGTGGCGCGGGCCGCGCGCTGCGAACCACCCGGCGAAAGCCGTGCGATTCGCGGAGCTCGTTCCGCGCCGAGGGATCGCGCTGCGCCGAAGCTCCGAGTCGGAGTGGATCCGAGTCGGAGGCCCAGCGCGTCAGCGCGCTCCCGTCATTTCAGTAGTGGAAAAGAAACCGATGGTCGTGGCCGGACCTGATCGTCCGGATCCCACGCGACGTGCCCTCCCCGAAAGGAGGCCGCCCCCGCTCGGGGGGACGCGCGCCGCGCTCGAGGCCGTGCTAGGCCTTGATGCGGATGTCCACGCCCGCGGGCATGTTCAGGCTGCTCAGAGCGTCCACCGTCTGGCTGGTCGGCTCCGAGATGTAGATGAGGCGCTTGTGCGTGCGGATCTCGAACTGCTCACGCGACTTCTTGTCGATGAAGGGCGAGCGCAAGACCGTGTAGCGCTCGATCCGGGTCGGCAGCGGGATCGGGCCCGCGACGCGAGCGCCGGTCCGCTTGGCGGTCTCCACGATCTCGAGCCCCGACTGGTCGAGAGCTTCGTGGTCGTAGGCCTCCATACGGATCTGGATCTTGTCCTTCATGGTCGTCGAGTCAGTCGTCGAGTCAGCGGTCGGGATCGGCGGGCGGCGTGAGCCAGCACCCGTCGTGCAAGCAATGCGTTCGAGAAGTTCCGTGACCCGCGACGGGTCCGAGCGCGTGGCTCGGATCGCAGCCGTGGTTCAAAGGGCCGAGGATGCTAACTACGACCCCACCCCTCGTCAACGTCGGAGGAGGACTTCCGCGCGAGATGCGGGGAAACGTCGGGTCGGGCTCAGGTCCAAACCAGACCGCGGGCCGCGAGCTCGTCCTCGGGGATCGGCCGCAACCCGGCCGGCGTCATCGAGAAGCTCGCGCGTCCCTGGGAGAGCGAGCGGACCGCCGTCGAGTACCCGAACATGCGCGAGAGGGGCACGGTGCCGAGGACCGTGCGGTACGGGCCGTCGCTCTGCACGTCCTCGACGCTCGCCTTGCGCGAGTTCAGGTCGGCGATGATCCCGCTGGAGAAGTCCGCCGGACACTGGATCTCGAACGCCATCAGCGGCTCGAAAAGGCCCACGCGCGCATCCTGGAGAGCCTGACGCAGGGCTTGGGACGCGGCCTGGACGAAGGCCATTTCGGTGTCTCGCCGCGGATCCGAGTCCCCGCCCACGATCTGGATCGCCACATGCACCAGGGGATGGCCGAAACGCGGCCCCGTCTGCGCCTCGAGCGCCAGCGAGTCGGCGATCGCGCGCTGGAAGGGCCTCGGAACCGCGCAGCCCTCGGCCCACGTGATCCGCGCCCGGTCGAGGCTCTCGTCGACCTCGAGTGCGAGCTCGACGGCGCCGAAAACGTCCTTGCCCCCGATCTGGCGCTCCACGCGTGCCGCACCGCGCGCGGAGGAGAGCAGCGCTTCACGGTAGGCGACGCGCGGCGCGCCAGTCTTGGCCTGCACCCGAAACTCGCTCGCCAGGCGGTGGCGCGCCACCTCGAGATGCAGCTCCCCCATCCCCGACACCAGCCATTGGCCGGTCTCCGGATCCTCGCGCAAGTGAAAGGTCGGGTCCTCGTGCTCGAGCCGCTGGAGCGCCGCGCGCAACTTGTCGCGGTCGCCCGACGAAGTCGGCTCGATGACGAGCGAGAGCACGGGCTCGGGCACCTCCAGACGCTCGAGCACGATCGGCGCATCCTTGGCGCACAACGTGTCCCCCGTGGCCGTCGACTTGAGCCCGGTCAGCGCGACGATCTCGCCCGCGCTCGCGCGCGCGACGGCTTCGCCGGCTTGCGCGTGCATGCGCAGGATGCGCGCGACGCGCTCGAACTTCCGCGTGCGCGGATTCCAGACGGACGCGCCGGGCTCGATCGATCCAGAGTAGATCCGCGCGAAGGTGAGGTCGCCGTGCGGCAAGGCCTGCAGCTTGAACGCCAGCGCCGCGAACGGCACGTCACCCGAGCAGGCGCGCTCGATCGAATCGCCGATCTCGGGATCGCGCCCCTTCACGGGCGGCAGGTCGAGCGGCGAAGGCAGCAGGTCGACGACCGCGTCGAGCAGCGGATGGATGCCGATGTTCTTCTGCGCCGCGCCGCACAGGACCGGCACGAGCGTGCCCGCGATCGTGCGCCGGCGCAGTGCAGCCCGGAGCAACGCGAGCGGCGGCTCGCGGCCCTCGGTCACGTAGCCGAGCAGCGATTCGTCGTCCTCGGCCAGCTTCTCGAGCAGTTCGGCGCGCAGGACGAGCACTTCGTCGCGCGCGTCGTCGGGGAGCGCGAGCGACTCCGAGCGCGCCGCGCGCTGATCCGCGTCGAAGGTCCACGTCGCCAATGCGAGCAAGTCGACGAGCCCGCGCAACACACGGCCACCGCCCGAATCCGCCGGGGAATACAGCGGATACTGAACCGGGATCGCCGGCTCGCCCAAGCGCTTCTGGAGGTCGAGCACGACGCGCAAGTAGTCGGCGCCGATCTTGTCGAGCTTGTTCACGAACGCGACGTACGGCACGCGATGGCGCTTCATCTGCCGCCACACCGCCTCCGACTGCGCCTGCACACCCATGACCGAATCGAGCACGAGAACCGCGCCGTCGAGCACGCGCATGCAACGCTCGACCTCGATCGTGAAGTCGACGTGGCCGGGCGTGTCGATCAAATGGATCTGATGACCGCGCCACGGAATCGTCGTCGCCGCGGCCGTGATCGTGATGCCGCGCTCGCGCTCTTCCTGCATCCAGTCGAGGACCGTCGTGCCCTCGTCCACGTTGCCGAAGCGATGCTCGACACCCGTGTCGAACAGGATGCGCTCGGACACGGTGGTCTTGCCGGCGTCGATGTGCGCCGCGATGCCGATGTTGCGGATCCGGGTGGGATCCATGGTCGGCGCAAGATACTCGCTCTGCCAGCGAACTCTCGGGCGTCGCGTGAACTCGAGCCCGCGCGCGACAGCCTCAGCTCGAGCGCGGCAGCTCGGGATTGCGCGCCAAGAATTCCTCGGCCCAGCGATAGCTCGCCAGCAAATCCGGCCGCGGCCGCCCGAGGAGCGCGAGAGCGGCATAGAGCGCCTCGACCGAGGCCAGCCCCTGCTCGGGATCGACGAAGGTGTGGCTGCGCCGCGGATAAGCGGTGACGAGCCGGGGCAAGCGCCGGAGGCTGAGCTCCCCGTCACAGGTCGCGAGCAGGTTGGGCACGCGCCGCCAAGCGCAGTCGATCAGGAGGAGCGGGCGGCCGGCGTCGGCCTCGGTGATCTCCTCCCCGTCGGGATGCAGGAGGACGCGCACCCCGACATCGAAGCGACGATCGTGCTTCCAGGAGAGGAAGCGGATGCCGGGGAAGTGGCGCAAGGGAGTGAGCGAGCACTTCGCCGTCGACTCGCGGGGATCGCGGAGGATCAGGACGTCGAGGCCGCCGGGCCCGGGCTGGGACGAGGGCGCGGGGAAGTCGCGGTCAGGGTGCGTGGTCACCGGTGCGGTGTAGCAGGAGTGCCGCCGGCCGCGCTCGGGGTGGGACGGATACCGGGCGGTGCGTGGGCTCATGGAGGCGGAAGGGGTTTCGTTACACCCAACAACACTCACCTCGGCACGATCTCGGCTGCGTGGCAATCCGCCTTCGAGGGCTGAGGTCATGCTTGTTGCGCTCCTCGCGCTGGGATTGCTTCGCGCTCTCGGACCTTGCGCGACTGATCGAGGAGGCCGTCCACGGCGGCGTGCCGCCCGATGCCAACGAGCCCTGGCGCCTCGTCGTCGACGGCCTCTCGGGCACGTTGATCGTGACCACGACGCCGGCGCGGCATGCCGAGATCGAGCGGCTCTTGGAGCGGCTCGAGCGCTTGGCGCCCACCGTGCAACGTCCGCTGCGCTCCTTCCCCGTGCGTCACCGCAGCGCGGTCGAGATGCGCGATCTGCTCCAAGGCCTGCTCGACGCCGGGGCGATGGTCACCGCGGCGGAGGCGCAGGCGACTGCGGCTGACATCGCTCCGCAGGCCAAGGCGCCGAACACGCCCGCGAGCGTCCAAGGTCTCACCGGGCCGATCCCGAAGCAGGCGGTCGCGCCTAAGCCGCCGCTCGTCGGCGGCGAGCTGGGCGAGGACGTAGTCATCACAGTCGATGAGCCCACGAACCGACTGCTCGTGCTGGCGAGCCCGCGCGTTCACGAGCAGATCGAGGCGCTGCTTGCGACGCTGGATGTGCGCACACCGCAGGTCCTCGTCGAGGCCATCGTCGTGAACCTCTCCAACTCACAGCGCTTCGAGCTGGGCACGGAACTCACGAAGCTCAAGCTCGAGGATGACATCCAGGCCCGACTCTCGAGCATCTTCGGACTGGGCGTACCCGACCCTGCGGCGGGTTCGCTGCCTGCACTCGGCACGGCGGCCGGCGCGACCGGAGTCGTGCTCTCACCCGGCGATTTCAGCGTGCTCGTGCGTGCGTTGGAGACCGTCGATCACGGCCGCACGCTGACGCACCCGCGCATCCTGGTCGACAACAACCGCCAAGCCACGCTGCACTCGGTGCTGCAGACGCCCTACGCCGCGACCAACGCGTCTTCGACGGTCGCCACCACAAGCTTTGGCGGCACGCAGGATGCCGGTACGCAGATCGATCTCACGCCGCAGATCGCGCAGGGCGATCAGCTCATGCTCGATTACTCGGTCTCGATCTCGACCTTCGTCGGCGAGGCGGCGGACCCGGCGCTGCCTCCGCCGCGCCAGGAGACACGGTTGAAGAGCGTGGCGACGATCCCCGATGGCTTTGTGGTGTCGGTCGGGGGACTCGCGATGCAGAGCGCGGGCGAGGGACGCTCGAAGGTGCCGTTCCTCGGTGACATCCCGCTCCTCGGGAACCCCGACCCGCGCATCAACCTCGCGCTGTGCATGGAGCGCGCGGGGCGTGTCGACGATGCGCTGCGCGCCTACGACACAGCGCTCGAGGTCGCGCCCGAGTCGCTCGCGGCGATGCAGGGTGCGGCCGTCCTCGTGGTACGCACCTCCCGCGAGGAACCCCGTCTCGACCGGTGGCTGGACGCGATCGCGCTCCGGGCCGAGGCCCTCGACTGGCGCGCGTGGGCCGGCGCCCGCTCCGCATCGCGGCGCTGACACTCCCCGGCGGTCGACGATCTCGCGACACGCACCCCCGCGACACGCCGCAACATGCACGGAGCCCGCGCGGCAACGCCGCCCGGGCTCCTTCGCTGCGGAGCGCTCGACGCGCCACCGCACACACGCGTCAGTTGTTGGCGTAGTGCGCGTAGGCCTTGTTCGCCTCGGCCATCTTGTGGACCTGTTCCTTCCACTGCACCGACGCGCCCGTGCCGTTGTAGGCGTCGACGAGCTCTTCCGAGAGCTTCTTGGCCATCGCCTTGCCCTTCTTCTTGCGCGAGTTGTCGATGAGCCACCGGATGGCGAGCGACTGCTGGCGCGCGCGCTTGACTTCGCGCGGGACCTGGTAGTTGGCGCCGCCGACGCGCTTGCTGCGCACTTCGACCATCGGGCGAACGTTGTCGATCGCCTTGTTGAAGATGTCGGACGGGTCCTGCACGTCGGGGAGCTTCTTCTGCGCGAGGTCGATCGCGTCGTAGAAGATGCCTTGTGCGGTGCTGCGCTTGCCGCCCCACATGAGCTTGTTGATGATCTTCGTCGCGAGCAGCGATCCGAACTTCGGATCGGGGCGCAGGAGTCGGGCGGTCGAGGTGTAGTTGCGGGGCATGGTCTCTCGTTCGGTATCGCGTCGTGTTCGGTGGGATCGCCGCGGCGACTACTTCTTCGGACGCTTCGCGCCGTACTTGGAACGCCCCTGCTGACGACCGTCGACCCCGGAGGCGTCGAGCGTGCCGCGCAGGATGTGGTAGCGCACACCGGGGAGGTCGCGCACCCGACCGCCGCGCACGAGCACGACGGAGTGCTCCTGCAGGTTGTGTCCTTCACCCGGGATGTAGGCGGTGATCTCCTTCTGATTGGAGAGGCGCACCCGCGCGACCTTCCGCAAGGCCGAGTTCGGCTTCTTGGGCGTCTGCGTCTTGACGATGAGGCAGACACCGCGGCGCTGCGGGCACTTGTCGAGCACAGGGGACTTCGAGCGGTTCTCGACCGGCTTGCGGCCCTTGCGCACGAGTTGGTTGACGGTCGGCATGCGGATCTCGGTCGGGCGCCGCAGAAGGCGCGGCACGGTTCGGTCGCGGTCCGATGAGTCCGGTCCGCGCGGGGGGCAAGGAGTCTAGCGGGGTTCGGTTGGCGGTCAAGGCCGCGCCGAAGGCGCGGCCCACAGAATTGGTTCCTCCAGCCGAGCCACTGGACCAGGAACGTGCCACGAGCCGCGCCGAGGAGCGCGGCCCGCAGGTTCGGATGTCAGGCGAGCGGTGCGGGAGCGGATCGGGTCCCGCCCCCCACGCTCACTCGTCGTCTCCCAGGTCCGCCGCGGCGCTGCGCGGAGGCGTGGAGCTCGAGGCGGGCGAGCTGCCGCCGCCCTCGGAGCCGGTCGCGGCCAGGACCATGCCCGCCGCGGCGCGCTCGGCATCGAGTGAGCTGGCGAGGAGCGCATCGAGATCGTCCGCCGGCGGACGCGATCCGCCGAGCCCGGTACCGATGCCCCCGCCCATGTCGCCGAAGTCGATGTTCTTCTTCACGCGCGTGCGGTAGTGGTCGCGGAAGCCCGTGCCCGTCGGGACCATGTGCCCGAGGATCACGTTCTCCTTGAGGCCGACCAGGTAGTCGCGGCGGCCCGCGATCGCGGCCTCCGTCAGCACCTTGGTCGTCTCCTGGAAGCTCGCGGCGGAGATGAACGACTCCGACGACAGCGAGGCCTTCGTGACACCGAGGAGCAGCGTCTCGCCGGAGGCCGGCTTCTTGCGGTCCTTCTTCAGGCGCTCGTTCTCGCGCTTGAAGCGGAACTTGTCGACGACGGCGCCCGGCAGGAAGTCCGAGTTGCCCGGGTCGCGCACTTGGATCTTGCGCGTCATCTGCGCCAGGATGATTTCGATGTGCTTGTCGTCGATCGTCACCGACTGACTGCGGTAGACGTTCTGGATCTCCTTCAGGAGGTAGTCGAGGACCGGGTCCTCGCCGCGGATGCGCAAGAGATCGTGCGGATCGAGCGGGCCGTCGACGAGCGCTTCACCGGCGCGCACCTCGTCGCCCTTGTGGACGCGCAAGTGCTTGCCTTGCGGAACGGAGTGCTCGTGTTCTTGGAGCACTTCGCCCTTCGTACCGAAGGCCTTGACGATGATCGTGCGCTTGCCGCGCTTCTTCTCGCCCAGCTCGATGATGCCCTCGATCTCGGCCGTGACGGCCGGTTCCTTCGGGCGGCGAGCTTCGAAGAGCTCGGTCACGCGCGGCAGACCGCCCGTGATGTCCTGCGTACCCGACGCTTCGCGCGCCGTCTTGGCGATGAGGTCACCGGCGAGAATCTTCTGGCCGTCGTCGACCTCGATGTAGGCGCGCTCGGGGATCGGGTAGATCGCCAGCGTCGCACCGTTCTTGTCCTGGAGCTCGAGCTGCGGGTGCAAGTCGCCCTTGTGCTCGATGACCTGCTTGCGGATCGTGTCGCGGCGGGCATCGCGCTCGGTCTTGAGCGTCTTGCCTTCCTTGAGGTCCACGTAGGTGATCGTGCCGCCGAACTCCGCGAGGATCGGGACGTTGTGCGGGTCCCACTTGCAGAGCACGTCGCCGGCCTTCACCTGCTGCCCGTCGTTGACGAGCATCTCGGCGCCGGTCGGGATCGCCAGACGGTCGATCTCGCGATCGCGCGGGTCGAGCAGCGCGATCTCGCCGTTGCGGTTCAACACGACGAACTTGCCCGACGCGTTCTTCACCACGCGCAGGTTCGTGAAGACCACCTTGCCCTCGCGCTTGACCTTCCGCTCGGACTCTTCGACCGAGCGACTGGCCGTGCCGCCGATGTGGAACGTCCGCATCGTGAGCTGCGTGCCCGGTTCGCCGATCGACTGGGCGGCGATGATGCCCACGGCCAGGCCGCGCTCGGCCAAGGTGCCACGGGCCAGGTCCATGCCGTAGCAACGGGCGCAGGAGCCGAGCGACGCTTCGCAGGTCAGCGCGCTGCGGACCTTGATCTTGTCGTAGCCGAGCTTCTCGAGCCGCTCGGCGATGTCCTCGGTGATGACCTCGTTCTCGCGCACGATCACCTCGTCGTTGACGAAGTCCATGATCGTGTCGCGGGCGACGCGGCCCTTGATGCCCTTCGCGAGGGACACGGCGACCTTCTCGCCCTTGTACACGACGGCCTTGTGGACGCCGTTCAGCGTGCCGCAGTCCTCCATCGTGATCACGACGTTCTGCGCCACGTCCGTCAGCTTGCGCGTCAGGTAGCCGGCGTCGGCCGTCTTCAGCGCCGTGTCGGCCAATCCCTTCCGGGCGCCGTGCGTGGAGCTGAAGTACTCGAGGACCTTCAGGCCCTCGCGGAAGTTGGCCTTGATCGGGGTCTCGATGATCTTGCCGGACGGCTTGGCCATCAGACCGCGCATGCCGCCGAGCTGCCGCACCTGGTCGATCGAGCCGCGTGCGCCCGACGTGACCATGCAGTAGATCGGGTTGACGTAGCCGGTCTTCTCGTCGAAGTCCTCGCGCAGCACGATCATCAGGTCTTCACCGACCTTCTCGCGCGCGTGCGTCCAGTGGTCGACGATCTTCAGGTAGCGCTCGCCGCTCGTGATGACCCCCTTTTGGAAGGCCTTCTCGACCTTGTCGATCTCCTTCTGGGTGTCGACCAGGATCTTGCCCTTGGTGGGCGGGATGCGGATGTCGTCCTTGCCGAACGAGAGGCCCGCGCGCGTCGCGGCCTTGAACCCGAGGTCCTTGAGATCGTCGAGGAGCTTGAGCGTCGCGTCGCGACCGAGCAGACGGTGGCAGTCGGAGATGAGCTCCTGGATGCCCTTCTTCGTCAGCTCGTAGTTGTAGAAGTACATCCCCGCGGGAAGGATGTCGTTGAACAGGGCGCGGCCGGTCGTCGTGGTGACGTACGCGCGCTTTTCGCCGTCCTGGATCTTCCCGTCCTCGCCGACGGGGACCGGCGCCTGGCTCGGGTGCGGCTTGACGAGCCGACCCGGTTCCATCCGCACCTGCACGGCGCGGTGCGTGCGCGTGTCCCCGTGACCGTTCGCCAGGAAGAGCTCCTGCAGCGAACCGAAGCGCTTGGGCGCGTCCTTGGTCGGATTCGGGGACTTCGTGAGGTAGTACAGCCCGAGGACCATGTCCTGCGACGGCGAGATGATCGGCGCGCCGTTCGCGGGCGAGAACACGTTGTTCGTCGACAGCATCAGCGTCGAAGCCTCGATCTGGGCTTCGTAGCTGAGCGGCAGGTGGACGGCCATCTGGTCACCGTCGAAGTCGGCGTTGAAGCCGCCGCAGACGAGCGGGTGCAGACGGATCGCGTTGCCCTCGATGAGCACCGGCTCGAAGGCCTGGATACCCATCCGGTGAAGCGTCGGCGCGCGGTTCAAGAGCACCGGGTGGTCACGGATGACCTCCTCGAGGATGTCCCACACCTCTTCGTCACGCCGCTCGAGCATGCGCTTCGCGGACTTGATCGTGTCGGCGAGCGAGAGCTCCTTCAGGCGTCGGATGATGAACGGCTGGAACAGCTCGAGCGCGACCTTCTTCGGGAGCCCGCACTGGTGCAGGCGCAGCTCGGGTCCGACGACGATCACAGAACGCGCCGAGTAGTCGACGCGCTTGCCGAGCAGGTTCTCGCGGAAGCGACCCTGCTTGCCCTTGATCATGTCCGTGAGGGACTTGAGCGGGCGGTTGCTGCTGCCGAGGACCGGGCGACGGCAGCGGCCGTTGTCGAACAGCGCGTCGACCGACTGCTGCAGCATCCGCTTCTCGTTGCGGATGATCACTTCGGGCGCGTTGAGGTCGAGCAGCTTCTTCAACCGGTTGTTCCGGTTGATGAGGCGGCGGTAGAGATCGTTCAGGTCGCTGGTGGCGAAGTTGCCCGAGTCGAGCAGGACGAGCGGGCGCAGGTCCGGAGGGATGACCGGGATCACGTCGAGCACCATGTACTCGGCGTTCTGCGACGAGTCGCGCAGCATCTCGACCGTCTTGAGACGCTTGATGATGTCCTTGATCTTCTGCTTCGACTTCGTCGAGAGCAGTTCCTCCCGCAGCTCCTCCGAGAGCTTCTGGAGGTCGAGCTTGCGCAGCATCTTCTTGACGGCTTCGGCGCCCATGTCGGCGTCGAACTCGCTGCCGTACATGGCGCGCGCCTGGCGGAACTCGTCCTCCGTCAGGAGCTGCATCGGCTCCAGCTTCGTGTCGCCAGCGTCGACGACCACGTAGTCTTGGAAGTAGATGACGCGCTCGAGGTTGCTGACCTTGATGCCGAGCAGGTTCCCGAGGCGCGACGGCATCGCCTTGAAGAACCAGATGTGCGCGACGGGCGCGGCCAGGTTGATGTGGCCCATCCGCTTCCGGCGGACGCGGCTGTGCGTGATCATCACGCCGCACTTGTCGCAGACGATGCCCTTGTGCTTGATGCCCTTGTACTTGCCGCAGAAGCACTCCCAGTCCTTCTCGGGCCCGAAGATGCGCTCGCAGAAG
>Ga0105044_10001274_pt1 | contig 33345 bp, 30 predicted proteins | sample MAT01_FD_78092 | JGI IMG/M metagenome (GOLD analysis project Ga0105044, IMG submission 78092) | Freshwater microbial communities from Lake Fryxell liftoff mats and glacier meltwater in Antarctica - MAT-01 | ecosystem: Environmental > Aquatic > Freshwater > Ice > Liftoff microbial mat | place...
AGAACGTTATTCTCGAAAAGTTTCAATGGAAGAAATAGAGAAGAACGATTACAATCTGAACATTACAAGATATGTAAGTACTTCACTTGAGGAAATACAAATAGACTTGAAAGATGTTAACGTACATTTGACTTCATTAAATGAATCCATTAAAACGAACACCGACAAGCATAATGAATTTTTGAAGGAGTTAGGTTTGCCGACAATATAAAGATAACCTAAGTTATAGTTTTTTGGTTCGTATTGTTTTTTGAAACATAACAAATTCTTTCCACTAAACGTCTTTACTTTTTTAACCTATCAAAAATTAAAATGGGTCTTTCAGAAACCATCGTTGATCAAATAAAAGTCGCTATGAAAAGTGGGGACAAAATCCGTCTTGAAACCTTACGATCGCTCCGAGCGGCAATATTAGAGTTTTCAACAGCAGCAGTTAAAAAAGAGTTTACACCTGAAGAAGAAATGAAGTTACTTTTAACAGCTTCTAAAAAAAGAAAAGATGCAATTGAAATGTATACAACTGCAAATAGAACTGATTTAGCTGAAAAAGAACAAAATGAACTTACTATTATTCAAGAATTTTTACCGAAACAATTAGAAAGAAATGAAATTGAAGCAATTGTCGCTTCTTTAATTTCTGAAGTTGGTGCAACGAGCATAAAGGATAAAGGGAAAGTAATGGGACCAGCTATGAAAAATTTACGTGGTAAAGCAGATGGTACAATTGTTCAAGAAGTTGTAGCAACATTACTTGAGGCAATGGGATAATGAACGGAATTGATTTTTCACAATCTACAACGAAAGAAACACTACTTCAGTTAGCCTCAGAACAATTAGAATTTGACAAAGTTCTCCAACATATAAGTGGATATTGTATTTCAGATATCGGCAAAGAAGTTGTTCTAACCTTAGGGCAATATTCAAACCCTATAAAACTTCAAACGGAATTAGAAATTGTTGATGAGTTTAAAACTCTTCATGCTGGTGGAATGCCAACTTCACTTTTTGAAGGGATTGCAGATTGTCGTCAGCAATTGAAAAAATCGAAAATTCCAAATGCATATCTTTCTGCTCACGAATTAGATATTGTCTACGGCACGATCCGTTGTTCTCGATTGCTTTATTCTTTTTTTGAACATCAAGTACAGTATCCGTATTTAAAAGCAGCTACAGAAAACCTTCATTCTAATAAATTGTTAGAACGTCATATAACCGACGCAATAGATGATTTAGGGAATATAAAAGATACTGCAAGTAGAAAACTGCAAACCATCCGAAGAGATATTCTCGATGTTTCTGCAAAATTACGAACTCGGTTAAATAAAATTCTCCGTCAAGTTGTAACAGATGAATTAGTATCTGATGATTTTATTTCTCAAAGAGAAGGTCGATTTGTTCTCCCTATCAAAATAGAAAACAAACGAAAAGTTCCGGGAATTATTCACGGACTTTCTCAAACAGGTTCTACAGCTTTTTTAGAACCTACAGAAATTATTGATATGAATAACGAACTGTCGTTGCTTCGTAATCAAGAAGAACGAGAAATTGTCGCTATTCTCACAATTTTAACTACAGAACTTGGAACGGAAGCTGATTTGTTCCTTTCGGCTATCGCTACGCTTTCTGAATTAGATTCTACTCAAGCCAAAGCAAATTTTGCCCTTCGTTTTGGTGGTATAAAACCCTTGATTGTTCCCACAAACACTGTTAGTTTATATAATGTTCGACACCCACTTTTAGTTATTGCAAAAGGTACTAAGAATGTAGTTCCCTTAAGTATTGAGTTTCAAAATTCAATTTTAGGACATTTAATATCTGGTCCAAATGCAGGTGGTAAAACTGTAGCCTTAAAAAGTATCGCTCTGTCGTTAATGATGGTATCTTGTGGAATTTTCGCCTTAGGAGAATGCCACACTAATTTAAGAGAAGTTTACTGTGCTATTGGAGACAAACAATCGATAGAACATGACCTTAGTACTTTCAGTTCACAATTGTTAACCCTACGGGATATTCTTGCAGTTGCAAACGAACATTCGTTTATAGTTGTCGATGAAATTTGTTCTGGAACTGATCCAAATGAAGGTGGAGCATTAGCCTCAGGAATTTTGGATTCATTTTTATTCAGGAAATCAATGTTTCTGGTAACTACACATCAATCTTCTTTAAAAACGTATGCACTTCAAAAAGAACTGATCGTAAATGATTCATTAGAATTTAATCCATCTACTTTGAGACCAACATATAAATTTTTAACTGGGATACCGGGTAATTCCTATGCCTTTGCATTAGCAGAACGATTAGGATTACAAGACGATGTTTTAAAATTTGCTCAAGAATACAGGTCTGAATCGCAAACAGTAATGGAAGATACTATTACGTTGTTATTAGAATATAGGAATCAAGCTGAAGTGTTAAAGGATTCTGCCCTAAAAGCAGAAACCATTGCTCAAAAGAAAAAAATTGAGTTTGAAACGAAGTTAGCGGATATAAAAAATCGCCAACAAGAAATGATTCGTGAATCGAAACAAGAGGCTTCAGAAATTCTTTCGAAAGCAAATAGCATTATTGAAAATACTATTCGTGAAGTTCGTGAACAACAAAAAGCTCCAGTTGAAATTAAAAAAGAATTTGAAAAGTCGAAACAAGAACTAACTAATAAAATTGAAGAGGCTAAAAAAGCTACTCTCTCCGATGTAACGGCTGTTTTCGAACAAGGTGATTCTGTTCGAATGGAAGCTTCTCAAGAAATTGGAATTATTATTTTACTTGAACAAGATAATGTCCATGGAATAGTAGAATTCAATTCTTTAAAGTTTAGAGTCAAAACCAATCAATTGCAATTAGTTTCTAAAAAAGAACAAAAAGAAGCAAGAAAAACAACACAATCTGTAGGGTCGTATTCAAACAAATTCGATTCTAAGATAAACATAGATCTTCGAGGAAAAAGAGTTGACGAAGCTATTTATGAATTAGAAAATGCATTTTCTGATGCACTACTGTCTAACCTGCCGTTTTTATATTTAATTCACGGAAAAGGTACTGGCGCCTTACGTGTTGCAATTCACCAGTACCTTAAAAAAGATAGAAATATCAAAAGTTTTCGTGAAGGCGAACTAAACGAAGGTGGTGCTGGAGTTACTGTTGTAACTTTTTAAGCATTGATGTGTTATACTCTAAATCGCTGGAGTTCGCGTTTTGTATCTTTTTCTTTTTCTGAGCTACGTTTGTCATACAATTTTTTACCACGAGCAGTAGCAATCTCTATCTTAACATATTGTCCACTAAAATAGATACTAAGCGGAACTACTGTAAGACCTTTTTCTTGAGAGGCTTGACGCAAACGAAAAACTTCTTTTTCGTGAAGAAGTAATTTTCGTTCTCGAAGGGGTTCATGGTTTTCGCGGTTTCCATGATGGTACGGGCTAATATGCATTCCAATTATGGACATTTCATTTGATGCGTTTTTTGGAAATATTGCATACGAATCCTGTAAATTGCACTTCCCTTCTCGTAGGGATTTTACTTCTGTTCCTTGTAAAACTATACCAGCTTCGTACGTTGTAATGATTTCAAAATCGTGACGAGCTTTCTTGTTTTGAGCAATTATTCTTCGTTTTCTACCTTCAGGTTGTGGCATTGATTTGTTCAAAAAGTAATTAAATTGATTTTTTTCGAGCAAAAGTTTGTTTTATTCAAATTTTTTTCGGATTTTAGAGTTTAATTTCGTATAGACTTACCTTTACAGTAGCTAGTTAGAAACCTATTATATATACTAAATTCTTTATTAAAGGAGAATTATCGATGAAACTCACACTACGTACAGTACTTCTTGGTATTGTAGTTATTGCAATGTCGTCAGTTATTGCAACGGCTCAAGCACCAAAAAAGTACTTGTTTGAATACTTTACTGGAGCTTGGTGCCAGTTCTGTCCTAACGGCGCATTAACTATGCAACAAATAGAATCAGATAATCCAGATATTATTCACCTTGCAATTCATGGTGGTAATGGAGCTGACAATATGAAAACTGCAGATGGGAATGCGATGATTCTAGTTGCTTCTTTGGCTGGTTACCCATCATCAATGTTAGATCGTTTTGGGTTTCCTGCAACTGATCAAAATGGGAATGCAGTAAAAGCTACTACTTTTGGTGCAAATAATTGGACACCTATGCTTAATGTCCGTCGACAACAATCCCCTTCTTCTCCAGTTTCAGTATTTGCATCTGGAAGTTATAACCCTACTACTCGCGAATTGACTGTAAGAGTTACTGGTGAATTTGTTGCTGGTTTATCTGGTGACGTCCGTTTAAATGCCATGCTTGTTGAAGATAGCGTTTCCGGTGCAGGTCTAGGTTGGGACCAAGTAAATGCCTTCAACCTTACAGTTGGTCACCCTTTCTACCAAAAAGGCAACCCAATTGTTGGTTATCAACACAGGAATGTTTTTAGAGCAAATATGGGTGGACTTTGGGGTAAACCAAATTCTTTACCAACAACAATTACTGCAGGTTCTGTTCATACTACTGATTTAGTATTTACTGTTCCAGCAACATGGAATGTAAACAGATTATATGTACTTCCAATAGTTCAAAGGTTTAACGCTTTGTTTACTGACCGCGAGATATTTAATGCAGATATAATTCCTGTTTCTACACTAAAACCTCGTACTACTGTAGTAAACTATAGTGGGTCTCCTTTTTCCGTTCGTCCTGTGAATGAAATGGGTATGAGAACTGCATCTGTTCAAAATGTAACAATTGATAACACAGAATATACAGTTACAGTTACAAAATCAGCTTCAACTCCTGTTGATTGGACAGCTTCAATTACTGAATCTGGAAATGCTATTACAAGTCCTTTAGTAATCGCTTCTAATACAACAAAAATATTTACCTTTGGATTGACTACGGGAGCAACTGTTGGTTATGGTGAGGCAACCTTTACAGTTCGCCATCCAAATGGACAAGAGTTCATTGAAAAAGTAGCTGTTTTAAGTAGTAATGTTACTGCAATAAATCTTTCTTCAAATAATAACCAAACTTTTGACAACGATTTACTAGCTGCCGGTAAAACTCATTTTGCAAACGTACCAGGAAAATATGTTTCTTCAAACCCAGGCGACTTTGCTGGTTTAAGTAGTCTCAAAACCGTACTTTGGCACTTTGGCGAAAAAGATGTTATGTCAGCCTCAGATGTAAACATTATGGATGCTTATTACGAAAAAGGTGTAAACATAATGTTGGGTGGTGCATTCTATCTTTTCCAACTTGCAGGTATTAATACAAATCCTCCAACTATGGCTAATACATTTTTAGCAAAAATGGGAACAGGATTTATTGGCGTTAGTACTGTAAATCAAGGTCCTAATTCAATACATACTTTTAATGGCGTAAGTGGTGACCCTATTACAAGTGGTATGTCTTATCCTGTTAGCGTTGTACAATACAAAACAGCTTCATTAAGTGCTGCTGGTGCTAATGCTAGTGCAATGTTGCGTTACCAAGGACCAAACGAAGTAGTTGCAGTTCGCAATGAAGTGAATGGACGTGGTAGAACAATTATGTTAGGTTTTAATCCTGAGAATATCACAAACCCACAAATGAAAGCTCAATTTATTGATGCTTCCGTCACTTGGTTAGAAGGCGCTGTTGCAGGACCTGCTCCTAAAATTGCTGCTTCAGTACCAAGTATTGATTTTGGCGCTGTTGGTTTGAATACCTCAATGGATAAGAGCTTAACTATCACCAATACTGGTGAAGGCGATCTAATCCTATCTGGAAACTTATTCATAACAGGTGATTCTCCAAACTTTGAAATTAAAACTGGTGATATTTTGAATAACATTACATTAGCTAAAAATCAAACACATACATTTGTGTTGAAATTTACGCCTGATGAAGCAAAACAATATTCTACGAAATTTCAAGTTTTCTCAAATGACCCAACTGCCTCTTCTTTAGACATACCTATTACAGGTGCAGGTGGTAATGGTGCTTCTGTTGCTGCGAACGTAAACGCTGTAGAGTTTAAAGGAGTTCAGGTTCAAACAACAAGCATTCAAACAATTATCCTTACCAACACAGGTTCAGCCGATTTGATGATATCTGCAATTAATCTTACAGGTACTGATATAAGTGCGTATACAATTACTGAAGGTAAGCCCGATGAAAACCCAATAACTGTTGCTGCAAATGCAACAACTACTTTTAAAGTTCAATTTGCACCAACACAAGTTAGACCATATACTGCAAATGTAGTAGTCGTTTCAAATGCTGCAGTAAATCTAACATTAGCTGTAAGTGGTGAAGGTACACCTCCAACATCTGTTCGTGCAACTTCTCCTGATGGAATGTTCGATATGAAGTTAACTGGTAAAAACCCAATTGAAAATACTTCTTCAGTAGAATTTACTATTGGAGCAAAGTATATCGGTGAAGTTCCACTTACTATAATCGACGCTTCTGGAGCTACTGTACTTCAGCTTGGAGCTGTTCAATTGAATATGGGTACGACTACGTTACCATTCTCAGTTGGTACTTTAGCTTCTGGAGCATACACGCTTGTTGCGTATGTTAATGGAAATTATTATACTATTCCAGTTCGTATAGCACGTTAATTCTTCTACAATCCTTTTTTCTAAAAAAAGGATTCTACAATAAGCAGGCGAACGTAATCGTTCGTCTGCTTTTTTATTTACTTCAACTTTTAATGAGTATGATTACAACGTTTAGAGGTACTGGAACAGCTCTTGTAACTCCTTTTCTGAATGATGGAAGTGTTGACTACGATGCATATTACCGTTTACTAGATTTTCAAATCGAAAATGAGATAGAATATCTTGTCGTTGGTGGTTCCACTGGTGAAAGTGCGACTATGTCCTTAGACGAAAAGGAAACATTATTTAAAAAATCTGTTGAATATGTTGCAGGTCGCAGACCCATAATTGCAGGTACAGGTTCAAACGACACAAGAGCAACAATTGCATTTACGAAAAAAGCAGTTGATGCTGGTGTAGATGGAATACTTTTGGTATCTCCATTTTACAACAAACCAACACAAAATGGATTGATAGAACATTTTTCAGCAATTGCTTCTTCTGCCGATACATCGTTTATTATATACAATGTACCTGGCAGAACGGCTTCGAATATTCTTCCTGAAACTCAACTTGCTATTGCAGAACGAAATAAAAATATCATTGCAACAAAGGAAGCATCAGCAGATTTAGAACAGATGATGGAAATTATTCGCTCAGCACCAAGCCATTTTACATTATTAGCTGGTGATGATTCGTTAGCCTTGCCTATCATTGCAGCTGGTGGGACTGGCACCATTGCGGTAATTTCTAATTATGCACCAAAACAATTTGGCGATCTTGTACGGTTGTCTATAAATGGGGATTTCGAAAAAGCACGGAAAATACTTTATACTTTGTTACCATTAATGAAAGCAAACTTTTTAGAATCGAATCCAATTCCTGTAAAAGGAGCATTATACCTTATGGGAATGATTCAAAAAAATATTCGCTTACCATTAACTCCTGCAACAGATTCTACTTTACAACAAATGAAGAAAGCACTTCAAGATGCAGGCATTCTCTAGTCTATTGTTTCTTTTGTTCCTTTTTGTAGGTATTGGGTGCGTTGGACTAAAGACATCACCTTATACATATATAGGATCCTGGGAAGAAGAAAATTTTGGACTACAGTCACCATTTACGAATGGGAAGGGATTTGCCAAAATGACCTTTTATCCAGATTACAGAGTTGAAGGGTTTATTGACGATACTCTTTTTCGTAAACAGTTTATGGTTTCAGGTTCGTGGAGAGCTTCTATGGTAAATTTACTAATAACAAATAACCAAGTTCAAGTAATTGGAAATATAATGTTTTCAGAAGATTCAAGTTTAGTTTTGGTTCGTTACTATAGCGACAGCGAAATGTTTCGGGGGATAATGAAAATGACAAAAAAATCTATAGTTGATTCTCTTGGGAAGTAAGTAAAGTAGCAAGTTTTTTAGTTGACTCTTTGCGTTCATACTGTTGAATTACTTCACGTTTACCTGCTTTTTGAGAAAGTGTCCCTTTTTGCCACAATTCGTAATATTCTTCAATAATTTCCACTAAACGTTGAACTTCTGTTTGGTGAGCTATATCACCTGCACCAGTTTGACGAATAAGTGACGCAATAGCGCCTTCGTGAGGTGCAATTGCAAGAATAGGCTTCATTACGCCTAAATATTCATACACCTTACCGGGGACTATTTCTGCGCTTTCTTTCGATTCATCCACTATTAGTAATAACACATCGGATTTAAAGAGATATTCGATACTTTTTTCATGCGACATGTATCCATAAATCTCTAAAGATTCTTTGAACGAGACTTCACTAAACATTTCTTCTACTTCTGTCCCAAACCGACCTATAAACCGGAAAATACATTGGGATGGTTTAATGGTTCCTTTTGCGAAAAGAATTTCTAAGGCATCGAATAAACTTTTTGGGTTTCTTCTGCCGTACAAAGAACCCGTATAGGTTACAGTAAATTTTTCCGTTGGGTCATTTGAAATGTTAGAAGGGAAATCTGCTGAATCATATCCATTTGGGACGTGGACAAATTTTGAAGAATCTAAAACAGGATATTTTTCCAACGCATCCTTTATAATTCCTTCCCAAGCACATTCAACTGCATCTGCATCATTAAAAGTGGAGAACTCTAAATGTCTATCAATTGCACTTGGTAAGAACCACCGTTTAGGTGATGAAATAAATCCCGTCCAAGGATCTCTAAATCCAGCAACCCAACGAATTCCTGTTTTTTTCTTTAAAGTTCGTGCAATGATCGAACAAGTATACGGAGGTGACGAAGAATAAATTGCTTGAATGTTATATTCTTTTATCAACTCTAATCCACGTTTTATTGCTGTGAATCTCCAACCGATTCTTGCATCTGGGATAAAAAACGTAGCACGAATCCACTCTGCAAATCTTTCTTTAAAAGAGCTTTTTTGATCATCTTTTTTAATGACATTCACGTCAATTGATGTTCCTTTTTTCTTCCCTGTTACGAATCGGTACATATCGTAGGGTTCGAAAATTTTAGTACGAACAACAGTAACATCATCAGGTATATGAGCTAATAACGATTCATCTCGAGCAGGGAATTCACCATTAGAAACGGTAAGAACAATAGGATTCCACCCAAATTGACGAAGATACTGTACGTGTTTTAAAACTCTTTGAACCCCTGGTCCACCAGAAGGCGGGAAATAATAGGCTATAACCAATACATTTTTATTGGTCATATTTGATCTTCTCTCATTTGTCCAATTGTATCAATTGGAATTATAGCCAATCGGTAGAAACTAAGTGTTTCGGCAACACTGTAGGTAGAAAGCAATTCTGCAACTCCTGTTTTTTTAGGTCCAAAGTACGAATTATATTCTAACAATCCTTGTTGTTGCCATAAATAATTTTGTGAAATATGAGGATACTTTCGTTTTAGAAAACCATACGAATGAAGCGAATTCGTAGACCAATACCAAGTAAATAACTGAATTCGAGCAAAATCGTTCCCAATACACAATGCTATTGGAAGTACACAATTTAGTACTATTTCTCTCCCTAAATGAGCACCATGAACAGGTAAATATTTTTGACCTAATTCTAACAAAACCGAAGGAATATTTCCTTCTTTGTCAGAATGAAGCAAAGGTAAAAGTCGTTCACATATTTGAAGCGAACAAAGGTTAGAAAGTTCTTCTAAACTTTCGGTAAACTGGCGTGGACGAGTTCTTTTTTGTAGAAATCGCTCTAAGAATTGAACAATAATATGAGAAATAGCAATTTCAACAGTTGCAGCAGAATCGATAATTTTTTTTGCTTCAGATGATTTTCGTAATAATCGTTTTAAAGAAAAATGTTGAATATCTTCTAAATCTTCAATATTTTCTTTTACTTCATTTTCTGAAGTACCATTCGAAAGAACTTGATCTTTGTTTAAAACTAAAGTATGTTCAGCGAATGAATTTTCAGAATCATTTTCGAAAACGATATGTAAACATAAATGTTGATATCGTTGATCTACTTGGTGATTATGAGCTAAAAAATCTGAACTTTTTCTGTGAAATTCAGCATGACCAACAACAATGGTAGACCCATCAATTATTGCAATATCTACAAAGTCTGGTCCTTCGTAAACATTAATTGTTCCACAGGTTAGTATTTGAATATCTTTACCCTGAATGGTTGTCCATATTTTCGAGGGGTCAGATAAAAATGAATGTACTTTTCTTTGAAGCGAACGTTCTGATTCTTGAATGACCATTATTCTTTAGGAAACCAATAGTGTTTAAAATTCTTTTGTTCGTCCGTTGGTTTTGGAGCAATAGTAATTTGATGTGGGTTCTTTTGTCCTTTTTTTTCTGTAGGAGAACTTGTAATCTTTTTTAATGAACCCTTAGTATTAATTACATAATTTACTGGGTCAGTAGTTTTTGGAGAATAAAAATTCTTATTAACAATGCCCCATCTATTTTGTTTTGTAAGTTCTTCACCATCGACTGAAACTAAGATATCACCATCTTGAACACCGTCGTTTGTTTCTTTCAATTTTTGAAATTGCAAACCATTCACAGAAGTATCGCTTGGAGTTCTGAACAAAAAATCAGGAAAAGAAATTTTAGTTTTGATTCCTGATTCTTCATAATTCCAACCCAAAGAAGTGAGAAAATCACCATATTTAGGTTTATCGGAACCAACAACATATTTTGTAAAAAATGATTCTAAATCTGTGTGTGTAATCGCAACTATTTCAGGTATCAAATCCGGATCGTTAAATGGTTTATTTTTACCGTATTTTTGTGTTAAATTTTCAATTACTGAAAGCAATGTCATTTTACCATTAGTTTTCTTTTGTATTTCAATGTCTAACAAAAATGCTAACATTGCACCTTTGGTATACACTTTCATATATAAGGATTTAAAACCTGGCTCTAAAACTTTTCTACTCATTTCCGTCATAGAAAAAGCTCTTCCACTTTCAAAATCAACTAATTTTGATCTCATTTCATTCAAAAATTCTTCTTCCGTTAATCTATCAGATTTGACCAATGCTAGATTGGAAAAATATTCCGTAACCCCTTCGTAAAGCCATAAATGTTCAGACATAATAGGGTTTCGGAAATCGAAATTTGCAATTTCTTGACTATGCAAATTTAAGGGTACAAGTATATGCAAGAATTCGTGAGAAGCAACGTGTGGAAGCATAGAAGAACCTTTACCCATAGAAACTGGTAAATAGTATACCGAAGAGTAGGAATGTTCTAAAGCGCCGAATCCACGCATCATTGACCCAGTACCCTTAGAAATATCGACATAATATATCAAGAAAAAATATTTATCTACTGGCATAGAACCTAAGAATTTTTCAATTGCTTCGGTTACTGGTTGAATTTCCTTTTTTACTGCTTCTGCATATTCTCCGTTTTTCTGAGAATAAACAGCGATAGAAACGTTTGTATTTCCTTGTTTATAAGATAGAGTATCTGCTTTAGCATACAAAATTGGATTATCCGCAAGATGATCGTAATTTTTTGCTGTAAAAACATCCATTGTTTCAGTTGTGGAAGTTCTATCTAAGGCAGTTGCTCCATATAAAAAATCTGGATGAGAAATAGTTACTGTATATGGAATATTTTCCTTTACATTTTCAAAATAACCAATAATACCAAAAAGATTCAAAAGAAACACGGTATCTTTTTCAAAAGAAGTTCCACCGGGCTCGAAAATTTGAGTTGTTGATTTTCCATCAAATGAATCATCAATCAAATATTCAAATTTTGCAAGTTTTGTAGCATTTGAAATTGTTACTTGTTTGTCAGCTTCAATTGTAATTGGTAACAATGCTCCATTTTCGTCGAAAGCTTTTGGTTCGCTGAGAAACTGAGCAAATTCTAAATTAGAATAAGTACCAGGAACTACTTTTGGTAAAATATAGGTAAGTTTATCTTTCCCATGGTTTTTGGGAGGGATGACTGTAATTTTTAACTTATCCTTAGAAATTTCACTAAGGTTAAAAGTAACTGAATATTCATTTTCATTTGCAGAAAATGCAATTAAGGTTGAAAAAAACACGAATGCCGAACATAGAGATAGTACGATTAATTTGTACATATTTAGAATTTGATTTTGTGATATGATACCAATGTAACGACATTTTTTTTGAAATATTTTTCTAAGTCAGAAATTTTTCGTATATTTGTATTCGCTACAAATTGAAAACACTTGAAAAAAGGATATTCGGATGGCAGTTGAAGCTAAAGTCAAGAACAAATATATCAAATATTTTTCTCCTATCCTTCTTCAAGAAACGAAGCATCAACTTCTAGGAGAACCATTTGAGACTGAAAATGGCATGATGCAACTAATCAAATGTTTGAGAACAAGGCACATTTCGACGATAAATCTTGACGAAATTGAGTTATCAGATACTTTGAAAAATAGAAAACCAAACGGCATTTCGAAAGAAGATGCTGAAGTATATTCTCCTTTAAATGAATATCCCCTTGGTTCTATAATCTACCATGAAAAATGGGATGATATCGGTATCGTTAACGCAAAAGAAATTCTTTCTTCGGGTCAACACGCAATTGTTGTTAACTTTGAAAAGAGTAAAGAAAAAAGACTTGTCGAAAAGTTAAAAAATTAATATTCATAACATACAAAAAGAGGTTTCCAAGTGGTTGGAGTAACTATTCAATCTAATGAATCTATCGATAGAGCACTACGCCGTTTCAAAAAGAAATATGAGCGAAGTGGAGTACTACGTGAATTTAAAAAACGTACGTATTTTATGAAACCATCGATTGAAAAACGTTTAGCTCGAATGAAAGCAATTCGTCGTCAACATAGAATTGTAATGGAACAAGAATAGGTTTCTATTCTTTCCCATTTAATTTTTTGTATCTTTGGCATAACAATTCTGTTATGCCTTTTTTTGTTTCTACTCTATGCGACTTTTTCTTCACTTTTTTTTCTTCGTTGGTATTATTAGTTCTTTGCAATCAAAGGTTATTGTGCATTCAACGAGTGTAAACGACAATACATATACCTATACGATAACAAAAATTTCAACCCCCATTATTGTTGATGGAATTAAAGATTCTATTTGGGATTTTGTCCCAACAATTTCACAATTTTACCAATCTTTTCCATACGATTCTTCTTTTGCTCTTCAGCAAACATTTGTTTCATTAGCTTATACGGAAAAAGATCTGTATGTTATTGCTTATTGCAAGGAATCTTCGCAGGGTGAATTTGTCATTCAATCATTGCGAAGGGATTTTGATAATTCTCGATCTGATAATATAGCATTATTATTAGACCCTATGGGTACACAAACAAATGGCTTTATGTTTGCTTCAAATCCGCTAGGTGTTCAATACGAAGGGTTTGTTGCACAAGGTGGAGCCTTTGGAGCTTCAGCAAATTGGGATAATGTTTGGTATAGTGAATCTTCCATTAATGATTCACTTTGGATTGTAGAATTTAAAATTCCTTTTAATTCACTTCGGTTTGAGTCTAGTTCTCGTCCTTGGAAATTTAATCTGTTCAGACAAAACTTACGTATAAATGAAACTTCGTCTTTCAAACCAATACCAAGAACTTTTCGGTTAACAAATTTAGCATTTTCTGGGTCTTTAGTTTTTCCTGAACCTCCTAAACCGGGAATGAATCTTTCAATTATTCCCTATGCAATTACTACTCAAACATTCGATTATACTCAGAATGGACAATCGACTACAAGACCATCCGTTGGCTTAGATGTAAAATATGGGGTAACACCTTCGTTAAATTTAGATGTTACTATTAATCCCGATTTTTCACAAGTAAATGTAGATCAACAGGTTACTAATCTTGACCGATTTTCTATATTTTTTCCAGAACAACGGCAATTTTTTCTCGAAAATTCTGATTTGTTTGGAAACTTTGGTTTCTCACGTATTCGACCATTTTTTTCTCGTCAAGTTGGATTGTATCAATCCAGCTTAAATACGCGACCTGACCAAACTTCTATTCCTGTTGGTGCAAGAATTACAGGTAATATTAACGAAGATTGGCGAGTTGGTGCTATGAGTGTACAAACTTCGAGCGATAGCGAAATCAGTTATTCTGCTCAAAATTATTCTGTGTTTGCAGTACAAAAATTACTTTTTGATCGTTCAAATATTGGTGGTATTTTTGTGAATAGACAAGGTGAGAATTATAGAAGTGATTCTTTAAACACCTTTAATAGAATAGTTGGTCTTGATTATAATCTTGCTTCTGCAGATGGACATTGGTTAGGGAAATTATTCTATCATAAAATGTTTAGTCCACAAGATCTTGAAGGTCAGTTTGCAACTGCAGGTTGGTTGCAATATGCTTCACCAAATATAACAATGAACTGGAATCATGAATACATAGGTCAAAATTATACACCTGAAGTTGGTTTTGTTCCAAGAAACAATGTATTTCGATTAGAACCAAGTGTAGAATTTGCATTTTTTCCTAATTCTAAAATTATTAACAATCATAAGTTGTTAATTTATAATAACACCTATGTAACAAAAGACTTTTCTCAATTGTTAGATCGTTCATTAGAAGTAAGCTATTTGGCAAATTTTCAAAATTCTGCTCAAGTATCACTTTGGGGTAACCACACATTTACTCGATTATATTTTCCATTCGACCCAACGGGCTTAAATATTTCGCCATTACCAAATGGAGAATATTCATATGCAACAGTTGGAACATTAGTAAATACGAATTTCCGAGAACCTTTTTCAGTTTCGTTTCTTTCTACGTATGGTCAATATTACAATGGAACTCGATTATTATATAATGGAAGTGTGTCATATAGATTCCAACCCAAAGGAAGCGTCAGTGCCTTTATTGAACAAAATCACATTTCGTTACCTCAACCGTTTGAATCAGCAGTTTTAACGTTAATGAGAGTTAATGTTGAGTATTCTCCAAGCAAAGAATTGTTCTTCAATGCATTTACTCAATATGTTTCTCAAACAGATTTTATGAACCTCAATGTGCGTTTGCAATGGAGATATGCCCCAATGTCTGATTTGTTTATTGTGTATACTGACACTTTTCGAGCAAAAAATGTATCAATTATAAATCGTGGGATAGCATTACGTTTACACTATTGGTTTAACGTGTAAATATCATTTCAACGTGTGGAAGTCCATCTTCTAAATATTCTTCAGAACAAATTATAAAGCCTAACGATCCGTAAAATTTTTGCAAATACGATTGTGCAGAAATTCGAATTCCCCTTGAATCTGGGTATCGTTGAAGTTCTAATTGCATACTTTGTTCCAATAACATTCTGGAATAACCTTTTATCCTAAATTCAGAATGAGTAACAACCCTACCAATAGATGATTCTGCATATTTTATACCCTCTGGAATTAATCGTAGATACGATGCTAATGAATCACCTTCATAAATCATAAAGTGAATACTTTCTAAGTCAGCATAATCGGTATCATTGTAAACCGCATTTTGTTCAACTACAAAAACTACATTACGTAAGGCTAATATATCATAAACTTCTCTAGCAGTAAGATCGTCAAACTTTTTACTAAAAATTCTAATTTTTTTATTTAAATTCACTTCTGTGGATTGTGTCATGGTCTCCTTTCGTTTCTAAATGGGTTAAAATATGTAAAATGCAATCGTTTTGTTGTTCTAAAGTAAATTCTATTTCTGTTGCAATTCTATGTGCATCAATTAAGAGTATTTCGTCAGGAAACAACAAATGAAATACAACCCAATGAGTAGAGCCTACAGATCGAAGTTTGAAATCGTGAAAGGAAATATTCTTTAGTTCAGTCAGCTTTGTTAATTGGGCGTGCAAACGTTCTTTTGTCTCTTTGTCTGCTGTATCCATTAAACCTATAAAACTATTTTTCACCAAGTCTGCACCGGAATAAAGAATATTTGTAGCAACGACAATAGCAATTATAGGGTCCCAGTACACCCACGAAGTCCAAGCAACCAACAACAAACCAAATACTACACCCAGTGATGTCCAAGAATCAGTAAGAACATGCTTTCCATTTGCAATTAGAATTAAGGAATCGTATCGTTTTCCTGTGCGTATTAAATAGAACCCTAAAATACCACTACTTATAGTAGCAATAGTAATAAGTATAGTTCCAAACGAAAGTTGTTCTAATTGAACTCCATTTATTATTTTATCAATGGAAATCCAATAAATATATATCGCTGCCAGAAGTATCATTAAACCTTCAAAGGCTGCAGAAAGGAAAGCTACTTTTGCGTGACCAAACTGATGATCATCGTCTGCAGGGCGTAGAGAAACACGAAGACTATACGAAGCAAATGCAACTGCCGCAATGTGAACTATAGATTCAGAAGCATCGGAAAGTATAGCCGTTGAACCAGTAAAATAGTAAGCTCCAACTTTCAAAATCAACATTCCAATCCCGACAATGAACGAAATGTTCATTGATTTTTTGAGGATTTTATTCGTTTGCATTTGATTCATAGTCCTACTAAAATACAGAAAAAATCTGCTATAATGTGTTAACAATTGATATTAGATTCAGTTTTGAATAGTCCACAGTTTTAACAGTGGGATAAAATTTCTTCAACATCGGTCAACATTTAAGATGGCAACGCCCAAAATGGGCGACTCTACAAAAGAAGTGAAGTATATCGATTTTCTTGTAGAAGCGAATTTCATTCGCAAATTTACAAGTGTCTATCCAATCAAGGGCAATTTTTGGGAAATGCCTTTTATTTGGCGAATAAACGCCAATACGATGGCGAATAAGCACCATTTGGCTAATTAATCAGCGCTTTTTTTCCCAATATTCACGTAAATTGGGGGTATTCACGATGGCATAATTTTTGGAATAAATTTATAGTTACAAAGGAAAAACTATGATAGATGATTACTTGTTTTCGAATAGATTACCTCTTCTAAATCGGGCATTAGATGCTTATACGATGCGTCAAAATGTTTCTACAAAAAATATTGCAAATGCAAACTCTCCTGGGTATCAACCAGAAAGAGTTCGATTTGAAGAAGAATTTAAAAATGCTCAAATTGCCTTAAAAGGTGATCGAAGCGATAATTTTCATATTCCAATTGGGCCACCATCGCCAGGTTCTGTGAAATCTGAAGAAATGAAATCGCCAATTCCTAAACCAGAAATCTTTTTTTCAGGTGATGCTCACGTAAATATAGATCGTGAAATGGCAGATCTTGCTGAAAACCAAATTCGATACAGAATGGTTACCAGAATAACGAATGGTTATTTCCGTTCTATGCAATCAGCAATTAAAGGTGGGCAATAATAATGGATACTTTATTATCAAGTCTTGATATCGTTAGCCAAGGAATGGCTATTCAACGCCAACGTTTGAATGCCATTGCTAATAATATGGCAAATGTAAATACAACTAAAGATGTAGATGGACAACCATACAAACGCCAAATTGTTTTAGTGAGAGCTAAAAAGAATGACGCATTTTCGAAAACGTTCGAACAACAAATTCAACTAGCCTCTACAGATGCCTCTCACGCACCAAATGCATCGTTACCGAATCATTTTGGCGACAAGAGAGCAGTTCGTTCTTTAGAAACAATAGATCAATCTCCACCACGACTAATATATGACCCTTCGCATCCAGATGCTAACCAAGAAGGGTACGTTGCGATGCCTAATGTAAATGTTGTTACCGAAATGGTCGATATGATAATTGCACAAAGAGCATTTCAAGCAAATACAACCATTTTTTCTTCTGCAAAAAATATGGCTCGAAACGCAATTGATATGGGTCAATAATAATTAGAATAATTCTATGATAGAAACATTACAAAGTTCCGTAGCTACACCTTTTCAACCAATACAACTACAAAAATCAGTTGTAGCTCAATATCCATCTGCACTTGATAATAATGAAAAAAGTTCTTTTGTTCAAACGCTAAAAGATGTCCTTGAAAATACAGATGTTTTAGCAAAAGATTCAAAGAAAATTTCCGATGGTTTTATCAAAGGTGAGCCGGTTGAAATACACGATGTTGTTATTGCAAGTGAAAAAGCAAAAACAAGTTTTGAGCTCTTAATGCAACTTAGAAATAAAGCTTTAGACCTTTACAGAGAAGCAATAAGAACGCAGGTTTAAAATCATTTTTTTATATATCAATACAATTGATTATATTTGATAGGCGAGTAAAAAATACTTCTATTAAGAAGTAATAAAAAATACCTGTAAACGCATTTTTTAGTACCGTTTTTCCTTATCAAGCGAATTAAAAAAAGCAAAAAGACTACATCTAATTATGGCATTAGAACCTACTTCCAATTCTCAACAAGTCCTAACAAAAGCTTCAATTGGAGAGCAGATTCGAACCTTCACTGAAAAACTCAATTCCCAACAAAGAATTATTATCGTTTCTGTTGGTATTGCAGTTGTAATCGGCTTAGCTTTTTTACTCTTTAGTTCTTCAGGGAAAAATTACGAAATTCTTTTTGCTGGTCTCGATCAAAAAGATGTTGGATTAATAGTTGAAAAGTTAAAAGAACGTAAAATTGATTACACCTTACATGGCGATGGCACTACTGTAATGGTTCCACCTGATGTTGTCTACGAAACCCGAATTTACCTTGCACAAGAAGGAATCCCAAAAACATCAACTTCTGTTGGATATGAATTGTTTGACAATACCAATTTGGGTATGTCGGAATTTGTGCAAAAACTAAATTACCGCAGAGCCTTAGAAGGAGAATTACAGCGCACAATTTCTTCTTTAGAAGAAGTTTCGAAAGCGCGAGTTCATTTAGTTATACCAGAAAAAACCTTATTCGAAGCAGATAAAAAAGAACCTACAGCTTCAGTTACATTACATTTAAAATCTGGTAGAAGTCTTTCAAAATTAAATGTGGATGGAATCCAAACACTCATAGCTTCAAGTGTGGAAGGTATGCAACCTTTTGCAGTTTCAGTTTTAAATCACCTTGGGAAAAAACTATCGGAAGAAGGGAAAGACCCTAATTCATTAGCAGGAAAATCTTCTACCCAATATGAGATGCAACAAAAAGTTGATGCATATTATACACAAAAAGCTCAATCGATGTTAGACAAGGTTCTTGGTACAGGAAATGCAGAAGTGAGTGTTACTACAGAATTAGATTTTACTCAAGTTGATAAGACTATTGAAGAATATGACCCAGAAAAACAGATTGCTCGAAGTGAACAAGCAATAGCAGAAAAAGCTAAATCTGATGATTCTTTAAGTTTCCCAACTACTAATTCGGAATCTGAACGTTCAAATTCTATTACCAATTATGAAATAGCAAGAACTTTTGAACGTATAGTAGGTTCAACGGGTAGTATTAAAAGACTTTCTCTTTCCGCCTTAGTGAATGGTACTTCAAAAGTTGAAGAAGAACCAGAACCTAAAATTGTTTATACGCCTCGTTCAAACGAGGAAATGCAAAAAATAAGCGATGTTTTGAAAAACACCGTCGGTTTCAATGCAGGTAGAAACGACCAAATTTCTGTTCAAAATTTACAATTTGACAATACCCAGTTACAAGAGGAAATCAAATCTAAAGGATTAGAACTTCCTTTAACTATTGAAGAAATATTAGAAAAAGTATTAATGATAGTTGCCATGATATTGGCAGTTTTAGTACTTCGAAGAATATTTGCTTCTCGTCAAATCAAAAAAGGAATCGAAAACATACTCTCACCTTCTTCTGCGGATTTAGAACGTCAATTTGCAATGATGGAAGCAGCAGAAGAACAAAAAATGCTTATGGGTGGTACTTTGTTAACTATGCAAGGTGTTGAAGGCGAAGTTGCTGCTTCGGGGAGATCTCGTCAACGACTTCCAAATAAAGAAGAACTTACTGCACGTGCAAGATTAAAATTAGAAGAAGCTGAGGCTGGTGTCATTACCGAAGAAGTATTACTTCAGAGAGAAATGAAAACAAGGGTCGGTAACTATTTAGAAAACCAAACCACCGATGCAATTCGACTTATTAAATTACTCTTATCTCAAGAAACAGAAGATCGACGAAGATAGAACTTTGTCTCTTCTATCTTTCTACAAATTTTCGAATATAAAATTTTAATGGCTATTGGTAGAGAAGTCCGATATGAACAACTTACTGGAAGACAAAAGGTAGCAATACTCCTTATGTCTTTTGAACCTGATCTAGCATCACGAATTTTTCGTGAGCTCGACGATAAGGAAGTTGAACTTATTGCCTTAGAAATCACCAATATGCGCGATATTCGTCCCGGTGTTTTAGAAATGGTTATTGAAGAGTTTTATCAAATGATAACTGCACAAGGGTATGCAGTTGAAGGTGGCTTAGACTATGCAATGCACCTTTTAGAGCGAACATATGGGCTTGAAAAAGCTCACGAAATAATTGAACGTATAAAAATGTTAACTACGGTTCGTGGTTTCAATATCTTGAAAAAAGCAGATCCACAACAATTAGCTTCGTTCTTAGGTAAAGAACATCCTCAAACTATTGCTCTCATATTATCTCATTTACCTACTGATCAAACAGCTGAAGTTCTTGGAGAATTTTCAGATGAGTTACGTTCTGACGTATTAATCAGAATTGCTACCCTAGGTAAGGTTTCGCCACAATTAGTTTCCGAAATTGAATCAGTGGTTGACGAAATTGCGGAAGCCACCTTATCTCAAAATTTATCTGCGACTGGTGGAGCTCAAATTGTTGCAGGAATTTTGAATAAATCGAATAATGCTCAAGCAAAAAGTTTATTAGAAAGTATTGAAGAAAAAGATGTTGCTTTAGCGGCAGAAATTAAACGTTTAATGTTCTTGTTTGAAGATATTGCAGCTATTGATGATAAAGGTATTCAAAAAATCATTGGTTCAGTTGATAAAAAAGATTTAGCACTTGCATTAAAAGCTGCCGATGAAAGAATTAAAAACAAAATATTTAAGAATATGTCCGAGCGAGCTTCTGCAACCATTAAAGAAGAACTCGAATTTATGGGACCAGTAAAACTAAAAGATGTAGAAGCTGCCCAGATGAGAATTGTAGACGTAGTGAAACAATTAGAAGAACAAGAAGAAATTGTTATCACTGGTCGTGGTAAAGAAGACGTCTTTGTTTAATACCTGATTCTACTAAGAAAGCTGTTTTAATGTCATCACATTCAGTAACTATACACAACAGATTAAAGAAAATAGAATTACTCTATTCTCGCGATAATCCTGTAAATACATTTGAAGATTTTGTTTCTGCCGTTCCTGAAGCTTCTGAATCAGAACTTTTAACAAGCAGACTTGAAGAAGAAGAAAAGCAACGCCTTGCAGATCTTGAATCTGCTCGTAAAGAAGGTTACGACCATGGTTTAACCGATGGTAAGAATGTAACAAAAGCAATGCTACTTGACGAAATGGAACAGCATCTTCAATGGGTTAAAAACTTTGATACCATTATGTCATCGCAGTTGTTACAAGAATTTCAAGATGCGTATGAAGAAATGGAAAAAACTGCTATTTCACTTGCTGTCATTATCGCTGAAAAGATTCTCCAACGCGAAATTAAAGAAAACGCAGGAGAAGTAATTCTTACTTCAGCAATTAATGCTATTCGTATGCTCGATGGAGCAAAAAGTATTACCCTACGCCTACATCCTACGAATGTTGAAGCTTTAGAAAAAGCAAAAAGTACACTTGTTGATGCTACGAAAGTTAGACCAGAGTTAATTACTATAATAGCAGATCCCAGTATTCAAGAAGGTGGTTGTGTTGTTGATACCGCTTTAGGGACAATAGATGCTCAAGTAAAAACTCAACTCGATAGCATTGCAAATGCATTGAATGAAGAGTTTCAGTCGAATCCACCTATAGAATAACAAAAAATGATTACTTCAGAGCACTTAATTTCCAAATATGCCAAAGTAATTTCTTCTGTTACAACATTTCAAACAATTGGTAAAATAACTCAAGTTGTCGGTTTAGTTTTAGAAAGTGATGGTCCACAAGCATCACTCGGTGAAGTGTGCGTACTACGTTCAAGAAATGGTACCGAACTTGGTATTTCCGAAGTTGTAGGCTTTCGAAACAACAAAATCCTTTCAATGATTCTTGGAGATTTGTCCGAAATATCTCCGGGAACAGAAATTGTTTCTACTGGGTATCCGTTAAGCGTTGGAGTTGGATATAAGTTGTTAGGTAGAGTACTCGATGGTTTAGGAAATCCAATTGACGGTCTTCCAAAACCAGAAGTAAGTGAATATAGAAGTGTTTACGCAAAACCTCCAAACCCAATGACAAGAAAACGAATAGAAGAACCACTTCAAACTGGAGTTCGAGCAATTGATGGTTTTTTGAGTATTGGGAAAGGGCAAAGAATGGGAATATTTGCTGGTTCTGGTGTAGGGAAATCCACACTTATGGGAATGATCAGCAGAAACACCACAGCAGATATTTCTGTAATATGTTTAGTTGGAGAACGTGGGAGGGAAGTAAAAGAATTTATTGAAAACGAACTTGGACCAAAAGGAATGGAAAGAGCAATTATTATTGTTGCTACTTCCGACCAACCTGCCTTAGTTCGTATCAAATCTGCTTTAGTTGCCACTACCATAGCAGAGTTCTTCAGAGATGAAGGATTTAATGTTCTATTGATGATGGATTCAATTACTCGTCTTGCAATGGCACAACGTGAAGTAGGGCTAACAATTGGAGAACCCCCAGCAACGAAAGGGTACACACCTTCTGTATTTTCGTTGCTACCAAAGATAATGGAACGAGCAGGAACATCAGATAGAGGTTCTATTACTGCCTTGTATACAGTTCTTGTTGAAGGAGATGATTTTAACGAACCAATTGCCGATGCAGCACGAGGCATATTAGACGGTCATATTGTTTTATCGAGAAGGTTGGCTTCACAAAATCATTATCCTTCTATAGATATATTAGAATCTGTTTCAAGAGTGATGAAAGACATTTGTGAACCTGAACACCTTGCAAATGCTCAACGTGCCAGAGAAGCACTTTCGAGATTCCGTGAATCAGAAGATCTCATAACAATTGGCGCTTATCAGTCGGGTACAAATGCAAAATTGGATCAGTCCATTCAATTAAATGAAAAGTTAAAACCATTTCTCTTACAAGGAATAGATGAACAAGTTCCTTTTTCCGTTTCTGTTGAACAATTGCAACAAATTTTAGGTTAGTATTAATGGCAAAAAGATTTATTTTCGAATTAGAATCTGCCCTACGACTAAAGACCTATGCAGTACAACAATCGAAAGATCATTTAGCACAAATCATTGAACAAATCAACGATGTTAATTCATCAATTTCAGAACTTCAAAATGAAGTTACCATATTACAAGAATCTAATACACAATTAGGAAAACAATCTGCTGATTCACTTTTTCACCAATGGCAATACCAAACTTCAATAATTCAAAAAATTACTACTTTTGAAAAAAAACTCATCCAATTAAACGAAATTGCTTCCGTTCGTCAAAAGGCTTTAATTATCGCTACACAAGACGAAAAAATATTTCTTCAACTCAAAGAAAAGAAGCTTTTAGCCCATATAATTCACCTAGATAAGGAAGAACAGAACTTCCTCGACGAAATTGGTCAACAAATTGCTATAAGAAATAAACAAACGAAGATTTAGTAGTTTTTTTGAAGTAGTTATTCTCTATGTTACCGCAACTTGATCAACAAAAAATAGTCATATTACTTGTTGTTTCTACCATTACTCTTTTTGGGTTATTGGCAGGAGTTGTATACCTGAGTAAAACGAATCCGGAAATAATTGGACTACCCAAATTTCGTATTGAACAGCAAATTGATAGTTCGCAAAAATATCAAAAGACAATTTTACTTTCTAGTAAGAAAGTATACAACCAATTTTATAGTTCTTTAAAGATTCCCTCAGTGAATTGGAAGGATTCTGTAGACTATTACAAAGGGTTAACAAATTCGGCATTGGCTAAAATTGACACACTTTCAAAGCGTAGTGAGGCTAATATTAGCCAGATTAGCAAAAGACAAGATTCATTAACATATGCAAATCTTGTATCGTTTGCAAAAGTTTACGAAAAAGCATCCCCAATTGAAGTTGCTAAAATTTTAGAAGAATTAGATGTTCGTGATGCTGCGACAATTTTAAAATTAATGAAAAAAAAATCTGCAGCAAATGTAGTGAACCAAATGAATGCTGAACGTTCAGCAGCAATTATTCAATTAGGCGTACCTCCAACTTTATAAAGTATGGCTGAATTTTCTAAAATAGTACCTTCGATCCAAACTTCTAATACTACTGTATCTGAAGTTAATGGTATTTCGTTGACAAAAGCCAAAAAAGCTTTAGAAAGTTCTTTGCCTACAACTTCGTTTGCACAAGTCTTAGAATCGCAACTTTCGCAAGAACAATTGCCTACAGAAGATATTCAAAAAGATTCAAAACAAGTACTTCCCGGACAAAATGTAGATGCTTCTTTATTTGGTTCATTAATTATCGTTGTCAGAGATGTAGAAGTTTCACTACCAGATGGACAAGAAAACACCCAACCAAATGAACAAAGTAAACTTTTCGTACCGTCAATTTTCACTGCTTCTACAAATTCATCGGTTTCAGTTCCAAATGTAAAAATAAAGTCTGTTGAAGGATCGATAATAGACGAGGTGAATAAAAGTGAATCCAAAATAGAACAACTTAGTCGTTCAGATTCTTCTATAAATCAAGTTGTAAACACTTCCTCTTTTCTTCAAAACCAAAAGGAAGCTATTGGGATAGGTTCTAATTTGCTTGTTTCAAAACAGGTTAATTCTAAAGAAGAGAATGAATTTACTAAAACAAATACAAATCAATTTGTCGCTGGTTCAAATTCAGAAACAACAAAAACAAGTAATACTTCAACTGTTGAGAAAACTGAAACTATTTCTACTCCAAAAAATGTAACAGAACCATTGATTTCAATTGTTGAAAGTAGTAAGATTTCAACCAACACTATAAATCCAAAAAAAATAGAGAACATTCCTACGGTACTTCCGCAAACTCCAATTCAATCAGTAACTGAAACTTCAAACGAAAATAATGGAATAAAACCATTTGGTACGGTTGTTCCTGAAAAGAAAAATTCTCCATCACTTTCTTCAATGCTTCAATCTGTTCAAGGTTTGCGAATGGGAATAGAACGTTCACCTTCTCAACAAACTTTTATTACCGTTACATTACCTATTTCTGAAGTTGATAGATTAGTTACTTCAAACCCAGGAATGTTTGCAACCAAAGAAGAAGAACCATTTGTATCGGAAAATCTTTCTACTCCAAAAGCTTCCTCTGTAGTTGAAAACAAAGAAGTTGTTAATACCCTTTTGAGTAACGTTACTTCTAAAAGTTTGCCTAATATCCTTGCTTCAAGTGAAGTTAATTTAGAACCTCAAAAGAAAACATCTGATGTTATCGAACCTACAAAACCTGTTCAAAACAAACTTGAACAAAAAATTGAAAAAGATAACACACAATCTAATATTGTTTCTGATTACTCCTCAAAAGTGATTCAAACTGAAAAATCTGCTTTTCGTTTCAAAAAAGATACAGTGGTTTCGAACAAAACTCCTGACAAAAATTTCGAAGATTTTACTTCTGATACATTCCAACAAATTTCATATAATTCAGTTTCAAAGAATAGTGAATCTGTTTTTGTGACCGAAGAACTATCTAAAAACAAAGGAAATGTGCTAGCAAATCCTACATCAGATTTGAAATCTGCTACTACTCCTAATGAATATGAATCATTGGCAAAAACTATTGAGATATTCACAACTACTGTTCAATCTGTAAATTCTCCAGATTCAAAGAATGCTACCGTTCAACAACGTGAAAACAATATTAGACAAATAGTTCAATCTCAACCGAACCCAGTGCAGATAACAGTTGAAACTGTTGTTGAGAAGAAAACTTTGGTAGTTCAACCGGCATTACCGCAAGTACTTGAAGCACAAAAGGACGATAGTCTTAGAAGTGAAAACATTCGAACTACAGTATCTCAATTAATCCAAAAAGCAGATCAAGATGGTACTCCAATAGAATCCCTTTTGGTGAAAATTCCAATTCAAACTTCAAAAGTTACCCAAAAGCCTGAAACTGCTTCAAAGGAAACAGTAGGTACTAAAGAAAATGTAACTCCAACACTTGCACCTAAAATTGGAGCCGAAATTCAAAGAACAATTACAACAAATGTTCCAAAAACTGAAGTACTCATTTTGAACAATCAGAATCAAACAATTCCTATCCAAGCGCCTAAAGTAGAAGTAGCTTCAAATGTAATCAGTTCAGAAAACAAAACTACAACTAACTTTCAAGAAATTCCGAAAACTCAACCAAACGTATTGAATAAATCGGAAATTCCTACTTCTAAATCAAATTCAGATTCACAGATAAACAAAGAAATATCATCTGTTTTGCAAAGAGTAGAATCTATAAAGCAGAAAAGCTCACAAATAGTAGAAAATTCTACCAAAACTGAAACGAATCCAGTTTCTGAATTGAAAGGGTCAATTACTCCAATTCCTAAAGAAAATGTTGAAATAGTTGAATCTAAAATAATGGATTCTATTACAAAAGAATCAGTTTCAGTTCCTAAAGTTTCATTAAATGATACTAAACCCATTGTAGAGAAAGAATCTGTAGTTTCTGGAAATGAAGAAGTTGTTTTTGAAAATATTTCGATTGCAAATCAAACAGTATCAGCAAAGAATTTAATTCAGCCGATAACAACAGTAGTGAAAACAGATATTCCACAACAAGTTACCATAGAAGAATTACCTCAAGCAATAATAAAGGAGTTTACTGCCGAGAAAACTTCTGCAGGTTCAAAAGCAACATTTTCGCTAAACCCTGAACAGTTAGGCTCTGTTACAGTTCAAATAGATCTAAAAGGTAATAATGCTACTATTGCTATTGAAACTTCTACAAAAGAATCAGTTCCTTTGCTTGAAAAACAAATTGATGTGTTAAAAGAACAATTGAAAGCTACAAATATACTTGTAGAAAAAATTGATATTCTCTTTAAACCTTCTGAAATGTTTCTGACAACTGCACCTTCAGGAGATACGTTTGTTTCTTCGCAGAATTCTGACAACCAATCGTTACAACAAGAATTGGAAAAACAACAGCAACACCAAAAACAACAACATCAATCTACGAATACGGAAAATGATATTGTTGAAGAAGTACAATCTCGTCAATTTGGCGAAGGAAGTTCAATAATTGAAGAATATGTTTAATAAAGTAATGAAAGGCTCAAATGACAGAATCAGTTGAAGGCACTTCTTCCATATTTAACCCATGGAAACCACCTCAACGAGTAGCAAAGAAGGAATTGGGACGAGATGAATTTTTAATTTTGTTAACCAAACAACTTCAAGCACAAAACCCGTTAGAACCACAGAGTGGATCTGAGTTTGCCGCTCAATTAGCTCAATTCTCATCGTTGGAACAAATGGCTTCTATTAGAGGCTTAATGGAAAAACAATTAGAAGCGAATATTTCCTTAACTCAATCTTTAACGAATATCGGGTTACCAGGATTAATTGGGAAACAAGCAAAAGTTCTAGGGAATGCCCTTTCTTTTGATGGCGAAAAAGCTGTTAAAATGGGGTATAGCTTGGCTTCTAATGCTACTGAAGGTCAAATTAAGATCAAGGATCAAAACGGTACTGTAATTAGAACAATTGATTTAAGTGCAGCTCAACGTAAAAGTGGTGACCAAACCTATGAATGGGATGGAAAAGATTCTAAAGGCGAAACAGTTTTAGAAGGAAGTTATACATTTGAAGTGGAAGCAAAAGACTCAAATGCAAAACCAATTTCTTCAACTTTATATGCTTTTGGAACTATTACTGCAGTTCGTTTTAAACCAGAAGGCAGTATGGTTGTTATAAATGGCAAAGAAGTAGCCATCGGTAATATAAGTGATGTTTTTTAGTAATTTCTAACTATAATGGCTGAAATTAACAAAATATCGGTTCCTTTTGTACCATTAGGTGGTACGAATGTTCAGCGTCCTGCAGGACCAATTCTTCCGCAGGCGACACCCTTTCAATCGTTTGAACACGTTTTAACGACAGAGTTATCTGAAGTAAAATTTTCTGCTCACGCTTTACAGCGTTTGGAATCCAGAAACATTTCCTTAAGTACCGATGTAGTAAACCGATTAAACAAAGCAGTTGAATTAGCTCAACAAAAGGGAGCTCGTGAATCTTTAGTGTTGGTAAATTCTATTGCTTTTATTGTCAATATACCAAACAAAACAGTAGTAACAGCAGTACAGCAAGAAGCAAATCAAGTTTTTACGAATATTGATTCTGCCCTAATTGCATAATGATATCGAGGTTGGACTTTATATTAAAGAGACCTCAAAAAAAGAATGTGAAAATATGACTGACCGATTATTTTCACACATTTAATAAACTTTGTATGAATCAATTTTTTGAAGGTTTACAATGCCACTAATTCGTTCTTTAACCTCTGGTGCATCGTCATTAAGAACGCATCAACGTAAAATGGAGATTATATCGAACAATATTGCTAATGTTAGTACTATTGGTTTCAAAGGTGCCTCTGTTACGTTTTCTGATCAATTTTCTCAAGCAGTAAATTTTGGTTCTCAACCAAACAGAACTGGACTTGTGGGCGGAAGAAATCCGTTTCAAATTGGTTTAGGCGTTCAAGTAGGTTCTATACGTCAAGATTTTTCTCAAGGATCGCTTAATTCAACTTCATCTACAACAGATGTTGCATTACAAGGCGATGGCTTCTTTTCCTTACGTTATAATGGACAAGATGTCGTATCTCGTGCAGGATCGTTTGCTTTTGATTCTCAAGGTAATTTTATTGATACAGGTACTGGTGCTTTTGTACAAGGGTACAATATGCGTACTGATATAAATGGAAAAGTGATTCGTGATGACAATGGAGAAAACGTCTTGGACAGGGTTTCTTCTAACTTACGAATTTCTCCTTCTTTCAAATCAGGACCAAGACAAACGCAAAATGTTTCGTTTGTAGGTAATTTAGATGTTCGTGCTGCAGCAGGAGATGTTCGTACCGCAAGTATCCAAATTATTGACAATCAAGGTACTTCACGTTTGTTAGATTTAACATTTACCAAAACAGCAAATCCTGGTGAATATGATTTAACTGGTGCTATTGGTGGAAATGATATCGCATCTATACCTGGTTTTGGACCATTACAATTCAATGCAGATGGTACATTAGGAACTCCCTTAAACTTTGCTATCCCAGCAGCAGACTTAAACACAGCTCTCGGAGCTGGTTCTACTGCTTTTGATGCTGTAACTCCAAGAGATGTGACCATTACACTTTCTAATTTAACAGATGCTCAAAGTGGTTTAACTCAATTTGCTGGAGCTTCTACCGTAACAGGTCGTGAACAAGACGGGTATCCTACTGGAAACCTTGCAAGAGTTCAAGTTGATCCGACAGGGAAAATATTAGGTTCTTTTGACAATGGTCAAACAGAAATATTAGCTCAATTAGTTTTAACAAAATTCCCAAATCCAAGTGGGTTGATTAAGAATGGGAACAACTTCTTTTCGGGGTCTCCAAATAGTGGACCTCCAACATTAGGGACTGCCTTAGAGATATTCCAATCAACTTCTGTTATTGGTTCAGCACTTGAAGAATCGAATGTTGACCTAACGGAACAATTTACTGATATGATTAGTACACAACGTGCTTTTGAGGCAGCTGCTCGTACAATTACTGTCAGCGATCAGTTCCTTCAGGAAATAAATCAGTTGAAACGATAAGTTTTCTACTTTTTGTTGTATGGGTGCTTTTTTTAAAAAAGCACCCTTTTTTTAAAAGGTTTGTATGAAATATTCACTTCTAGTTTTCTATTTTTCAATAGTAATCTTAGTTTTACTTTCTTCTTGTGCCGATTCTTCTTCAGGACCTACTAATGGTGTGAATGAAGATTCATTACGTTCAGTGAAAAAAACTTCGATTTCAGGAAAAATTATAGATGCATCTACTGGAAAACCAATTCCTATGTCTGTTCTATCTACAAATCCTTCTACTTCTTCAGTATTTAGTGATTCAATTTTAGGCACCTTTTTAATTGGTGGTACAGGAGTTGGAGAATTTACTATTACTGCACAAAAAGTGGGGTATACATCAGTTTCAACTAAGGTTAAAACTAGACTTGGCGATACAATTACTGCTAATCTTATAATGAATCCCATCCCCTCGAATGCAGGGAGAATCCGTGGTATTGTTCGAAATGCGTCCACTGGAGTTGTGATTACTCAGGCTAATATTACTACAAAACCAGCTACGTATTCTGTTGTTACCGATTCAAAAGGTGAATTTAGAATTGATAATATTAATCCTATAGAATATAAAGTTTCAGCTGAAAAAGGTGGATTTTCTACCCTTGAACGGTCTATTTTTGTAAGCTCAAACAAGGAATCAATTGCAGATTTCAATTTGTTGCCTTTAGCCCCAACTGTAGGAATTATAACAGGGAAAGTAACAGATAGTGAAAATGACACTGGTGTAGCGGAAGTAAATATAACTACAGAACCAGCCACAGCATCGGTAAAAACAAATGCAAATGGTACGTATACTATACCGAATATCCCTGCAAAGGTATACAAAGTAATTGCTATTAGAAATGGGTATGCAAGGCAAGAAAAGAATATAACTGTTACCAATGGTCAAACTACTATTGCAGATTTTCAACTACAATTGTTGACTGGATCTTTAGTTGGAGTTATTCGTTCTGGAATAGATGGTAATCCCTTAGATAATGCAAATATTACTACCAATCCTCCAACGGTTGCTTTAACAACTGATGCGAGTGGGTCGTTTGCCATTCCAGTGGCAACGGCTGGGAAATATACAATTCGTGTAACCAGATCTGGTTTTAAAGCAGCGGCAGTAGATGTAACAATAGTAGGTGGGGCGCAAACAACAGCGAATATAGTTTTGATTCCCTAAATTAGTTATAAAGAAGATATTTTTGCCGAACAGTAAGAAATTTTTTGGGGGTAGTTCGAAATTCTTTCAAAAATGCTTCAAACTTTTTCCCTCCATTTTGTATAATTTGTAGGGAATTTTTTCTGCCCATTATTTTATCTAACATTTGATGTTTTTCTTTTGAAAAGGTTTTTGTAAATCTTTTTGATTCATACTTACGTAAATGTAGAAGTACTTCACAAAAACATTGTAAAAGATTTTTAGCCTTCGGTGAAACTTTTAAAAATGCACCACTACATTCATCTTTAGAAAAAAGTCCTCTTTCTGGTTTGAATTTTTTTGGCATCAATTGAATTGATGGAGCAACTACTGGATTTATTGATTGTACAAAATTTATATTTTTAATTGTTGGGCTTCCAAGAATTTGAAAAGGTGTTTCTGAACCTATTCCAATGTTAACGACGTTAATTTCTCCAATAATGCCCGTTATTGCACATCCTCGAACTGATGAAACATCTGGTATGTTAGGAGAAGTAGGTGTCCATTGTAACTTAGTTTCTTCCCAAGCCATAGAACGTGTCCACCCTTTCATTTTTAAAACTGAAATTGATGGTAAGGTCAGATTTTTTTTTACAGTTACTATTGGAAGCCATTTTTCTTTTACGAACATCATTGATATCTCACCAATGGTCATTCCGTGAATATAGGGAATAGGAGCAATTCCAACAAAAGACTGAACGGTCATATCGAGTACAGAGCCTTCTACATTATTTCCACCGAGTGGGTTAGGACGGTCTAAAATCAATACTGGGATAGAATATTCAATTGCAGCGTCTAAAACGTTGTAAACGGTACTAACGTAGGTATAAGAACGTATTCCTATATCTTGTATATCAATTACTATGACATCGCAATTACTTAGTATTTTTTTTGTTGGTCTGCGTAAACTTCCATATAAAGAATAAACTGGTATTCCTTTATAAGATGTATCGGATACTTTTTCTCCAGCTACTTTTACAGTAAAAAGTCCGTGTTCAGGTGTAATGATAGTTTGAAGATTACAGACATTTTGTTCAACAAATATATCAACAGTTTTTTTCCCTTTGTTACTTGTTGAGGCTGTATTTGTTAATAAAGTAACTTTTTTACCTTTTAGTTCTTTGAATTTATTAGATACAAGGACATCAATTCCTAAAGAAACTCTAGATTGAGATTGAAGTGAAGTTTGTGAAAGTAACAAAAAGGAGATTAGCAGCACGAAATGGAAATAATTATTCTTAGTCATGACCTTCTAAAATTCTACGAACTGTATCTGAATCCAATTCTAATAAATTAGCAATTTCTCGTAATGTTTCTTTTTCTAATGTATCTATATTCCGCCAATCATCAAAAAGATTTGCACGTTCACCAGAAGCTTTTGCAATCTTAATTCCAATAATAAACATAGAAGTTTTAAAAAGATCAACTTCTTTTTGGTCTGAAAAAGTTTTAAGAATTTCACAAGCTTTTGTTAAACCTTGTTGATGAGTTTTTGGTTGTGAATTAAACTTTTCAATAACGGTTGACCAATTATGCATTAACCCCGCTAAAATTTCTTTAGCTAGTCCACTTTTATAAGCCTCATTCAAATTGATTTCATTCAATAAGGAATTTCTTTCACGAATAGAAACTGTACCGTCAGCTTTAGCAACCTCTTGGAACACCCATAATGGCACGTAACATAAAACTGACCAGTCTTGTGCAGAGAAATTATTTTCATAGAGTGTTGGCATTGAACCCTTAATACTATTGATTTCAACGAATATACAATAAAGATAATAAACAACAATAGAATAAACAAATCTAAAAGTGAATTTGTCAAATTTAGACCATTGTTTTTTATACTATAATGGAATTATCTTTATATTGAATGTTATGCAAGGTTGCATATAAACCACCTAATGCAAGAAGTTCCCTATGCGTTCCTTGTTCCCGAAGAATACCGTGATGAAGAACTAAAATTCTATCTGCTTTTTGAATAGTAGAAAGCCTATGTGCAATTATTATAGAAGTTCGTCCTTTCATTAGAGTTTCTAACGATTTTTCAATTATCAATTCTGTTTCTGAATCAATTGACGAAGTTGCTTCGTCGAGAATGAGAATTTCTGGGTCAGTAACTAATGCTCTACAGAAAGAAATAAGTTGTTTTTGACCAACAGATAAGGTTACTCCACGTTCTTTTACGGATGTTTCATACTTGAGAGGCAATGCTTCAATAAAATCACTTGCACCCAATTGCTTTG
>Ga0105044_10001275_pt1 | contig 33332 bp, 42 predicted proteins | sample MAT01_FD_78092 | JGI IMG/M metagenome (GOLD analysis project Ga0105044, IMG submission 78092) | Freshwater microbial communities from Lake Fryxell liftoff mats and glacier meltwater in Antarctica - MAT-01 | ecosystem: Environmental > Aquatic > Freshwater > Ice > Liftoff microbial mat | place...
CAGATTCGGGCGTCGATGGTTGGTGCGTTGCGGCTCGAGGGCTACGACGTCGCCGAAGCCGCCGACGGGGAATCCGGCTTAGTCGCCTTCGCCAGCCAGCAACCCGATCTGGTCGTGCTCGACCTCCGACTTCCGGACCAGAGCGGCTTCGACGTCTGCCGCCAAATTCGAGCGCAGAGCAATGTTCCGATCATCTTCGTGACTGCCCAGGACGACAGCCACGACCTGGTCGCAGGTCTGGAGGCCGGCGCCGACGACTATGTCGTCAAGCCGGTGGAACCAAAGGCGCTCGCAGCCCGGATACGTGCGCTGCTGCGGCGAGCAGCGATGCACGATCGGCCCGATACCGGAGCGACGTTCGAGCGCGGCCGGATCCAATTGAGGAAGTCAGAGGGTGTCGCCGTTCGAGACGGACTCGACGTCGGTCTGACGGTTACCGAGTTCCGGCTGTTGTGCGAGTTGGCGTCCCACCCGGGGGCGGTGCTCAGCAGAGAGCAACTTCTTGAACGTGTGTGGGGATACGACTACTTCGGAGACAGCCGTATCGTTGATGCCCACGTGCGTCGACTCCGCGTGAAGATCGAAGACGAGCCCGACCAACCCACGATGATCGTGCCCGTGCGCGGGCTCGGCTACAAGCTGGCGGGCGAATGATGTCGCTCCCACCTGGAGCCCCGGGTCACATCACGACCGATCCCGAGGATCCGGCGCCAGCGCGCCGGCTGTCGGGCGGGGCGAAGCGGGCAGGACTTCGGGTACGAACCGCGAGTTCGTTCGCCTTGGGAGCGCTCCTGGTGGCCTCGATCATGGCCGGACTCACATTCGCGATCGCCCGCGCCCATCTGATCGACCAACGCGAGTCGGGCGCACTACGTCAGAGCTATCTCAACGCACGCCTCGTCCGAGACGCCCTCGACGATCCCGCCGTTGATGTCGCAGACCTGTTGACCAGCCTTCGGGCAGACGGTAGATCGGAGGTCGCAGTACTCGTCGGCGGGCGCTGGTTCTCGACGTCGGTGGCTGTCAGCCAAGACAGCATTCCGGCCTCGCTTCGAACGGTCACCGCCTCAGAGGGGGCCGGACGCCAACTGATCACGGTCGACGGCACCCCGACCCTGGTCAACGGAGTCGCTCTCCCCGGGGCGAGTGCGAGCTACTACGAGCTGTTCCCGCTCCTCGAACTCGATGCCACACTCTCGGCGATCCGTACCGCCCTGATCGTGTCCGCCGCCATCGCAACCGCGGTCGGCGCCGCATCTGGGTTGTTCGTGAGCCGGCGGGTGCTCCTCCCGCTCCGACAGGTCGCGGTCACGGCGAACGACATCGCCACGGGACGCATCGATCGACGATTGGACGCCTCAGGCGACCCTGACCTCAGCCTGCTCACCGATTCGTTCAACTCGATGGTCGATGCCCTTCAGACACGGATCAGGCGGGAAGCGCGATTCTCATCAGATGTCAGTCACGAACTTCGAAGTCCGCTGGCAACGCTGTCCGCCGCGATCGGGATCGCGAAACGGCGTCGTGACGCGCTTCCCCCAGATGTCGGCGACCTCGTCGACGTCATCGACGACCAAGTCCAGCGATTCCAATCGCTGACCGTCGACCTCTTGGAGATTGCCCGTGTCGACGCCGGGTCCGCTGACCTCCATCTCGAACAACTCGACCCGGAGATCTTCGTTCGCCGCTGCCTCGACTCCTACGATCACCCGATCGATGTTGTGGTCGAGGGCGAGCTGCGCCCGGTGGTCGCAGACAAACGCAGGCTTCGACAGGTTGTGACGAACCTGGTCACCAACGCGACCAAGTACGGCGGCGGAGCCGACAGAGTCGTGGTGTCAAACGGGCCACGCCACACTATCCGGCTGAGTGTCGAGGACCGCGGGCCCGGCGTAGCGCCGGAGGAACGCGAAGAAATCTTCGGCCGATTCTCGAGGGGCCGCGTCGCCACCTCGCAGCCCGAACTGCGCGGAAGCGGCCTCGGTCTGGCACTCGCCCGCGAACACGTCTCGCTGCTGCAGGGCAGGCTGTGGGTCGAAGACCGTGAGGGAGGAGGAGCTCGTTTCATCATCGAGCTTCCCGCCGAGGTCGATGGACGCGAGCCGATCAGAGAAGGACTCTGGCAATGAGGGCCAGGACCTCAGCCACCGTCACGGCACTGGTTCTCGTCGCGGCCGCGGCGCTCTCGGGTTCATGCGGAATTCCCGCAGACTCCACCGCCCGACGATCCGACCCCGCCGACGTCCCATTTGCTCTCCTCGCTCCAGGCGACATGTCCTCGACGGTGGCGACACCGACGATTTCCGGAAGTATCTACCTCGCCCGCAAGACCAAGATCGAGGCGGTCCCGAGGCAGGTTGACTCGCCGCCCTCGGCCCAGAGCTGGCTCACCGAACTCACAGCAGGACCCACCCCCGAAGAAGCCAAGCGGGGACTCCGAACACCTGTCGTTCGGCCGAACCTGATCGGCAACGTTCGCGAAGGCGGGGGGCTCATTCAGATCGACCTCACCCAGGACATCACCACCCTTCCGCCACCTGACCAGCTGCTCGCTTTCGCCGTCATCGTGTACACCGCGACCGAATCCAGCTCCGACGACACCGTCGCCTTCACCGTCGAATCCCAACCAATCCAACCGCTTCGCCCCGACGGCCAATCGATCGACGGACCGGTAAAACGAGCCGACTACGAGGCTTTGGTTCTCAACACCTAGGACATGATCGTCCGACAAGAAAGCACCGTGTCAGCTGATCCCAACTCCAAGCCGCCGGGGACCATCGGAGTTCTTGTCGATGATCCATAGCTCACAGCAACTGTTGCTACCATGCACAGATGCCAGCAGAGCCCCGGGTGCGCACGTCGCCGTCCGACCCGAGTCCGGGTGACGTCACGTTCGAGGCTCGGATCCTCACAGCCTCACGGGCACTCGTGGGAATCGCCGCACGGTCGCTCGCCGACCTCGAGACCGATGTAACGCTTCAGCAGTATCGGGCACTCGTCCTGCTGGCGCAGTTCGGCGAACGAAGAATGACCGAACTCGCCAACGCGCTCGCCATTCACCCTTCGACGACGTCGCGGCTGTGTGATCGCCTCGCCGCCAAGGGCTTGATCGACAGGGGCCCCGCCCAGGACAGCCGACGCGAGGTCGTCGTCGGCTTGACGGTCACCGGGCGAACCGTCATCGATTCAGTCACCAAAGCCCGCCAGAGAGAGATCGCGAGCATCGCGAGCAAGATCCCCGCCGGCGAGCGAGCCGGTCTCCTGCATGCGTTCGAGATCTTCGCGACGGCCGCCGGTGAACTGCCCGACGAGGCGTGGAAGCTCGGATGGTCATGACCGCCACCGGAAGGTCAGATCGCGACGCGTTGGCATCGGCGACCCGCTCCCTTGGCGCAGGAGTCCGATGACCCGGCCTGTGCTCAGCCGAAACCATACGCTCGCCGTGGCAGCGATACTCGGCGCAGCAGTCGGAATCGGTGTGTTCGCCTTCGAACGCACCATCCAGTTCATGCTCGAACACGTTCGGGCCGCACCAACGGGTGTGATGATCGCGGCCCCCAGCGTCGGGCTGATGGTCACGGCGCTGATTCTGCGGCTCGGACCCACACCCCGATCACGTTCGACGGCGGACGAGTACCTCCTCAGCATCCACAACCCGAGCCGCCAGATTCCCATCCGCCAGGTCGCTGTTCGCCTGGCGGCCGCCGTCGCGACGCTGGGAGCTGGTGGATCGCTGGGCCTTGAAGGCCCCGCAATGCTGCTCGGTGCCGGAACCGCCGACAGCCTCGGCCGGCGCCTCGCTCGGCGCCTCGTCGTCGACCATCAAGCACTGCTCGTCGCCGGTGCGTCCGCCGCGGTGGCCGCGGTCTTCAAAGCGCCAGCGACGGGAGCAGTGTTCGCGCTCGAAGTCCCGTATCGCACCGACATGGCGCGCCACCAACTGCTACCGGCCCTCGTCGGCGCGGCCTCTGGTTACGTCGCGCTCGTCAGCCTCGCCGGCACCGACCGACTGTTCCCGACCGGAGGCAATCCTCCTTTCGACTTACGCGACCTCGGCGGCGCGCTCCTCATCGGAATCGTCGCCGGTCTGCTGGCCCGACTCGTCTCTCGGTCGATCCGCTGGGCCAAGCACTGGGCTGCATCAACCACTGCAGCCATCCGACTCCCCCTCGCCTCGCTCGCACTGAGCGGCGTGGCGTGGGCGGCGTTCGCCCTGACCGATCAGCCGCTCGGCATCGGGCCCGGCTATCAGGTCCTGTCGTGGCTCGACAACCCGAAGCTGGCCGTCGGAACCATCATCGCCATGTTGTTCTTGCGCCTGATCGGCGTGATCGCCACGACCGCCGGCGGCGGGATCGGCGGATTCTTCATCCCCTTGGTCGTCGTCGGAGGTCTCCTCGGTCGCGCCGCCGCGGGCATCGCTGGCACTGCTGGCTCGGGTCTGTTCCCGATCCTCGGAGTTGCCGCCGTACTCGGCGCCGGTTACCAGGTCCCACTCGCAGCGGTCATGTTCGTCGCCGAGTCCAGCGGACGGCCCGGCTACGTCGTGCCCGCGCTCCTCGCTGCCGTCGCCGCCGACATCGCCGTCGGCCACGACAGCGTCACCGACTACCAGCGAGACATGGCATGACCGATCCGCTCTCCGACACACCTGGTCCAATGCACGCCCGATTCGCGTAGATGGCAGCGGATTTGGTGTGGCCCCTGCAGCCGGGGCCAGCGGCGTGACAATGCCCGACAACTCACAGCAGAACAGGATCCGCGAGGTCACCGAGCCCTTTCGGCGCGACTGCCGCTCCCCGTCCGACGATTCGCCGAACTGAGAGCGCTGGCCGTCGCCGTGGCGCTCCACGCCACCATCGCCGGTGTAAGCACTGGGACTCCTCACACCAGCAACCGCGCTCACCGGAGCCCAGATCGCGCATGATTGGGATGACGACCTCGACGACCAACCAACCGCCGCCCAGATCGGAGCGATGACCCAACTCGCCCGCTCATCGGTGTCGGCCTCGTCACGACTTGAGTGCCGGAACCGCCCTTTCATCATTTCGGTTGTGATCCCGCTCTTCGCCGTGTCACTCCTTGTGGCGGATCTCGCGTTCATCGATCGCCCGATGCTTCAGAGACCGGCCCGGATCGGTGTCCTCGCCGGATCCGCGTTTGCCGCCGGAGTCGGCTCGCTGGTGCTCTGGGGAGCCCTGAGGTGAACCACTTCATCGGCAACCTCGACGGCGCCCGACGGTACGTCCGTGAAGTTTGACGGACAAGTGGCGCCTAGGCTGAAGGCCGACCCGGAGACGCCCGACCACGTCCGATCATCTCGCACCAACCCAATTCGAGGACGATCCCCGAGTCGTTCACCTCCAATTCGGGTCGGTAAAACTCAGCGCCGCCGCGTTGGCGCTCAACGACGTCCTCACCGACCTCAGCGCGGGCGCTGCGGTCATTGTTGATCTCGACGGGGTGGGAGCGGAATCCAGCAGAGATGCGGTCGACGTGATCGCCAACTCGCTCAGGGAAGCGACAGAACGTGGCATCATCATCGTGATCGCCGCGCCGGACGAAGAGGTGCGCATGGTGCTGAATCGACGCGACATCGACCGGATCGCTCCGGTCCGGTTCGGACTCGACGACGCACGCGCCATCACGAACCGCATGATCTCCATCTGAGTATCGCGGAGCCTTTGCCCTGCCTCTCTTTGGTCAGCGGTGTGCTCATCGACCCGCCTCCGGAGCGGCGGCGAGGCCATCTGGAGCGCCCGCGCCGATGACCGTCGTCTCCGGGGTTCTCCGGGCTACATTTCGGCGCCGCCGTACCGTCACGACGACGCCGATGACACTGAGGGCCACGGCGATCCACACCGCCGCGACGACGGGACGGTCGGGGACGACCCGGTTCTGCAGCCAGCTCTGAAAGGTGATGGCACGATCGATGATCGGGTCGCTGGCATCGCCGCCATTCAGGATCCTGACCTCAAACCACCCGTACCACGCGACGTACGCACCGGCAACGAGCAGCAGCACACCTGAGGCCCGGTTCACGTACGGCATCGCTCGGCGCAGGCGGGTCACCAGGCCTGCCTTGGCCAGCGCGACCCCGACTGTGAGCCCCGTCACCACTAAGCCCATGCCGAGTGCATACACGACGAACATGGCGATGCCCGACACGGCGTTCTGGCCCCGCAGCGTGGTCGAGATCACGGCGAGGAAGGGGCCGATCGTGCACGACAGCGACGCCACCGCGTACGACACGCCGAACAGGAACATCGAGCGCAGCCCGCCGTCGGTGCCGCCCTTGCTGAGCTTCGGGGTGTGCAGCGTGAGCTGGCGGCCCATCACCAACGCAATGCCCATCCCCACCAGCACGACTCCTATCACCATCGTGGCCCACGGCAGGTACCGCTCGATCGAGACGGCCAGCGGCGCGATCACGACGCCGAACAGGCCGAACACGGCGACGAACCCAGCCGTCAGCGTGGCGCTGACCGCGAACGCGCGGCCGACTCCGGCCGATCCCGGCTCGTCCTCCTCGCCGAGGAACATGGCGAGATACGCCGGCAACATGGCGAACCCACACGGGTTCACGGTCGCGGCCATACCCGCGGCGAGTGCGAGAGCGAAAGGTCCGGACAGCACGTCAGGTTGCGGCGAGTGCCCGCATCCGCTCGGTCAGTGCGTCCCGGCCGAGCGCACCGACGAACACCTCGATCTCGCCGCTGTCGTCGACGAACGCGAACGCCGGCTGGGCGACGACACCGAACTGCGACCAGATCGCTCCGTCGCCGTCGACCAAGTGGTCCAGCCCCCCGGTGCCGGTGTCGGCCAGAAACTGTTCCATCTCGGAGACCTCACTGCGGCCGGCGACGCCGATGACCTCGACGGAGCCGTCGAACTCGGCGGCGACCTCGACGACATCAGGGGCCTCGGCGCGACAGACCGTGCACCACGGCGCCCAGAACCACAGCACCGTGTCCTTGCCCTGGATCGACGCGCCGTCGAACTGGCCACCGCCCAGTCGCGTTGCGGTGAAGCTCACCTGATCGCTTCGTAACGGCTTGGCCGCCGCGGCGTCGGGATCGGACCCACCGTCACCACATGCTGCGGCGAGCAAGGCCGCAACAGCCACGACGATCACGAGACCTCGGATTCGTGACATTGTCCATCAACCCGACCAGCGGTGGCCTGCATTCCCACGAGCTGACCAAGCTCGGCCCGTCGGCCCGTCGGCCCGGATGTCTCTGCTCCAGCGAACCGCCGAGGCATCGGGTGACGCCTGGTCGGTTCAGCGACCCGCGCCGCTGTCGGCGAGTTGCGAGTCGACCCACTGGTCGAGGCGCATCCACTCGCCGTCCAGCCACTTCACCCGACCGTCGGGATCATCGGGGATCAGCGCCCTCGGCACCCGCCAGACCGCCACCCTGATGGCCTGACCGAGCGGAGCTCGCCGGCTGAGCTCGGCGATGGAGGGAACCGACTCGAACCCGACATGCGCGACGATCACCACATCAGCGGTCGGCGCACCGTCGAGCAGGGACAGCACGCCGCCTGGTCGTGGAGGCAGCACATGTCGGAGGGCGCTGAGCCGTTCGGCGCGAACCGGGTCCGAGTCCTCGAGACGGGCCAGCGCTCGCTCGAGGGCGTCGGGCCGGAACAGCCGACCCTCCGGGCAGATCACCGCGACCGACCGATCGTCGAGACCTTCCCCCAACCTCCGGATCGCCCGCTGGGCCTCCTCGCCGCGATCACGATTGATGAACACCGACCCCAATCGGCCGTACAACAGGTCGAAACCGGGATCCGCGAGCATCTCGGCCATGATCACCCCGCGGGCGTCGTAGCCGACCTCGGGCCCGTACAACAGGACCGGCAGCGACGCGTCAGCCAGGCTGACGTGACGCGACAGAACGATGGCCGGGGCGGGTCGCAGCGCATCGGTACCGTCGACTTCGACGCGCAGGCCGAGCAACCGGTCGGCGCGACGGGCGAGCACATCGATGGACCAGCGCTGCACCCGGGCGTGACGACGCTGGGATGCACGCGAATCGATCCGGGTCCCGAACCCCGCGAGGATCCACAGCGCGGGCGAAAGCAGGATCTCGACCGAATCGTTGAACAGATACTGCAGGGCCACGCCGAACAGGCGGAGGCGGGGAAGGCGCACACGCCCCAGCGCCAGATCGGCCACGGCCAGGCCCAGGGCGATGAGCGGTGCGAAGACGAACGCGACCGCAGTGACGAACAGCATCGCCGGCACGCTGACCGCACGACGCTTCCAACGCAGTGCAGAGGGCTCACCGACACCGCTGGTCGCCGGGTCATTGCGCGGTGGCGTCCGACGGTCCGGCTGTTGTTCGGGCGGCGGCATGGGTTCTGAACCCCCCGTCGGGCGCAGGAATTCCTTCGGGCGAACGATCGGCCGGTCCGAGGGAGAAGACCGAAGGTCGCGGGTGCTGATCGCGTCAGAGCCCCGCCCAGGTCAGATCCTCAGGATCGGGCGTTCAGCTGCACCTCTGGCCTCGAGTCAGAAACGGCTGGCGACCTGCTCGGGGTGCCGGTCAGCGGTCGTCCGGCACCTCAGGAGGCTGGCTGATCGGGGCGCCCCCGGCCGTTCTGCTCATCCGGGAGGAGCCATCCCGACCGCTTCCGAACGAGGGCTCGTGCGCCCAGGGCGGCGCCGATCAGCGTCATCAGCACCGACTCGAGTGGCGCATCGTTTGACTCCCAGAACGTCGGACCCTCCAGGTTTCCCGCCAGCACCAGGCCCACGGTCGTGCCCAGGCTGACTGCGAGGCCGCCGAGCACAGCGACCGTGGCTTCAACCGGGATCGAAGGGCGGCCGAGCTGGGCTCGTGTCGAGTAGGGCCATCCGAGGGCCACGAGCAACGGAGCAAAATGAAACGTGGTGGTCGGCCGCCACAGCGCCAGCAGCACCCACACGAGCGCGATGACGGCCGACGTCACCGGGCCCGCGATGTGAGCGAGTAGCGCCCGCTGCGGAGTGGTGGTGGGGACCTCCGGGGGTGTCACGAGGAACGAACCGGGTGCGACGGCCGCCGGGTGGTCGAGTTGCGAGCGACAGCCGGACGCGAGCTGCGGCCCTTGTGCTCGAAGAAGAACTGGGCGGCGGCTTCCTGGATGGCCATCGACCACGTCGGGTAGGCGTGCACGGTCTGTGCGAGTCGTCCGGTGAACATGTTGGTGCGCATGGCCAGAGCGACCTCGTGGATCATCTCGCCGGCCCTCGGCGCCACAATCGTCGCACCGAGCAGTCGGCCACCGCCCACGTTGCCGATGAGCCGCCGCGGGCCTGCAATGAGCTTGACGAACCCGTCGGTCTGACCGGAGGTGAGCGCGCGGTCGACCTCGTCGAGCTGCAGCCACGCGACACGGCCGCCATGGTCGGCCGCGTCCGACTCGGTCATGCCGACGTGGGCGACCTCGGGGTCCGTAAAGGTCACCCACGGGATGAGAGGCTCCTCGAACCGCTGCCTGGGGCCGATCTTTCGACCGAATGCATTGGCCGTGGCGACCATCGCCATGCGACCGGCGGCGTGGGTGAACTGCATCCGACCGGTGACGTCGCCGACCGCCCAGACACCCGGAGCGGAGGTGGCCATCGTGGCGTCGACCGCCACAGCGCCGCGATGGTCGAGGCGTACACCGGCACGGTCGACCTCGAGCCCAAGGGTCACCGGCGTCCGGCCGGCTGCGACGAGGACCTCGTCGGCCTCAATCGGTCCTGTGCCGTCGAGATGGACGACGGGTCGTCCCGAGCTGGACCTCCGACCGGCCAGAGTCACCTCTGCCCCGGTGCGAACATCGACCCCCTGTCGTTCCAACACGGTTCGAACGACCTCCCCGACCTCGGGCTCGTCCCTGGGCAGCAGCCGATCCTCACGTTCGACAACGGTGACCTTCGTGCCCAGCCGGATGAAGGCCTGGGCCATCTCGCAGCCGATCGGACCGCCACCGAGCACGACGAGGTGCTCCGGTCGCTCGGTCAGATCGAACAGGGACTCGCTCGTGAGTGGTGACGAGTCGGCGAGTCCCTCCACGGGCGGCAGCGCTGGCCGGGAGCCGGTGGCGATCACGATCCGGGGCGAGCGGAACCGGGATCCGTCCACCGAGATCGTACTGCCGTCGACAAACGCCCCTCGCCCGGCGACCACTTCCATCCCTTCTCGCCGGAGCGTGTCGACGTCCTCTGTGGCAGCGATCCGGGCGATGGTGGCGTGCACGGTTCGCAGCGCATCGGCGAACGTGTCGCCGCGTGCTCCGGCTGCGAGCAGTGTCTTGGAGGGAACGCAGCCGGTGAAGGTGCAATCGCCTCCCGGTGGACCGTCCTGGACCAGCACGGTCCTCGCTCCCCGGCGGAGACCCTCCCGCGCTGCGGTCAACCCGCCCGCGCCACCACCAATAACGATCAGGTCCACTGAGGTTGTCACCCGTGATCAACCCGCTGGGATCGCTCGATCCTTCCGGCCGACGCGATGGGCGCTTGCGCGGAATGGCACCGCATCGACGACGGGTCATCGTGCCTCGTTCCAGCTGCACGGGGGATCACCCGGGACGCCCGAGTCCGATCATCCCTTGCCGCCCGCGATGAGTGAGGCCTCGGGCGCACCGCGGGGCCGCAGCATCGCTGCGACGTCGAGTACCGGCCCCGGAACCAACACCATGAAGGCCCAGCCCCACCCGGCACTGTCGCTAAGCACGGGGACCAGCCAGATCGTGACCACGGTGAGCACGAAGCCGGCGGCGAGCTGCAACGTGACCGCGGTGCCCACGTAGGACTGATCGGCCAACTCGGTGATGATCGCGGAGAACTGCGCGGAGTCCGCCACCACCCAGAACCCCCAGGTGAATGCCACACCGACCAGCAACCACGTCGGAGCGGACCGCAGCGGGCCGATCGCTACCGCGCATGCGCCCCAGATCGACATCGCCAGCGCCGTGGTGTTGGTCCTTCCCCACCGGTCACCCAAACACCCTGCCGACCCAACAACCGATCGCACCCACACCGATCACGCCGAACGTCACGAGTGCGGCGACGCGCGGTGACCCGGTGCCACGGCGTTCCAATGAGTCGGCGTAGAAGGCCGCGAACCAGGCCCACATGGCGTAGAGCTCCTACATGTGCCCGAAGTACCCGAGCGTCGCGAGGCGCACTGCGCGATCGGCAACGAGCTGCCCGATCTGGCGAGGATCGAACGGCGCCTTCGGGAACGGAAAGGGTCCGTCGTGGAAGACGAACCCGGCGAGAAGCCCTCCGGAGACCGTTGCGATGAACGTCGCACCCACCGCGATCCGCCCGCTCGAGCCACCGACACCGTTGATGAGATGCGGCAGAGCGGAGCCGACCGTGAGGGCGCCGACCATGACACCGGGAGCGGTGCCACGCCGGTAGCGGAACCAGGTGGACATCGCTTTCAGGCTGGAGGGATACACGAACGCCAAACAAGCGCCGGTCAGGAAGCGAAACAGGATCGCCGCCGTAGCGTCTTGCGCAAGAAGGAGGCCGAGGTTGGCAGTTGCCGCACACCGGTGAGCGGCGTAGTCACGGTCGACCGAAGAGCCGCGAACGAACCGACGGTCGGTTCGTGTCGTCGGCCACCTCGACATTCCTCCAGAACGCGATGCGCCCGTCGATCCGACGGGCCTTCGCCGAGGGACTCGGGTAGTACCACGCGAGGTCCTTGTTCTCCGCGCCGTCCACCACGACTCGGGGTGGAAGGAAGTCGACACGCGTCCGGGTTCCGACCACACACGATCGAACGAGGAGCCCCCTTGGATCCCACAACTCTGGTCAGCACACGACTTGCCCTGCACACCCTCGCCGAGCACCTGCTCGCCGGGGATCTGTGGCGACGTACCGGGAAGATCGGGCTGCGTCGCTCGCCTGGCGGGTTCGGCCAGCCCGAGACGTTGGTCGATAGGACGCGCCATCGCCTCCGCATCGACGGCACCCGTCTGGTCGTTTTGGACGGCGACACAGAGCGCTGGGAGGAGCTTTCCTCACCACTCGCGGCGGCGACCTTCGCGAACAGCCAGCTCGGTGCACCGACCGATGCCTTCACCCCTGACACCGCGCTGGCCGCCGACGAACCGCTCGACATCGACGCCGCCGCAGCATCAATGCTGGCGGGCTGGTTCGAGCTCGTCGAGGCGGCCCTGGAAGAGGTCCGTCGCCGACACAGCGACCTGGAGCCGACGATCGCACAGCTGTGGCCCGAGCACTTCGATCTCGCCTTCTCGATGTCGGAGATCAACTTCGGCGGCTCGCCGGGCGATGCCGCCCACGACGAACCGTACCTGTACGTGGGGCCCTGGTCCCCGCTCGAGGGCCCGTTGTGGAACGAGCCCTGGGGCATGAGCCTGGGCGCAAGCGCCGTCGGGAGCTCGGCCGACGCCGTCGACTTTCTCGAATCCGGACTGCGCGCCGCGCTCGTCGGTTGACGTTCGTGACCGCCGCAATGGTCGGCGTCGGGGACCGACCCGACGACCTCGAGCTGATCCGAGCCGACGGAACGCCCGTCATGCCGGGAGATGTCGTGCGGCGCCCGACGATCATCCCCATCGTGCGCTACTACGGGTGCATGCCGTGCCGGGACTTCCTGTTCGCACTCGAGGAGCTTCGCGATCGGGCACAGGAATCCAGGATCAGCCTCGTCGGTCTCGGCCGGGCGGCCGACTACCAGGAAATCCACCTGATGGAGACCGCAGTGGGCTACGAACTACTGCTCGACCCCGACCAGCACCTGTACGAGGCGCTCTCGCTGCGCAGGTTCCCGTGGTGGAGGATGCTCGACCCCGGTACCTGGCGAAACTACGTGCGGTCCATGCGTCGTGCCCGCCAGGGTCGCATCACCAACCATCCACTGCAGTCGCCTGGCGTTGTCGTGCTCGACGGCGACCTGCGGGTGCTGTACCTGCACCGGGGTGCAACGATCGGCGACTATCCGCCCGCCGCCGAGGTGCTCGATCGGGCGGTCGCAGCGCTGGGTACCCAATAGTCGGGTCAGCGGTGGTCGGGCCGTGGGGTCCGGCCGGTCCACTCCCGCGGCAGGGCACCCCTGATCGCGAGCCACCAGCCGAGATCGCCGCGACACTTCTCGCACACGCCGAGGTGGGCGCAGAGTGCGTCGACGCGATCGACGGCCAGTTCACCATCCATCAGACGGTGCACCTCGGACCGGAGCCTCCGGTGGGTCAGGATCGACATCGTTCACGGAACCACCCCACACGCGGTCGGTATTCCCCGGAATGCTGACGGACCGCCCCCGGGTTACCGTGCTCCATGGGCACCGAGGCGTCGACGGCCGCGAGCGCCGCCGCGCGTTTCGAGCAGTGGGTGCTGCCCGAGGTCGAGGTGCTGCTTCGCGTGGCCCGATCGATGACTCACAACCCCCATGACGCCGAGGACCTGGTGCAGGACACCATGCTGCGCGCCTACCGGTCGATCGACCGATTCGACGGCCGTTACCCCAGGGCGTGGCTGTTGACGATCATGCGCAACGCCGAGATCAACCGCCACCGCCGCCAGCGTCCGTCGTTGCTCACCGAGGCGCAACAGACGTTGCCGGACCCCGTGGCCGATGGGGGTGCCACCGCAGAGTCGAAGGTGATCGACCTGACGTTCGACGCTGCGGTCGAGGAGGCGTTCGAACATCTCTCCCCCGACTTCCGCGAGGTGATCGAACTGGTCGACATCGGCGGTCTCACCTATGCCGAGGCGGCCGAGGTCGCAGGAATCCCCGAAGGAACCGTGATGAGTCGCCTGCACCGGGCACGCGGGCGCGTGCGAACACGACTGGAACGTCACGGCTACGACGCCGGGAGGCAACAATGAGCATCTTCACCAAGATCCGCCGCCGTCACATGGCGATGCAGATGAGCTGCGCCGAGGTCGGCGCGGTCCTGCAGCAGTACCTCGACGACGAGCTCAACGAAACCACATCTCCCCTGGTGGAGGCACACCTCGAGATGTGCCGGAAGTGCGGGCTCGAGGCGTCCATCTACACCGATGTCAAGAATGCTCTGGCCAAGAACGGCGACCTTCCGGAGGACTCGGTCCGTCGGCTGCGCGAGTTCGGCGAGCGCATCGCCCACGGCGAGATCCCCGCCGATGATCCTGCATGACCCGGACCCCGAACGCCCCGACGCCGGATGGGCTGCGGGCGAACAGCCGGGAAGATCTGGCAATCGTCAGCGGGTTGCCCCACTCGTGACGAACGACTCGACCCACGGCGGCCAGAAGCACCCCTGGAGCCGACGCTGATCGTCATCGTCGGAGCGGGCGCTGCGGGCCTGGCCGTCGCCCGGCAGTTGCAACGCCGTTCGCTGGACGCGGTCGTGCTCGAGCAGGCGAGCACGGGCCACGTCTGGGCCGAGCACTACGACGGGTTGCGGCTGCACACGCTGAAGCAGGTCTCGGCGCTGCCATGTCTGCGGATGCCGGCTCGGTTGCCGGACTTCCCGTCCGGCGCGCAGGTCCGTGACTACCTGGTCCAGTACCGGGAGCACTTCGGCCTCGACGTCCGAGAGGGGGTCCGGGTCCACTCGGCGCGGCAGGGCAAGCACACATGGCACCTGCGCACCAGTGCCGGTGACCTTGAACCCCGGGTCCTCGTCGCTGCGACCGGGATCTGGAGTGAGCCCGTCCGCCCCGAGATCCCCGGACTGTCCGGCTTCCCGGGGACGGTGGTGCACTCCGCCCACTACCGGAACCAGGTTCCTTTCACGGGTCGGCGGGTGCTCGTGATCGGAGCGGGTAACTCCGGTTGCGAGATCGCTGCCCGCCTCGGTGGGATCGCGACGGGTGTGAGCCTGTCCGTCCGCAGTCGCGTGCTCTTCGTGCCACGGCCCAACTCGGCAGTCCGCTCTGCGCTGAGCGCGTCGGTGCTCCGACTCGTTCCGCCACGGGCCGGGAACTGGCTCGTCGACAGGGTCCGTCGCGACAACTCCGACATCGGCCTACCGCCGCCAAAGCGGAACAGCGCGGCGACGTACCCGGTGGTCGGCGACGAACTGCCCGATGCGGTGCGCTCCGGCACTGTCGAGGTCGTGGGGGCTGTCCGAGGGTTCGACGGCGACCGCGCCGAGTTCGACGACGGCTCGTCCGGCCGGTTCGACGCCGTCGTGCTCGCCACGGGCTTCCGTCCTGCGCTGGACTGGCTGGACCGCTCGGCGGTCAGATATTCCGAACGAGGCACGCCATTGGTGGATCGGCACTGGAGGTCGCTGGTCGACCACCGACTCATCTGTGTCGGGTTCGAATACCCGAACACCGAAGGGTGGCTTCAGGCGCTCGGCCGGGTCTCGGCCCAAGCAGCGGACGGCGTGCAGGAATCGCTCCGTGTGAAATGACCTGCTGCTGCGGAACCCCTCGCCGGCGCAAGGAACTCCTGAAACCATCCAGACCTGGAAGGAACCGCTGGCATGAACGGGTTACCTCTAAATGCTACGTATCCACCACGCCCCGCCGACACGTCTCCTGCTGGCGATCATGCTGGCGGCAACCCTGCTCGGGGCCGCATGCTCGAGCGATTCGTCCGTGGAGACTGGTGCACGCCCCGACCTTCCGCGTTCGTCTGGGACCGCGAAGTCGCCGCTGCCGGAAGTGGCGGTGTGGGACGTGGGCGCAGCGGAGTGGGTCCAGTTCGCCGACCTCGTGCCGGCGGAGAAGCCTGTGGTGTTGTGGTTCTGGGCGCCACACTGCCCCGCCTGTGCGGCTGAAGCTCCGGACATGAAGAAGTTCGCGGAGGAGAATGCCGACACCGCCGAGGTGATCGGTATCGGCACCCAGGACGACGCAGGGATGGCCGCCGACTTCGTCGAACGACATGACATTCCGTTCCAGATGCTCTGGGACGAGACGTTCGAAACGTGGGCTGCGTTCGGAATCAGAGCTCAGCCGGCGACCGCGCTCTTGTCAGGCGACGGCGAGGTGCTCGGCGCGTGGATGGGCGGCATACCAGCGGAGCAGGTACTCGACCTGGTCGATGCGCAGCGCAGGTCAACCTGACCGGGCCTTCTCGCACAAGGCGGCTGAGAACGCAGGAAGGCACGGCAGGTCCCGCTGGGTTTGCATCACATGCGCCTCCGTCTCGTGCTCATCGTCCTCGCCGTGACGGCTACTGCGTGCTCAGCTGGCGAGACCACGGCCGGCGGTGATGCTGTTCGGTCAGGCGACGGGGCCCCACCTGCGGTCACCGTCGCCCAGGTCGAGCAGTCCCCGGTCGAGGAGGTGCCGTCAGCGCTCGACTCGATCGACCAGGACGGCCTTCCGGCACCGCTGATCGAGCGCAGCGACCTCCAGGATGGCGGGCCACCTCCGGACGGCATCCCGCCGATCGACGAGCCGAAGTTCCTCCGAGCGGGCGATGTCGACTTCCTCGACGACAACGAGCCCGTGCTCGCAGTCGACGTGGACGGCGACACCCGCGCCTATCCCGTGCAGGTCATGATCTGGCACGAGATCGTCAACGACACCTTCGGTGATGTCCCCGTCACCGTCACCTACTGCCCGCTGTGCAACACAGCGGTCGGGTTCGAGCGACGCCTCGAGGACGGCCGTGTCCTGTCGTTCGGCACCTCCGGCAAGCTCTTCCGTTCCTCGCTGGTCATGTACGACCGTCAGACCGAGTCCCTGTGGGCCCACTTCGACGGCAGCGCCCTCGCCGGGGTGCTGACCGGCACCGAACTCGCTCGCATCCCGGTGCAGACCGTCTCGTGGGGCGACTGGCTTGCGCAGAACCCCCAAGGTCTGGTGCTGTCCCGAGACACCGGAGCGAGCAGGGACTACGGCCGGAACCCCTACCCCGGCTACGACGACATCAACGAGGATCCGTTCCTCTTCGAGGGCGAGCTCGACGGGCGCCTCCCCGCCAAGGAGCGGGTCGTCGGCTTCGGCCTCGACAGCACGCCCACCGCGGTCCGTCTCGACCCACTCCTCGAACAGGGTGTGATCCCGACCGAGCTCGACGGCCGGCCAATCGTGGTGTGGGCGTTGCCCGGCACCGCTTCCGCGCTGGACTCTGCGTCCGTCGACGGCGGGCGCGACGTCGGAGCGACCGGCGTGTTCATCTCCGAGCACCAGGGACGGCCGCTCACGTTCTCGCGGACCACTGCGGGTTTCACCGACACCGGGACCGCCAGCACATGGACCGTGTTCGGCCTGGCAGTCACCGGCCCGCTCGAGGGCGTGCAGCTCCAGCTGCTCGAACATGTCGACACGTTCTGGTTCGCGTGGGCGGCGTTCTCTCCCGACACCCGCGTGCTGCCCCGCGAGTGAAGAGTGCGGAAGCGGTCGAACGATCGCCGCCGGAACATCAGGCCCTGACCGAGACAGACAGACGGCGCTCTGGGGATGTCAGGTGCACGATGCTCTACTCGGTCGAGACCGACGGAACCCCTGCGACCGACCTGAACCCCGAGATGTCGGCGTCTTCGGGAAGCTCGTAACTCTGGGTCCCCAGATTGTCGTTCGGGCCACCGAGTCGTAGGGCGCCCTCGCAGTAGTCGGTCGTCGTCCCCACTGCGGCTGGCGACAGACAGACGACCAGGTCGGGCCCGTTCGAACTCGACAGATCCGTGAACACCACCGTCGAAGTCGCTCCGTCGCGGATCAGAGCGACCGATCCGCTCGTCGCCACACGATCGTCGAGCCGCCCGTCGACGGTTCGATCGAAGAACAAGGTGTCGGGCCGGAACGCAACGAACGCAATGGCGGCGAGGCCGACGCTGATGACAACAACGACCTTCAGCGTGCGACGGTTCACGACAACGACCTCCGAACGCTCGGCGAGGACACCTACCGTAGGAGCGAGGTCGGGACCACGACTTTCGGGTCGAGGCGACTTCCGGCTCGTAAGATCGATTGGCATCAGCTGCGTGCGATGAACGGACCGCGTCCGGCGAGCCCGATCATGATGTGTTCCACGGTCAATCCGGCTGCGCGGATCATTGCGACGTAGAAACCAGCTCTGGCGGGAGCGCATCGCTACATCCGCACCAATCGGCGTGGCCCTCGGAGCCCGCCTCGCGACCGACCGCCGCAAGGGCATCACCATCGAAGTCCGGCCCACGTCGGCGCACGATCGCAGCGACGGCCGTGACAACGGCCGGATCCCACTGTGACCCGGCATGTTCATTCAACACGCCGAGGGCGCGGTCGGCTCCCAAGCCCGCTCGGTACCGTCGCGTGTTCGCCATGGCGTCGTAGGCGTCGCAGGCCGCCACGATCCGGGCACCGAGTGGGATCTCCGCGCCGGCGAGCCGGTCGGGATAACCATCACCGTCGATTCGTTCGTGGTGGCCGCGAACGATTGGGGCCAGCCCGGCGAGCGCGGGCGATTCGGCGACGAGTCGTTCGCCGTCGATGGTATGGCGTTTGATGATGGCGAATTCGTCGTCGTCGAGGCGACCTGCCTTGTTGAGGACGCGATCGGGGACATCGAGCTTTCCGACATCGTGGAGCAGCGCGCCGAGTGTGATCGTCGAGAGTTGGGCGAAGTCGACCTCGAGTTCGATGGCGACGAGCGATGCCATGTGTGCGGTTCGCACGACGTGATCACGGGTGATCGGATCCTTCTGATCCAGTGCTGCGACGAATCGGCGGACAATCGGGTCAAGCCCGAGTTCGATGGCCCGGAGCGGTGTGGTGGCCTCGACCGGCGCGAGCAGCGACTCGATGCTGCCCGATCGTCGGTAAGCGTTCGCTCCCAAGATGGTGGCGGCAGACACCCCCGCGATGTCCAGCGCGTGAGCCAGCCAGAACCCGGTGGTCCACGGCCCGGTACCCAGAAACACGATCGTCGAGGCTCCGACCAACGCCGCGCCGAACGACACGGCCAGCGGGCCGGCCGATCGAGCGATCCACGCAAACCTCAAGTGGCGAAACGAGAGCGACACACAGACTGCGAGCGACAACGCCACGCCGACCGCTGCTGGGATGGAACCCATCGCCGGCACCGGGAACAAGTTTGGAGCAGCCAACGCGGTGGCGAACAGCAACACGAGCAGGACGAGGTGACAGCCCACCAGGACTCGCCATCTCGACACCACCGCGTTCGCGACTCGCGAGCGTGGCGCCGCAAGCGGGAGCAGTACGACCGAGCCCACCGGAACCGCCCAGAACACGGTCGACATCGTCGCAGTATTCGGCCCGTACAGGATTCCCGGCACTGTCAGCCCGTGTGCGAGCGGCAGGAGCGACACCGACATGAAGAAGGATCCGAGCATCGCCGTCTCGGCCACGCCGGACCGCCATCCCCGCACCAACACAGCGCCAGACGACACAACGCACAGGCTGGCGGCGACCACGACAAGCCAGAACAACACGGCCGGCTGTTCCCAGGTTCCACCCAACGTGCGAACTGCGATCGTCTCGCCGACGACGACAGCGACCCACACCGTCACCCAGACGCCGGTCCAAGGGCGGGCGAAGGCGTTCAAGATCATGGGTCTCCATTCGGCACCCCTGCCCCACATTTGAGTCCGCAAAACTCGACAGCGACAGCTCCCCGGGTGGGCGTTCACCGGCTTCGCCCACGGCAGGATCCCATCCGAGATCTTTCGAACTTGGTCATCGCACTCGCGAGCGCCCGCCCGCCGACTGGGGGAGACCGAACTCTCCGAACCCACCGAGCGGGTTGGGAGGGGTTACCCCACGGACGCCAAGTCCCTGCGGCCCGGTCGCAGCCGGTGGTCCCAGTGCATGAGGGAGCTGGTGTGCGCATCCGGTTGAACCGCCATCTCGAGACGGCCCGGTCAAGCCTGTTCCTCGTCCCGATGTTGTCAGTGGCGACCGCCGTCCTCCTCGGCGAGGTCGGCCTGGCGTTCGACCGCCGATTGGAGAACTCGGCCGCGCTCCCGATGGTGTTCACCTCGACAGTCAGTAGTGCGCGCGCTGTGTTGACGACCGTGGCGGCCGCCACGATCAGCTTCGCCGGCGTCGCGTTTTCCGTTTCGTTGCTGGTCATCCAGCTCGGATCCAGTCAGTACTCTCCCCGAGTCGTACACACCCTGTTCAGGGATCCGTTCAACAAGCGGGTCATGGGCATCGTCGTCGGCACGTTCACCTACTCGCTGATCGTCCTCCGTTCGGTCCGGTCACCGTTCGAGGACGGCGGGGACCCGGTCATTCCCAACCTGTCCGTCGCCGGGGCCGTAGTTTTCGGCGTCGCCGCGATCCTCGCCGTTGTGGCGTTCATCAACCACAGCGCCCACTCGATGGACATCAGCGAGATCCTGCGACGCGTCGCTCGTGAATCCATTGACAGCACCAGCTCAGACTGGTCCCCGGACGCGAAGGTGAACGCCTCCGAGAGCCGTGTTCCCGCTGTCGGATCGACGTCGGTCGTCATCAGGTTCGACCGGGCCGGATGGGTGCAACAGGTCGACCTCGACGCGGCAGTGCACTGTGCGGACCCGGGCGGGACGGTGGCGCTCCACACGGCATCAGGTCGATACGCCGTTGAGGGCACACCGATCTGCACCATCAGCCCCGCGCCGACCGATAGCGACTCCGCCGTGGAACGGGGCCGCGCCGCAGTCGGCCTCGGCGCCACCCGCACGATGCAGCAGGACCCGTCGTACGGGCTCCGCCAGCTCGCAGATGTCGCACTGAAGGCGCTTTCTCCTGGCATCAACGATCCGACGACCGCTCAGGACGCCATCTTCCATTCGACGTCGGTTCTTGCCCACTTGTTGCACCGGTCACCGCCGCCCGGAGTGATCGACGGGCCCAACGGCCGACAGCTCCAGCTGGAACAGCAACCCACGCATGACGACCTGGTGCGGCTCACGTTCGACGAAGTCCGGCGAGCTGCGAGGACCCAACCGTTGGTATGTGTCTACCTGCTCGAGTCGCTGGAACTCCTCCACGAATCCCTGTCACACGCCGGCCTCACGGACCGACTGGCGGTGCTCGAACAGGAAGCCCAACTGGTGGTCGCCGGGTGTGCCGCGTCGACCGAGCTGCTCCGCGTCGACGTGGCCGTTGTCGAGGAGGCGTATCGCATGCGGTTCGGGCCCCCGTCGCGCGGCGGCTGACAACGTGTGTCGTCCCGGCTGCTGCGCCGGCGGGCGCGTGCCCGCTCTTGGACCGGCGGTCCGGCGGCGCCCTCCGGCGTTCAGTAGTAGTGGCGCCTGCCGCCGACCTCACGGCCCATTGAGCCGAGTAGGTACAGGACCGCGCCGATCACCACGAGGATGATGCCGACGGACCACAGGACCGCGATCTTCGCAACAAATCCGATGATCAGTAGGACTACGCCGAGGGTAATCATGATGGGCCTCCGAGTGACTCACACCTCCCCCGATGGGAGGCATCAACCGTGTACCCGAACTCTGCGTTCGGCAGACGTCGTGCGAGACCGGCTGATCCGGTCGACCGCCTTCCTTCCCGCCGACAACCCCACTTGGATCAGCGTTAGTCGGGTCATTTGGCGCGAAGGGCGTCGATGCGAAGGTGGTACTCGTCAACGTCGATCTCTCCGCGAGCGAGGCGCTCGTGGAGGATTTCGGCGGGGCCGAGTCGTTCGGCCGTCGAGGGAAGTGGGCGGGATGGGCTCGGGTGTGTCCGACCAGGGTGACGGTCAGCCAGATGGCCGCGACGACGAACGCCACCATCATCAGGGCCATAAAGAGCCACCAGCCAGATCCGCCGCCGTTGTGCATTCCGTTGTTCCAATGCGTGCTGTCGAGCGCCTTTCAGCGGCCCATCATCGCGCCACCACGGTGACCCTGAGCGAGCTGTTGGCGCATCCAGCAGCTCATGCTGCGGCACCAGTCGTCGGCTAGGTCGAGGATGGAATCGCCGAGGGTGGAATCGCCGAGGGTGGAATCGGCGCAATCCACGGGCGACGATTCCGGCTCGTCGAGGCGGTTCGTTCTGCCGTCGTCATGGGATAGAGGGTGAAGGTCGCATCAACGGAGCGGTAGAGCCGAAGGTCACGGATCGAGCTCGGTCGGTCGAAGGTCGAGGCGTCGGAGGAGCTGGGCGTTGAACGCCACGACGACTGTGGACGCGCTCATCAGGATCGCACCGACAGCTGGTGACAGGGTGATCCCGGCGAACGCAAACACGCCGGCCGCAAGGGGGATGGCAATCAGGTTGTAACCGGCACCCCACACCAGGTTCTGGACCATCTTGCGGTAGCTCGCCCGGGACACCCGGATGATCCCGAGCACGCCACGCGGGTCGGACGCGCCAAGGACAACGCCCGCGGATTCGATGGCGACATCGGTTCCGGCGCCGATGGCGATCCCCACGTCGGCCCGGGCGAGGGCGGGAGCGTCATTGACGCCGTCCCCGACCATGGCCACCGCCATGCCCCGTGATTGAAGATCGGCGACCGCCCGGTCCTTCTCCTCTGGGAGGACCTCGGAGAACACCTCGTCGACACCGACCTGGGTGCCGACCCGGTCGGCGACCTGCTTGGCGTCACCGGTGATCATCACCGACCGGACCCCGAGCTTTCGGAGTTCATCGATCGCGGTCTTCGATTCGGGTCGGATCTGGTCCTCGAGGACGAGCGCGCCCACGATGCGACCGTCCCGTATGACGTGCAGCGCCGCAGCGCCCCGCTGGCGCCACTCGGCCGTGGTCACTGCGAGGTCGGTCGGTTCAGTGAGATTGCGATCCCGGAGCATCGCCGGACCGCCCACCGAGACGAGCGATCCGTCAACGGTGGCCTCGACGCCTCGCCCCGGGGTGTTGGTGAACCCGGTGGCGGTGGGAATCTCACCGCGACCCTGGGCTGCGCCGACGATGGCTCGAGCCAGCGGGTGTTCGCTGTCGGCCTCGACCGCCGCAGCCCACCGGATCACGTCGTCGGGGGTGACGTCGTCCGTGCTGGCGATGTCGGTCACGGTGTGGATCCCGGTGGGGAGGGTGCCGGTCTTGTCGAACAGGACGGCGTCAATCGTTCGCATGCGTTCCAGGGCGAGCCGGTCCTTGACCAGGATCCCAGCACGAGCCGACACCGCGGTCGACACGGCGATCGTGAGCGGGATGGCCAAGCCGAGGGCGTGTGGGCAGGCGATGATCAGCACGGTGACGGTCCGTTCGATCGCCTGATCCAGGCGACCGAGCGCCGTCCAGACCACGAACGTGACCGCGCCCGACGCGACCGCGACGTAGAACAGCATCGCCGCGAACCGGTCGGCGAGCGCCTGGGCCCGGCCGCGTGATTCCTGAGCTTCGGCCACGAGGCGCTGGATACCGGCCAGCGCAGTGTCGTCACCGACCGCGTCGACCCGCACACGGATCGACGAGTCGGTCGACACCGTGCCGGCCACGACGCGGTCGCCGGTGGACTTGGCGATCGGCTTCGATTCGCCGGTGATCATCGCCTCATCGATCTCAGCCTCGCCGTCGACGATCACGCCGTCGGCCGGGACTCGCCCACCGGCCCGGACCAGCACGACGTCCTCGACCCGCAGGTCGTGAATGGCGACTGTCTCGAGGTCGGTGCCGGCTACCCGTTCGGCGTCATCGGGAAGCAACTCAGCGAGCGCGGCAAGGGCGCCGTGGGCTTGTCCGATCGCTCGCATCTCGAGCCAGTGGCCCAGCAGCATGATCGTGACGAGCGTGGCGAGCTCGAACCACAGGTCAACATCGATCCACCCGATCTCCGTGGCGACCGACGCGCCGAACGCTACGAGCAGACCCATCGAGATGAGCAGCATCATCCCGGGCTCCCGCGCCTTCAGCTCGCCCCACCCAGCCTTCAGGAACACGGGACCGCCGTAGAGGAACGTGAGCGTGCCGAACAGCGGAGCAACCCATTCATGGCCCCAGAACATCGGGGTCTGGTATCCCAACAGGTCCTGGAGCATGTGACTGAAAATCACTGCCGGAACCGTCATGGCCAGGCTGACCCAGAACTTCTGGCGGAACATCGCCGCGTGGTCGCCATGATCATGACCAGCATGCTGTTGGCCGGTGTGGTCGTGGTCCGTGGCGCTGGTGTCACGGTCGTGCTCCCCGCCCATCGGCGAATGGTCGGCCCTCGCGACCGGCGGTTCGATGTGGAGCGTCATGAACGAACCAGCCGTAGGGTCACGGTGGCGGCCCTGTCCACCTCGGGCCAACCGTCAGCGTCGTCCTCTGCGGCGTCCTCGTGTCCAGCCATTGCGCTCTCCTGGTCCTGGACATGGCTTTTCGCTGGTACCCGGAAGGACTCTCCGGTAAACGTCACCCCCGATGTGGTGGCCCGAGCGCTCGAGGGGCAGGACTGTCGCTTCGAGCGATGGCAACTTGCGCCGCTCTGGTCGCATCCAGCGCGATCGCCGGGAGTTCAGCCCACTGCAGCCGATGCTCGCGGCCGCGACCTTCGGGCTGTGAGCCCGCTCCCATCCGAAGCGGCGTTGCTCCGATCGCTTTCCAATCGCCATTCCTGATGACGGCGACATGAAAAATAACCGGACATCAGCTTCTTCTTCGCCGTGCACCAACACATGCGGGCGGACCTCCATCGATACGTCGAAGCCGAGACGGGCGCGTCCGAGGCGGACCGACGATCGGGACGTCTCGCCCAGCTCGAACGCCGGGCCAAGGGGCTTCACACACGAGCTTGAGGAACACCACTACGTCGGGGACACCTTCTTCTTTCCGGACATGCGCCGCCAGGTCTCCGCGACCTACTGCTCGTGCACCTCGACGTCGAGGACAACGAGCCTCGCCGCGAGGGTGTCCACTCCACGAGGCTGGGACTGGCCATTGCGCCAACACCCTGTTGCGGTCGGCATCAACCCTGTTGCAGCACCGATCGAGACAGCCCACACAGCGGCTGCACCGTGAACGACTCACCGAACGCCACACCATCGCTCACCAGGCGATCAGGAACCGGCGTGACCGGCGGTCCCTGCCCGAAGACCCCACACGAGTCGGGTCGTTGCTGACCGGTCAGCACCACCACGATGTCGGGACGCGTCGACATCGGCAGATCCTCGCAGAGCCAGCGCCCGGCCAAACCCTTTCGAGCGTCCGAGTCACCGCGCCAATGACGACCTGCCAAGTCGATGCTGCCTCAAACGGCGGGTGACCGCCGTTGTTCAAGTTCGATGACAGCGGGAACAGCGCGTTGTTCTCCTTGTGGATGTGAAGGTGGGTGTCGGCCTCAAGCGCGGCGAGTCCGTCGCAGAGAGCCCGGTAGCTCGCGCAGGCGTCGTCGGGTACCCGGTAGCCATTGGTGAGTTTGCGCATGGCTTGAAGAAGAGTGCCGGTCTGTTCGTGTTCGCTCATCAGCATCGAGATGGGGTGAGCGACCGAGCCGCAGTGGAAGTTCGGCGGTGAGATCGCCGTCGAGAGGTCCCGGATCATCGGGAACAACCCCCGCTCCTCCTTGGCCATGTGGGGCTCCAGGTCGTTCCGCAGGGCAACGCACCGCTGGTGGAGTTCAACGAGCTCAGGGTGGCGGGAGCTGTGGACGCCGGCGACCTTGTCCGCCAGCGCCTCGAGTCGGGTCCGCAGTCGCTCGTCGGAGGGCATGTTGCTCATGGACGGGCCTTGGGGAGACTGGCCAGCGACGCGTTCGACAACTCGTCGAGCAGTTGCGTGCGTGCCCGCTGCCACGGCTGGTGCAGCGCGCACGGGCCGCCGTTGCCGCACGGTCGGTCCTCCAGAACACAGCGGCCGGCGTCGGAGGGCCCTTCGATGGCTTCGATGACGTCGAGGACGCTCACGTCCTCGAGGTCAATGGTGAGGAGGTATCCGCCGGATGGGCCGGGCTCGGACCGCACCCATCCTTTCGCGGCGAGCGGTGTCATCGCCTGGGACAAGAACCCGGGTGTCGTGCCGATCGCCTCGGCCAGCTCGACCGATTTCGTTCGTCGGCCGAGACGGGCGAGCTCGATCAGCGCTCGGGTCGCGAGATCTGACCGGCGGGTAATCTCGAGTCTCATAGTTCTGCACTATATAATACGATCGTGAAGAGTGATCGAATCGCTGAGGTCATGACGTGAAGAGTGCACGACGACCCGTTGAGGCGCCCCGGCCGGAGCACCCGTGGCCGGCTTCGATCGCGCTCGTGTCGGGTGTCGTGTTGCTCATCATCGTTCTCGCAGTGATGAGCACTGTCCGATGACCACCCATGTCGCCGCCGTGACCGACGCCGATCCCGACGGTCGGGCCGATGCCCCCGGCCAGCGATCGATGCTGAGATCGGTCGCTCTGCCAACGGAGCACGGGGGTTGGGGCCTCACGTTCGAGCCGGTGTTGCTCGGGTTGCTGGTGGCATGGAGTGCCGCCGGAGTCTGCTTGGGGCTGGCGGCATTCGTGGCGTTCACAGCCCGCACGCCACTCAAGGTCCTCCTCGTCGACGCCCGGCGCCGGCGATTCCTGCCCCGCACCCGGCTCGCCCGACGAGTGCTCGCGACCGAGGCCGTGCTGTTCTTGACGCTGGCCGCAGGTGCCATCGCTCTCGACGCCGCGACATTCTGGATGCCACTCATCGCGATCGTGCCGCTCGTGGCGGTCGAGTTGTGGTTCGACATGCGGTCGCGGAGCCGCCGGCTGCTCCCCGAGCTCTTCGGAGCGGTCGGAATGGGCGGCGTGGTCGCCGTCATCGTGTCGGCCGGCGGCGGAAGCGGCCGGCTCGCTGCGGCGTGCTGGGTGATCCTCGCCGCTCGATCGGTCACCGCCATCGTGACGGTCCGCGACCAGGTCGGCAGGATCCACGGCCGTCCCGGCACTCCACGGCTGGTCCTTGCCGCCGATCTTGCCGCCATCGCCATCGCCGCTTTTGCTGTCATCGTCGACCGGTCGACGATCGTTGGGGCGATCGCCGTCGCGGCCGCCGTCGCGATCCAGCGAGCGCTCAACATCCGCCCCACATCTCGCGCCGTGGTGATCGGGGTTCGCCAGACCCTGCTCGGGTTGGCCGTCGTCGCCGCGACTGCGATCGGTGTCCTGTGGACCTGACCGACCATCCGCCGAGAGTGCACGAATCGAGATCGACATGAGCGAAGCCATCGTGACTCGGGTGATCACTGGCGATCTCGACGATCCCGAGCAGATCGCTGAGATGGTTCGCCGCTTCTACGCGGATGTCGCGCAGGACTCGTTGCTCGGGCCGATGTTCAACGACGTCGCACGCGTCGATTGGTCGGCGCACCTTCCGAAGCTGACTGCGTTCTGGTGCCGGGCCCTGCTGTCGATGCCGGGCTACGAAGGCAACCCTTACCGGGCCCACCAACTCATCGACGCTCAGTCCCCGTTGAGTGTCGCCCACTTCGAACGGTGGCTCGAGCTGTTCGCGGAGACCGTCGACCTGGGCTGGGTCGGACCGAAAGCCGAACAGGCCAAGGCACTCGGCCGAAAGGTCGCCGAGGTCCATTGTCGCCAGATCGTCGGCAAGGAGCTCGACGCCTCGGTTTCAACGGCGATGCTCGCCCCACACGCGTCATGTCCGGTTCGGGGTACGCAACGAGCGGTGAGCATCCACTCGATCGTCGTGGAGCCATCTGGGGCCTGATCGCGGTCGCGCTGGTCGTGGCTTTGACATTCATCGGCAGGATCGCCTCGCCTGGTTCGACGCCGCGCTCGTCGGCTACCTGTTCGGCACCGTCTTCGTCGTCTTCGGTGCCATCAAACTCGATGCTGTCGGGTGGGTCCCTCAGGTGACACTCGCCGTTTCCTCGTCGCTTGGACCGCCACCTTTGCCGGGCTCGTCCATCTTGGGATCACCACCGTGATCAACCGAGGAACCCGTGGTGCGGGATGACGTCCCAACGTTCGGCAGCGCCGTGCGCCCGAGTGCTTGAGCAGCGTCCACCCCAGCCCTGTACCGCTGGTCAGTGTGGAAGTGAGGCCAAACCGCGACCAGCCGGCACAAAGTGCAGGTGCGCCGGGCCTACGAGGAGCGGCTACGAGGGGATGGGATCCGGGTGCTCGATCGCATCTGGCCCCGAGGACTGAGCAAAGGGAAGCTCGACTTCGACCAGTGGTGCAAGGCGGTGGCGCCCTCAACGGCGCTCCGCAAGTGGTACCGCCACGACCTGGAGCGCTTCGAGGAATTCGGGCGGCGCTATCGAGGCGAACTCAACACGACCGAGCGAGCCGAGGCCCTCCGGCACCAGCGAGGTCTAGCCGCACATCGCAACCTGACTCCGCTCACCGCCAGCAAGGCCGCCGAGATCAGCGAGGCGAACGTGCTGACCGACATGATCGGCAGTTGAACTCGTCGCGATCGACCGCCGGGTGGTCGGTGTCTCGCTCGGTAGTCCCCTGATTCGATTCGCGTTCGACGTCCGGATCGAACACAACGGGGTCACGACGTCGGGCGTGCGGAAGCCACTGGCCGTGGCCGGTCGCTGACGACTTGGGCGAGTCGCTGCAGAACCTCGGCATCGGGGGCTGGGGCGGACGGCCCGAACGCGGCGCTGAACTGGCCGAGGCATCCGCTGGGGCAGAGGATTGCGATGAGGATCGCTTCGTCGTCTGGGTTCGAGTCGCCCTCGAACCTGACGGTTTCCGCGATGGCAACTCTCTCAGGGTCACTGAGCGATCCGCAGGTCCCGCATCGGAGTTGTCCTCCCTGAGCGGCCGACAGGTCGTGGACGAAGCCTTTGGAGCGGAGGCGTTGCATTGCCTCGGTGAGCGTTTCCATGGGCCAGGTCGTCCGGTCATCGCTTGGCGCCAGGTTCGTCGGCGCGATCCGGTCATCGCCGAGCATCACGAGTTGCGGCTCGACAGCCGTCATCTGGCACTCGTGCGAGGGAGAATCGGCGCCGCGCAGGTGGGCCCGCAACGTGTGGAGCAACGAGGCTGTGGAGAAGCCGGAGCCCGTCACCTCAAGCCAAGCCCCCGTCGTCGAGCCATGGACTTCGTCGACCCCGTCGAGCTGGAGGGCATGTTCGATCGCTTCGTTGAGGCACCACGAGCAATCTGCTCCCGGCACCTGAACCTTGACCGACCGCCGCAGCGTCGGGGGCCTTCGCCCGGTCATGTCGCGGGCTGGGAACGGGGGAAGACGGGTGCGAGAAAGGCGAGCAGAGTCAGCCCTTCGGCACCGTCGTTGGTGACGCGGAGTTCCTCCTCACCGCTGTACTGGGCCAGTGTCCCTGCCTCGAGGGGGATCGTGCCGTCGGTGGTGTCCAGGGATCCGGATCCTTCGACGGCGTACAGGAACAGGTCGGATGCGCCGTGGGTGTGGGGCGGGAGGGTCTGGCCGGGGCTGAGTCGGATCATTCGCACGTTGGACTGTGAGGCGGTGAGTAGTCCGACGGCGACAACGTGGTCGGGGTCGTAGGGGGTGGCGTCGGACAAATTGGTGGTTCGCATCTTTGTCTCCTCGTAGCGAGGCCACGAAAGCCCCTCAGGTCTAGATGGATCGTCGGTAGCCGAAGAGTTCGTCGTCGGATCGACTGCATGGAGGCGCCGCCCCACTTGGCGACGCCGCTGATGCGGAGTCGGTGGTCGGCGAACTCAGTGTCGAGCGGCGCCTGGTATTCCGGAGAGTCCGGGGTACTCGCCACTGTGCCAGAACCAACGCTAGATGTCGTCGGCGTGTACTCGCCCGGTGTTGCATCGAGGTGCTCGAGTAGGCGCTGGCCGGGGCCGATCAGCGCGCAGCCGACCCGCTGCACGATCCGGGGATGGCTCAGGGTGACGGGCGTGGCCCCCACCCAGGCGACAACGACGACCGATATGGCGAAGACCCAGAAGCCCAGCCATCCCGTGTCGCCTCGGGTCCCATACATGTGGTTGAGGTTGGAGAGCAGTCCGGTGCTGAACACGAGCGTGAGGTGGATCACGATGAACACGAGGAGCCAGACGAGCACCAGGAAGGGCAGCGACCGCGCGGCCTGGATGCTGAGGACCTTTGTGAGTCGCTTGAAGCGGGTCGACCGCGCCGGCACATGCCGAGGCCAGTCACGAGTGCGAGGGGGGGCCGACGCGTGCCGGCTCTCAGCGTTCGGTCGATCCGGGGACCTATTCATTGGCCATCGACCTCCGGGTGCGCCCCATCGACGCTGGATGGTGTCCACGCCCCTTTTCCGAGGAACCTCAGCGCCATGGCCCTTGCCATGCCAGTTGCACGCTTCGTCGCCCGCGTTGCGTTGGGTCCAGTCCATCCGCCGTTGACGGTGTCCACGAAGATCTGGAGCCACCGATCGAACAGAACCGGAGTGAACTGCATGTGCTCATGGAGGTGCCGATGGCTCTCGATGACGTCGATGGAGTAGTCCGGCGCGAACAGCACGACGTGGCACCAGTAGTCGGTGACTGTCGCGATGTGGGCCTGCCAGTCGAGGTAGCCGGGTCCGAATGTGAAGTGGGGCGCGAGGAGATCGTCCTGCACGACGTCGGAGTACTGACGAGTGACCATCTCGAAGATCTCGACCTCGGTGTCGAGGTCGCGAGCCCGATGCGCCCACGGTCCGGATTGGCGATGGCCTTCGGCCAGCGGTGTCCGAGGCGTACCGACAGGGGTCTCGTCAGGCCTTCGGTAGAACTGGATGAAGAACGTTGCGTCCGTGGACGGCTCGATCTCGTGGCCAACACCTGGCGCGATGGCCGCGCTGTCGCCCGCCTCCAACCGATAGTCCCTGGCGTCGTCCCCTTCGACCTCGAGGTAGCGGACCGACCCGGCTTGAACATGAAGCGTCGCCCAAACCGTCGTTCGGTGGACTGCGCCGAGCGGCTCCGGAAGCGTGTCCGTGGCGAACAGCGGTGTGTGCCGGCCAGCCACCAGACCTGGCGGGAGCTCGAGCTCAGACAGCGGTCACATCCCAGAACGACCCTTCGTGCCCGTCGACCAGATGCGCCCAACAGGCTGATTCTCCCCCGACATCGGCGCCACGTGCCACGTTCTGTGACGCGTGCGCGTCCGGGGCCGTCGCGCCGCCGTGGACCTTCCACTCGGTCGCAGTCAGCCGCCGCGACAGCATCGCCGAGATTCGGGCCGCATGATCTTTGGCTCGCCGGGCATTCGGCCCTTCCCAACCGCTGTCGATCGCGGCGGCCCAGAGGCTGTACCAGCGATCGTACAACTCAGGTCGGAGCGGGGTCAGACCATTCAGGCGTTCATGTGGGCCGAGAATGGCCCCGTCGTAGACGGGGTCCGCGAGCACTACCCGGCACCAATAGTCGATCAGTTTCGGGATGTGCCGTGCCCAGTCGACCTCGGCGACCTCACCGAAAACCGGTGCAAGCAGATCGTCGAAGACAACCTCGCGGTAGAAGCGAACCACGAGATCGTGCACGTCGGTGCGGGTCACGACGTCGCTCCGGGGGCTCACCGGTCGCCACCACTCGGGAGGTGATTCCAGAGCCCCGCCAACGCCGCGCCGGTCCGAGAGAGTTCCTCGATGTGCGCCACCGCGAGCGCTCGGATTTTCCGATCGCCATCGGATGTCAGCCGAACACGAACCACACGATGGTCCGCTCCGTCCCGGTAGCGCTCGACCAATCCCGCCGACTCGGCCCGGTCGACGAGTTCCACCGCACTGTGGTGCTTCAGGAGTAAGTGCTCGGCGATATCGCGCAGGCTGGCCGGGCCACGGTGCCCGCGAATCGAGAGCAGGAGCTGATGCTGTGCCGGCGTGATGCCCGCAGACCTCGCGCGCTCCTCGCTCCACCGGAGAAACCGGCGCAGGCCATCCCGGAACTCGAGGAGGGCCTCGAAGTCTCGAGAGTCGAGAACTCGATCGGTGGTCGTTCCTGCGCTGTGTGGATTCATATCGTGTACCGATCCTATCGTGACACGATGGACCGACAGAGTTCACCAGCGCATGGCGCCCCCCTTGCGAATCGTCGTGGGTGCGCTGCTCATCGGCCTGCTCGCCAAATGGGCACGCTGATCCGCGGGCTCGGCATCCCGAAGCGATGGAGGCGGTACTGACCAAGCAGAGCCGGTGCGGCCCACTTCTACCGGATCTCGCAGAAAAATCTGCCAGAGCTAGCTGTACATATTGTGCCTTGGCGTTATGTACGCTTACGACATGGACGTCGCAATCACCGAACTCAGAGCCCAACTCGCCCGGTGGATCGACGCTGCACGCGAAGGCAACGACATCGTGATCACCGATCGAGGAACTCCGGTTGCCCGGATCGTCGCCCTCGACTCGACACGGGTCATCGACCGCCTGACCTCCCAGGGCGTCATCAGTCGCCCGACCCGCTCGACCCGCCCGGTCGCTGGTGACCGGCAACGGCCGACGCCGAAGCGACCGGTTGCGGACATCGTCAGTGAGCGGCGTCGCTGAACGTGGCCCTCGTCTATTTTGATTCGAGCGCGCTCGTCAAACTCGTGCTCGACGAGGTCGGGTCCGACATCGCCGCGGCCCTGTGGAACGCCTGTGATGCAGCGCTGTCGAGTCGACTGGCCTATCCCGAAGTCTGCGCAGCGCTCGCAGCTGCCGGCCGCAACCACGACCTGACCGAGTCGGAGGCGTCGGCGGCGGCGTCTGACTGGGAGCTGTTCTGGGCATCGATGCGTCCGGTCGAGTTGTCAGCCGACGTCGAGCGGGCTGCCGGTTCACTTGCAGCAACTCATCAGCTCCGCGGCGCTGACGCCGTTCACCTCGCCAGTGCGCTTGCGCTCGGCTCGACAGATCTCACGGTCGCGGTGTGGGACAGTCGCCTTCACGCCGGCGCCGCCGCTGTCGGTCTCGCTGTCGCTCCAGCCACCCTCATGTGACATCCCAATCCGCGATCTGAGCGTTACCGAGGCCGCAGAGCCGGTTCCGGCTCGATCTCTACCCCCGGACGGCGTCCTTGAGCTTGGCGGAGACCCTCTCGGCGGTCGGTTGTGTCTATTCTCCGAGCCCGGCGTCTCGGGCTCGGAGTGCAGCTTGGGTGCGGTCAGTGGCCTGCAGCTTGGTGAGGATGTTGGAGACGTGGTTGGCGACGGTGCGAGGGCTGAGCAGCAGCGTTCGGGCGATGTCGCCGTTCGACTTGCCGGCGGCCAGTTGGTCGAGCACCTCGTGTTCGCGATCGGTCAACTCTGGGAACGGCATGGTCGGGGTCGGTGGTGGCGCGGTGAAGGTTTGCAGCACCCGGTCGGCGATGCCTTGGCCGAAGACGGCGTCACCGGTGGCGACACCGCGAATCGCTCGCTCCAGCTCGTTGGGCGCCGCGCCTTTGAGGACGTAGCCGCGAGCGCCGGCACGTAGCGCTGCAAAGACGTTGGTGTCGTCATCGAGCATGGAGACGACGAGCACAGCCGCGGTCGGGACGGCGTGGCAGATCGCCCGTGTTGCGGCGATGCCGTCGACGTCGGGAAGGTGGAGGTCCATCAGTACGACGTCGGGTCGGCACGCCAGCGCAACGGTCACCGCCTCGCGGCCGTCGACGGCCTCACCGACGTGTTCCATGTCGA